>Ga0102938_10000017_pt1 | contig 75341 bp, 53 predicted proteins | sample SalPonR2_B_D2_MG_FD_84516 | JGI IMG/M metagenome (GOLD analysis project Ga0102938, IMG submission 84516) | Salt pond soil microbial communities from South San Francisco under conditions of wetland restoration - Salt Pond MetaG R2_B_D2_MG | ecosystem: Environmental > Aquatic > Marine >...
CCAGTCCTTGACTTCGGCGCTGATCTTGGTGGGAAAGCCGCTGGCGTCGAACAAAGTGGTCCGCGCGACCCCGGATTCGCCTTCCTTCAGGCCCGCCCAGACGGTCGCGGCGTCATGGCCCATCGGGTTGACCATGCCGATTCCGGTGACGACGACGCGGCGACGATGGGGGTCAGAAGCCATGATTGGGGTGATCTTGTATCGATGGGTTGGGAAAGAAAGGTCGAAACAGAAACAGAGCCGCGATCAGGGTTCATCCGCCCGGTCGACGGCGTCTACAGGTTGTCGTAATGCGGCAACGGCTTGCCCTCGGCGTCCACGGCGACGTGAAAGAAATTCATGATCTGGAGCATCGTTCTCAGATCACCGGGCCGAAACAAGGGGCCATCGACCAAGAAACCGGGCTCCAGAAACGCGAACATCAAATCGATGTCGGCTTGGGGACGATCGTCACACAAGCTGACCCCGGTCGTCATGGCACCCGTCTCGTTGGCGGACTTCATTTCTACGCGATAACGCAATTGATCGCCGACGCGGGCGGGCCGGTGGTAGACCGCTTTGCCGACTTTTGCCAGCACGACCCGCTTTTCGAACTTGAAATGCTCGGCCACCAGGATGCCACCCAGTTGGGCCATCCCTTCGATGATCAACGTGGGCGGCAACATCGGATAGCCCGGGCAATATTCATCGACGACTTCTTGGTCGAGCGCAACGTTTTTCAGGCCGCAGGCGTGCGAACCACTGACAAACTCGGTAAAGCGATCGACCCAAAACCATCGCATCGGCTATTCGCCCACTTTGGTTTCGACGTAATTGCACAAATCGCCGACGGTCAGAATGTTGCCGAAGTAATGGACGCGGGGGTTCTTTTCGAATTCGCCCAAGTCCGCCCAAGGCATGCGGCGTTTCAGTTCCGCCAACCCTTCTGCCGTCACGGTGCCGTCTTGAACGTACTGGCTGTTGGTCAAGATGTCTTCGGGCGACAGCTCCTCGCGGGGAATCGAAATGTCGAAAGCGCTCTCCAGCTTGAAAACGATGTCCAAGAAGTCGATCGATTCGGCACCCAGGTCGCCCACCAAAGTGGCTTCGCGAGTGACTTCGTCGTCATCGACCCCCAGTGCGTCGACTAGCGATTCTTGCACCTTTTCAAAAATTTCATCCTGAGACAGGCTCATCAGCGGTTCCTTGGGCGGAAGTGGTTAAGTGGATTCGTTACAAAGACGGAAAATCGAAATCTGAAACACGGGAACTCTGAATTCGGTTCAGGCGGCTTCGGTTTCAGGGATGTCGGCAGGCTTGCCGAATAGTTCGTGGAATTGTTCGCGGCATCGCCGGGCGACGTCCTGATCGGTGTTCAACCCGGGAGGGTCGCCGGACCCGCAGGCTTCCAAAACCAAGGTCGCGCTGACGGTGACGCGCCCCCCCTTGCCGGCGACGGCCTTGATTTTGAACACGTTTTCGTGACGTGATTTGGTTTCCGCGGTGATTCGCAGCGTTTCGCCGGGCGAAAGGAAGTCGCCAAATTTAACGCTCCGGGCCTCGCGAAGCAGCACCAAGGGGCTGCGAAACTGTTCGCCGGATCGCACCAGCCAAATCGATGCCTGGTGTAACGCTTCGAGCATCATCACGCCCGGCATCACCGGCAAATTGGGGAAATGGTCGGTCAGATACTGCTCTTCGGCACCGAGCGTGCGCTCCCCCACCAGACGAATGCCTGGCTGAAGCGCGAGAATGGTGTCGATTTGCTGGTACTTCACGGCGTCAGGAATGCACGGATGGGCGGACAAGAGACAGCGGGATCGGCCGGCGGCCTCGGAAAAACAGGCTCGTCCGATGCCCACAAAAGCAGCGTCCGAACGATCGAGCGAATCGCTACGATAGTAATCGCAATATTTTGCCTCAACCGGAGTTCTCGCTCTCCGTGACATCCGGCGGCGAATTCTCGTCCGCCGAGCCCGTCCCGCCCGCGTTCGCCTGGCCCGCGTTCCCCTCGGCCGGCGACGTCCTGCCGGGCGGCGGCCCGGCGGGCAAACGGCTGCCCTCGTGACGCTTGGCGATCACGATCACCGCGACGCCCGCGATTAACAGCCCCATTCCCAACAGCCGCAGCGGCGACGCCTCGGCGCGGGGATTCCCCAGCAAGCCGAAATGGTCCAGCAAAATCGCCCCCACCGTCTGTCCGGTCATCACGGCGGCAAACCAGGGCAACGATCCCACCCGTGGAACGAAAATCAGCGACGTCGTGACCATGACCACGCCGATCGCACCCCCGAACCAGATCCACCAAGGCAATTGGGACGCCGGGACCCGAAAACGCGGCGGAAACCAGCCCATCACGACGCAGACCACCAACACGATCGCCGCCCCGCTGGCGAACGAGATCATCGAGGCCTGCATCGGATGCTCGACGCTCCGGCCGAGCTGTCCGTTGACGCTGGGCTGCGTTGCCAGCAAACATCCCGTCGCCAAGCCGACCAGGATCGCAACGGTGACGATGCCGAAATGGGACAACAGAATCAATACCCGCCCGTTTCGGCACGTCGCTGCGGACCCGCCAATTCGGGGCCCGTGTGGACGATTTCATTGCACTCGCCGACAAAAATCAGTCGCGGTGCGTGATCGGCCAAGCGGTCCTCCGGGACAAACGTGTAAGTCGCCAGGATGACTTGATCCCCCGGGTGAATCAGGTGCGCGGCGGCCCCGTTGGCACAGATGTCCGAGGAATTCGGTAAGCCTTCGATCGCGTAAGTCTCCAAGCGACTGCCCCGCGTCACGTTCCAGACATGGATCGATTCGAAGGGATGGATGCCGGCGGCCCGCATCAATTCCGGCGGCACCGTCAGACTGCCTTCGTATTCCAAATCCGCACCGGTCACCGTGGCTCGGTGAATCTTGGCCGACAACATTTTTCGAAAAGGAACGTTCATGCACTCAGTATGGCAAGGGCACGAAAATCCGTCCACAACCGCTCGACCTTGATCGACCGGGCGCCCGGCGAACGAGAGATCCCCGACCCTCGCTGCCGCGGGGCCTACGACGGCAACGTCCAAGGGCTGCGGTATTCATAGTGCAAACGCGTGTTGGCCTCCTCGTCACCGACGAACCGTTCCCCCGCCGCGTCCCATTCCAGTCGTCGGCCCAAGGCGACCGAGATGTTGGCGAGATGACAAAAGGTCGTGCTGCGGTGACCGATTTCGATGTCCGCGTGAGGCTGTTTTCGTGAACCCATGCAGTCCAAGAAGTTTCTGGCATGGGCGGCGGTCAGCATGCGATTGTTCGATTCTTCCTGTTTCTTTTCCGGTTTGGTTTTGGGGTTGTCTTTCGAAAACTGGCCGTTGCGTTCGGGGATGATTTCGTAAGCCCGTTCGGAAACGTAGGCCGTGCCTTGGGTCCCGCGTAGTTCGATTTCGCCACCGGGCATCATCGGGTTGCCGCTGGTTTCGTATTGGCCAAAGATTGCCAACCGGCCCGACGGGAATTGAAACGTGACTTCCATCGTGTCGGGAATCGTGCGATCGTCGTCGACGGCAAAGCGGCCCCCCATCGCGCAGATGCTGCTGGGCGCTTCCTCGCCGACGCACCAACGGATCGCGTCCAAGTAGTGCACGCCCCAATTGCCCATTTGGGAACTGTAATCTTGCCACCAGCGAAATTTGTACGGCGTGATGTTGTCCTGATAGGGGCGTTCGTCGCGGGGCCCCAGCCACATGTCCCAGTTCAAATGGGACGGGGGTGATTTCGGTTGTTCTTTGCCGATGCCGTGGGGGACCATGTTGCTCAGTCGGTAAGCCCGCGCGACGCAGACCTTTCCCAGCAAGCCGTTCCGGATTCGGCCCGATAATTCGGCGTACAGCGGGCTGCTGCGTCGGTGCGTGCCGACTTGGACGACGCGTTTGTACTTTCGCGCCGCGTCGACCATCGCGCGACCTTCATGAATCGTCACGGACAAGGGTTTTTCGACGTACACGTCTTTTCCGGCCGCACAGGCGCCGATCGCTTGGATCGCGTGCCAGTGGTCCGGGGTGGCGATGACGACCGCGTCGACGTCTTTGTCATCCAGGACACGGCGAAAGTCTTCTTCCCGTTTCGGATCGTTGCCGGCTTTCTTTGCGGCGGCGGCCAGCGCGACCGAGTCGACATCGCAGAGACTGACGGGGGTGCAGTCGTGTTGCTCCGCGAAGGCGTCCATGAGTTGGCCGCCACGATTGGCGACGCCGATGAACCCCAGCCCGATTCGTTCATTCGCCCCAGCGGCCCGAACGCTCGAAAGCGCCGTCGCGGCGGACAAGACGAACGTCGTCGAAGTGCGGGCTTGAAACTGGCGTCGTGAGATTTCCGATTCGGGCATGGTAGGGCAGTCCGTCTTGAAGACAATCCGAGGGCGGGGCGAGGGGTGCCGCACACGGGTGGGGCGGGCAAGAAGACCTTGCGACCAACTTAAGGTCGACGACGCGTATTGTAATCGACGTCGCGGTCCCGGGGGCAAGGAACCGGGCTACCCTGAGGCCATGTCGCCCAAACCGTTTCGTCGCATCGTGATCGGCCTGATCGTCTTCGTCGCCATTTGCGGCGCGGCGGTCTTCGGTTACGTCGAACAGGGCTGGACGTTCGGCGATTCGCTTTACATGGTCGTCATCACCATTTTCGGAGTCGGTTATGGCGAAGTCAAACCGATCGAAACTCCGGAACTGCGAGGGCTAACGATCGCCGTGATCGTGCTGGGCTACGGCGCGGCGGTGTACACGGTCGGCGGATTCATTCAACTGCTGATCGACGGCGAATTACAAGACATGCTCAGGAGTCGAAAGATGAGTCAAGGCATCGCCCAGTTGACGAACCACACGATCGTTTGCGGTTTCGGTCGCATGGGATCGATCGTCGCCGAGGAACTTTTGCAAGGCGGTCATCCGTTTGTGGTGGTCGATGAAAGCGAGGTCCGTGTCGCCGAGGCACAGCAAGCCGGCATGTTGGCGATGGTCGGCAACGCCACCGAGGAAGACACTTTGCAAGAAGCCGGCATCGATCGCGCCAAAAACTTGGCAACGTTGCTGCCCGATGACGCTCTCAACGCGTTCATCTGCGTGACCGCGCGGGACTTGAACCGCAGTGTCAAAGTCATCGCACGCGGTGAATCACGTAGCGCCGAAAAAAAGCTTCGACGTTGTGGTGCCGACCACGTCGTCATGGCCGCCGCGGTCGGCGCCAAACGTGCGACCCAGTTGATCACGCATCCCACCGCGGCGAGCTTGTTGCAGTCCGCGGGAGCCTCGAACAACATCAACAGCGAGTTGACGGCGATCGGACTTCACTTGGAAGAATTGCGCGTCGAACCAGGCTCGGCGATGGTCGGGCGGCCGCTCGCGGAAATCGAAGTGCGCGGCAACCGCGGCTTTCTGATTGTCGCGGTTCGTTCGGCCGGCGGCGAAGTCCAAATGAATCCTTCCGGCGACAGGCGTCTCGCGCCCGGCGACGTGATCATCGTGGTGGGCCACCGTGACGACATCGCCGCCCTGTGCGCGGCTCACACCATGCGCCGCGAGCGAATGACCTATCGCGGCGCGAGCTATTAGTGAGCGAATCGCAGGTCCAGGACGACGCGTGTGTCGAACCAGTCGTCATCGGCGACCGTGATGCCGGCGGCGACCCCGAATTCCCAAAGACCCGTGTCACCCTTGGGGCCCAAGACGAAACGGGCCCCCGGGTAAATTTCGACTGCGGTGACGCCGTCGACGCGTCGATTCAGCCCGCCGGGCGTGGTCTCGGATCCGAACAGAAACGACAGCGTGCGCATCTCCAGCGTCGGCAGGAAAGCGAACACGTCGCTTTCCGCGGCGATGGTGCTGATCCCCAACCCGGTGATCAAGACGTCGCCGGCGTGATCCGGGGTGCCTCCGATCGGAATCCAGTATTTCAGTTCGCCGAACAGATACGTTTCCGGCGAATGGCAATAACGCCCCAGCAACCCCGGTTCCAGTGAGGTGTGTCCGGTTCCCAAACCGCGCTCGGACGGGCCGGTCGCCAAGTGCGTGCGAAAGATGGTCGACAGCTTCGTGCGTTTGCCGTCGACCAACAAGGCACGGGCGCCGATCATCATGTCGCCGAAACCCGTCGTGTTTTCCGCCGACCGGGGGTCGAGTGATCGCATCGTGTACTCGGTCATTGCCATGGCCTTTTCGTTACCCAGCGCCAAGCGAAACTTCACGTCCTGTGTGTTGACGCGGCCGTCGCCACCAGGCCCCACCGGATCGGTCGCCCAGTAGTACTCCGATCGATCGGCAACATTCAAGCCGCTGTCGATCTGGTAACGAATGCCGAAGTGCGGCGTGTCGATGGCGGTGTCCAAAACGCTGGGCGCGAACATGACCCGCTCGTAACCGATGCCGCGGTCGCGCGTCCGTCGCTCTCGAAACCGCCGACCGACGTCCAACGCCGACCAGTTGACCGGAGGCAGACGCTGATGAAACGCCGCCCAAGGTGTCCAGTGACTCGCCAGCATCGGTTGCCGGCAACGCCGGCACGAATGATCGGCGTCGCAGCTCGAACAGTTCGGATCCGGCCGGCGGCCGGGAACGGAAGGACAACCCGAGCACTCGGCTTCCAGACAATCCGGGCAAAGCGGCGGCCCGGCCGAGGACGTCTCGCTTTGGAAACTCGCTTCGATTCCGAACGAAGGAACCGTCAGGTCCAACTCCTCCATCGCGTCGACGTTTCCGTCCGGCTCGATCATGCCCCAAGGCAACTCGGGCCCCAGGGAATCGACCGGCGGCACCGCTGGATCAGGCCGGATCTCCAGCCCGTCCGCTGGCGGGACGATCCACGGGGTCTGTCCCCCGGACCGGTCCGGTGCAGCGATCCCCAGCAGGATCAGAAAAAGGAACGGGACGAGTTTGATCACACTCGGGCGGCGCGTCTGAAAAGAATGAAAGTGGTGGCATCGCGTGAAACATAGAAAGGCAAACCCTGCTGGTTTTATCGTCTGGAAGTGTGGCGGCGAATTAGCTAATCTCCCGCCGTAACCGTGGAAGCGTCGCGATCCAGCGGCGCGACGCGAACGGCTGATCACCTCGGAAGGGAGTCCGATGCAGAATCTTGCGGTCCATTGGCACGAGGGCCTGTTTCTTCGTCCGCATCATTTGCAGGCGTGGGATCGTCATTGGCAAGAGAACACCACGGCGTCTCAGCGATGGGCCAGCCCGTACGGCTACGGAGTCGCCGACATCACGATCAATCGCGACGCGCTGGCGGCCGGCTTTTTTCAGCTCGATTCGATCCGCGTGAAAATGGCCGAAGGCACGCTGGTCGAACGGACGCCGGGTGAATCGACCGAACGCCGCGACCTTCGCGACGCCTTCGCCCGATCCGACAGCGATCCGTCAACCTTGCCCATCGGCGGACGGCAATCCGTCGACGTTTACTTGGCGATTCCCCGGCTGCAACTCGGCGGGACGAACGTGGCCGAAAGCGAAAGCGCCGACGGAACCCGGTTTCGCCAATTGCAAGTCAACCTGCCCGACGAAGCCGACGCGGCAAGCGTCGAACCGGTCGTGTTTCGCCGCATCAATGCAAAACTGATGCTCTCCAGCGATGACCTGGCCGGATACGACGTGTTGAAAATTGCCAAGGTGCACCGCGGGACCGTCGGAGGGGAGATCGCGGAACTCGACGACAGTTACACGCCGCCACTGTTGGACTGCGCCGCCTGGCCGCCGCTTTGTCAGGGGGTGCTGCGATCGCTGCACGACATGATGATTTTGAAGATCGAACTGCTGACCCAGTTGGTCGCCAGTCACGGTGGGAACATCGAAGCGTCTCAGGCCGGTGACCTGCAGCGGATTCTGATGTTGCAAACACTGCATCAGAGCGCCGCGACGCTCAGCGCGCTGAATCAGACCAGCGGCTTGCATCCTTGGAAAGCCTATTTGGAACTCGGACGCATCGCCGGTGCGTTGGATCTGTTCAGCGACCAAAAGTCCGCCGTGCCGCTTCCGAGTTACGATCACGACGGCCTCGGCCCGCTGTTTCACGTGTTGCAAAAGCGAATCCAATCGCGGATCGCGACGGTCGGCCGGAACGCCTACCAGCAACGTTATTTCGTCGGCGCGGGACTGGGGATGCACGTCACGTTGGATCCGAATTGGCTGCACAACGGTTGTCGTTGCGTGCTGGGCGTCCGTCGCGGCAAGTTATCGCCACAAGCGTTGGACAAGATCCTCTCGCCCGGATTCCTGGACTGGAAAGTGGGCAGCGCTCGACAAGTCGAAACGCTGTTCAGCCGCCGGACCAGCGGCGTCGAGGTCACGCCGATGCGCGAAATCCCCGTAGCGCTGCCTTCGCAAACGCAGTGGAGTTTCTTTGAACTCGGCGGCCGCGGTGCGGCCTGGGTCGATGTGTTGGAAACAGGCACGCTGGCCATGCGGCTGCGAGAAGAACTGATCGAAAACCGAAGCGAATTGACCGGCAACCAAACGCTGATGGTGCGTCTGGACGAGCATCGCATGCCGCTGCAGTTCGCCGTTTTCGCTCTTCAAGACGCGGCGGCAAAATGAGCCACGACGCACTCGATCCGTTCGCCGACCGGTATCTCGAAACCGTTCTGGACGTCTGCGACGCCTTGCGACGCGGCGAACCGATCGATCCGCGACGGTTGAACCACGATCTGGCAGAACGACTGCGAGCGGGCCGCCGGCAGATGAGTTTCCACGACGATTGGGGGCTGGTCGCCTACGCGTTGGCCTCTTGGACGGATGAATTGTTGCTGCAAATGAGATGGCCGGGGCAAGCCTGGTGGAAGGACAACGTCTTGGAAACCGCGATCTTTCATTCGCGATTGTGCGGCGAAAGATTCTTCGTGCTCGCCAAAGTCGCGGCAAAGAACCCCGGCAGCGGCGCGTTACGAGTCTTTCATGATTGCGTGTTGCTCGGGTTTCAAGGCGTTTATGCGACCTCGGATCCGGCGGACGCAAGCGACGAGGTGACCGCTCGAGAACAAGTCATGCTCAGGGAAATCACCAACCAACTCGACATTCCCCCGACCCTTTCCATGTGGTTGTCGCAAACTCAAGACCAAATGCTTGCCGGCGGTCCCCAGCCGGATTTACCCGCCAAACGTCGTGCGGTTTCGGGAGCGCCGCCATCGGATACCCGTCGTCAGTTGGTTTGGTGGATGGTCGCTGCTTGTACTTTGCTGGCGATCAACTTGACCGTTTACACCATGATCACGTCGTCTTGAAACAAGCCCCCGTCTCGCCGCACCCGTGAAGGATTCCGATGGCCGACGATGCCAAACCAAGTCTGAGCGATCGCATCCGATCGAAGCTGGCTTTTTCGCTCGCCGCCTGGGTCACGACGCTGGTCGGCGTTTTGCTGATTCTGATCGCGATCATGACGTGGGCCGTCTATTCCCTGGATCCGTTGCGAATCGCCTGGGGTGACTACATGACCGTCGGACGCGGCGCCGGCTTGATGGTGTTGTGGTTGCTGACTTGTGCGGCGACCTACGTCACGGTCCGAGTTTGGATGCACGAAGTCCCCATCGGCGACCGCCAGATTCGCGACGGCTGGGACGCGGGCATCCGATTGCTGGCCGATCACGGCAAACGAATCACCGATCTTCCCTGCTTCGTGGTCTTGGGCTGCCAGACGCGTCATCAACAAGATCAATGGTTCGGGGTGCTCGGTCACGGCACGGCATCGACCGAGTCGACAGTCTCCCCGGCGATCGACTGGCGTCTGAACGAGGATTGTCTGCTCGTCTTTTGTCGCGACGCGGGCGTTTACGGAAACTTCTTGCAAAGCGTGCCGGCCGATACACATCGGCGGTCCGGGCAAATGATCGCGAACGAGCCACCGGCAACACGAGCGGTCCCGGCGGAGATTCCCTCGCCGGCCGAAACAAGCCCCGACGGGACGCCGGCCGTCGAATCGAACGATCGTCCGGCCGACACGCGTCACGGGGACGCGGGACATCAAGGAACCGGTGATTCGCCGACCATGCCAGCCGGACAAGTTGCCCTGGTGACCAAACCAACGGCAAGACAGAAGCCAGGCCCGGCGAACGAACCGGACACGGCGACGCATGAAGACGTTCTGCGGACGCTTGATCGTGCCGACGCTCTGGTCGCCGACGCGCAGCAGTTGCGAACCGTCCCGCAAGACTTCACGCCCCTCCCGGAATCTCCGTCATCGGTCCAGACGACGGCAAGTCAAACGAGGCTGATCGAGTTTTGCGAAAGGTTGCGATCGGCCAGGTTTCCCCACAGCCCGATCAACGGCACTTTGGTCATGGTCGATTCCAAAATCTTGGAACACGATGTCGGATCGGTACGTCGGGTCGCGACGGCCATTCGCTCGGATCTGGACTTGATGCAACAGGAATTGGGGGTTTCCAGCCCGATGACGATGGCCATTACCGAACAGGATTGTCACCGGCAATACGCGGAACTGCGACGCCGCTGGAGTGTCGGAGACGAAGCGGGCAGCCCCCTCCTGGGTCGAGTGTTTTCGCCTCAGGCGTTTCCCACCGAGTCGGCCATGAACGGTCTGGCCGATCAAGCGATTTCCAAGATTCAATCGCAAATCAACCGGCACCTTCGCCGTTTCGATGCTGCCGATCGCTCGGAGAATCATCAGTTGATTCGGATCTTGATTCGCTGTCGCCGGTGGCGGGCCAAGCTGGCACACTTGCTCGTTCAGGCCTGCGCGCCCGATCCGACGACGGGAAACGACCCGGGCGAGGTGTCGGCACAAATGATCAGCGGTGTTTTCGCCGCTTCCCCGAGTGCCGCGGGCACGTCGGGCTCCCGGGACGAAGGCCCCGATTTCGTGGGTGCGGTGATCCGACGGATGGTGGCGCAGCAGAATCATCTGGCTTGGACGCCACAAACCCGAGCACGCGAAACGATCCAGTCTCGACTGGTCATCGCTCTGGCGGTGATCTCCGCCGCGCTGGTGGTTGCATTACTGGTTCAGTTGTACATCGCACAACGGACTTGAACGGAACGCCCGACGCGAATTCTTAAATTCAAATCAATCGGATTCAGTCATCGCGTCGCAGACGCCGATCTAACCGTTAGCCTCGCGCTGATCGTCAAAGAGATTCCGTCGTGAAACTCGCATCCGTCGTCAGGATGTCGATACGTCAAACTTCCCCGAAACGCCATCGGCCCGTGACCGAAGCCAACTTGCAGTCATCGTGGACCGCCATCGATTCGGATTCGCCGTCAGGGGCGAATCTTGAATACGACGTCCGGTTCGTTGAAATGATGCGAATGTCCGAAGGCACGCGTGAGCAGCAGTTCGGCGATACCATCATCGCGGCACAACCACCGGAATGGCGCTCGGTCCGACAGTTGGCTTTGCAGCTGGCCGAACAGACGCGTGATCTACGAATCGCCGTGATGTTGGTCGAAGCGATGACCCACGAGCGTGGTCTGGAAGGCCTGGCCGACGCGATGCAGTTGCTCCAACATTGGGTTTGTGACCTGTGGCCGACCGTCCATCCGCAACTCGATGCCGACGACGCCGGTGATCCGTTCGTCCGCATCAACTGTCTCGGACGGCTTTGCGAAGCGGAGCGATTGCCGAGCTTGATCGGAAAGGTCGCCGTGGTCGAAGCTCCGCCGCACGTGGTGGTGACCGTCGATGACTTGCCGACGCGACGCGGAACCGTCTCGGCCGTCAAGCCGGATCGTCCCACGACGATGGAAGTGGAAGCGGCGTTTCTGTCGTTGAAATTGGCTGATCTCAGGCAGCTGTTCGAGACGTGTGGGCGAATCGAAGCGGCCTTGGACGCGACGGTCCAGTTTCTCAATCAAGAAGTGTCCGCCGGTGTCTGGGACGTCGGCATCTTGCAAGATCGCATCGCCGGCTGCACCGCTGCGGTCAAAGCACAGCTTCGCGCCCGGCTGGCCTCGTGTGACTCGGTCGTCGCCGAAGTGGGACGCGGTTCTGCGGCCGGAACGGCCGACGATTCGCCGGGCGATCCCTGGTCCCTCGACCGGCCGATTTCCAGCGTCAGCCGTATCCGTGTCGAATCGCGTGAAGACGCCAGCGAGGTCATTGAAGCGGCGATGAAATATTTCGAACAGCACGAACCATCCAGCCCGGTGCCGCTGTTGTTGCGACGTGCGCGGCGACTGATCAACCAAGGCTTTGTCGACATCATCCGCGATCTCGCGCCCGACGCGCTGGCACACGCGATCAGCTTGGCCGGCGACGTCGACGATTGATCCGTACCGCGTCGATTCGTCAACGTGTATCCGTTGATCGGCTCGTCCGATCGCTCAACTAACATCCGTCAACGTACCGATTTTCGAAAGGTGTTTTTATGTCCGAAAGCAGCCAAAAATTTCTCTCCCGCAATCGTCCCCCACGCGTCCAAATCGAATACGACGTGGAAACCTATGGGAGTGAGAAATCGGTGCAACTGCCTTTCGTGATGGGCGTCCTGGCCGATCTGTCGGGTGACCCCGCCGAGCCCCTTCCGCCGGTCGCCGATCGAAAGTTTCTGGAAACCGATGTCGACAACTTTGACGATCGGTTGAAGTCGATGGCGCCTCGCGCTTCTTTCCACGTCAAAAACACGTTGACCGGAGAAGGCAACTTGAGCGTCGACTTGAATTTCGAGTCGATGGACGACTTTTCGCCGGGACGCGTCGCCCGACGCGTCGAACCGCTCGAAAAACTGCTCAACGCCAGGACACAGCTGACGCAATTGGCGACTTACATGGACGGCAAAGCTGGGGCCGAGGAATTGGTCGCCAAATTGGTCAACGATCCGGATCTGTTGAAGGAACTAGCCGAAAAACCGCTGGCGACCGGCCCATCGGAAACCGAACCTGCATCGGAAGCAGGCGGCGACGCCGAAACCAAATGACTTTCCGGGCCTCCGAACGCCCGCAATGATTCGACTTTCTTCAAACTCTAACGATCCACCATCTAATTCATTGGAAACTCAAGGATGAGCGACACCACTTCGGAAGCCAATGCGGCCAATGCGGAAACCATGGAAACGATCACGCTGGACAAGCTGACCGATTTGCTGGAAGCCGAATTTCGTCCTCGCAACGGAGACGCCGGCCAAGCGGTCGTCGCCGCCGTGAACACCTTGGCCGAACAATTGGTCACCAGTGACATGGTCGTCAGCAATGATGCGATCAAAACCATCGAAGCACTAATCGCAGAGATCGATCAAAAGATCTCCGAGCAGATGAACGAAATTCTGCACCACGAGGATTTCCAAAAATTGGAAGGCGCGTGGCGAGGATTTCATCACTTGGTCAACAACACCGAGACGGATGAAATGCTGAAGATCCGGGTCTTGAACATTTCCAAAAAAGATCTTCACAAGACCCTCAAAAAGTTCAAAGGAACCGCTTGGGATCAAAGTCCGATCTTCAAAAAATTGTACGAAGAAGAATACGGGCAATTCGGTGGCGAACCGTACGGCGCTCTGGTGGGCGACTATGAATTCGACCACACTCCGGTCGACGTGGAGTTGCTCGGCGAAATCGCAAAGATCAGTGCCGCGGCGCACGCACCGTTCATCGCGGCGGCCAGTCCCTCGTTGATGCACATGTCGTCATGGCAGGAATTGTCGAATCCACGCGACCTGACCAAGATCTTTGGCACCGTCGAATTCGCCAGTTGGCGTTCGATGCGTGACGACGAGGATTCGCGGTACGTCGGTTTGACGATGCCTCGCTTCCTGTCGCGTCAGCCCTACGGGGCCAGCAGCAACCCCGTGGAGGAATTCGCCTTCGAGGAAGACACCGCGGGTCCCGATCACAGTCGCTACGTCTGGTCCAACAGTGCTTACGCCTTTGCGGTGAACATCAACCGTTCGTTCAAAATGCACGGTTGGTGCTCGCGAATTCGCGGAATCGAATCCGGTGGGGCGGTGGAAAAACTTCCGGTTCACACGTTTCCCACCGATGACGGCGGACTGGACATCAAGTGTCCGACGGAAATCGCGATCAGCGACCGTCGCGAAGCCGAATTGGCCAAAAACGGATTGATGCCGTTGGTGTTCCGCAAGAACAGTGACTTGGCCGCCTTCATCGGCGCGCAGTCGCTGAACAACCCGTCGATCTTTGAGGATCCCGATGCGACGGCCAACGCGCGATTGTCGGGTCGTCTTCCCTACTTGTTCGCCGTCTGTCGTTTCGCCCATTACTTGAAATGCATCGTTCGCGATAAGGTCGGGTCATTCAAGGAACGCAACGACATGCAAATCTGGCTGAACAATTGGATCAGCCAGTACGTCGACACGAACCCGGCGACGGCGTCGGAATTGGACAAGGCACGTCGCCCCTTGGCGGGGGCGGAGGTCGTTGTCGAAGAAGTCGAAGGCAACCCCGGTTACTACAACGCGAAATTCTTTTTGCGACCTCATTACCAACTCGAAGGTTTAACGGTCTCGCTTCGATTGGTCAGCAAGTTGCCGTCGGCCAAGGCCGCCTAAACACGTCGTGTTCGTTTGAGCATCCTTTTTGTCATTCAAAATTCATACCGGGAAAGATCAATCATGATCCTTTTGAAATTCAAGAAAGAAATCAAAGGCGACGCGAGCGCCGCGGGTTTCGAAGGCCAAATCAAGCTGATGTCGACCTCGTTCAACGCATCACGCATGGTATCGGTCGCCGCAGGCAGCGAGGCTCGCGAAACGGGAACACCCGTGTTTTCCGAAGTGCACTGCGCGAAAGAGTTCGACATCGCATCGACCGAGTTGTTCATGCAAAGCGTTTCGGGTGCCAGTTTGGAAGAGGGCACGCTGACGTTTTTGCAAACCGATAGCGAAGGAAATCCGCAGGTGTACTTGATCGTCACTTTGACCGATCCGATCGTGACCAGCTACTCGCATAGCGGCAGCATGGGTGATAAACCGGGTGAAAGCTTCACGCTAAACTTTACAAAGATTCAGCTGGCTTACACTCAGTACACCGGCGAAAAAGCGACCAAGGCCTCGCCCAAGGGCTGGAACCTGTTGACCGCGTCGGCGGCTTAGTCTCACGTCCATGGCCGATACCCGAAATCGAACCCGTCCCACCACGTCCTCTCTGGCGGATCGCTTGGTCCGCAGCGAGGATGGTGATCGGTCCCCGGTTTTGGTGCCGATCGATGGACGGGAGGCAGAACGTTTCGTCGATCGTCGTAGTCATGTTCGGCAAATGACCGAACTGAACGCGATGATCCGGCGAGACTTGTTGGCATTGCTGGGGACACGCCGGGTGGCGACCGATACCGATCTGTCGCGATGGCCGGCTGTCGAGATGAGCGTCCTGAATTTCGGAATTCCTGATCTGTCCGGGCAAACCCTGGAAAGTCTGAACCTGAAACAACTGCGACGCGAATTGACAAAGGTCATCCGGCGTTTCGAACCCCGACTGCATGCCGAGACGGTCACCGTGATGTGCCGCATCGATCACCGGGGCGATGGCGGAGTGATGGTCGAAATCGAAGCTGTGTTCGGTCCGAGTGATGCCGCCGAAGCTTTCGCGATGGGTGTCACGATCGGACTGGATAACGGAGTTCGCACTCCGGAGAACGTTCGCAAGGCGGCGTGAACGGAAGCCGATCCACGAAACCACCTTCGACCGGATCGTCGCCGGAAAATCGAAACCACCGTCCCCTTTCCTCTTGACGTCATCCGTGGTTTGAAATGGAAGCTCAATTCCTGGATCACTACAACCGCGAACTCGGATACTTGCGAGAGTTGGGAGGAGAGTTCGCCAGCGAGTATCCGGCCGTCGCGGGGCGACTGGGGCTGGATGAATTTTCCTGCGCCGATCCGTACGTCGAGCGGATGCTGGAGGGGTTCGCGTTCCTCGCCGCGCGGGTCCATCGACGGTTGGATGCGGAGTTCCCAAAATTCACCGGCGGATTGCTCGAATCGATCTATCCGCACTACACGCGTCCCATTCCGTCGGCCGCTGTCGTGTCGTTTCTGCCGGATCCGGACGAGGGATCGTTGGCATCGGGGTACCGTCTGCCACGGGGGACGAAACTGCGAGGTCCGTGCAGCAATCAATCGCCGACCCCCTGTCGATTCGAAACGACGCAAGACATGGAACTTTGGCCGCTGCATCTGGTGAACGCGGAATTGATGGATCGTGATGACGCCGCTCGTGATCCGATGCCGCCCGCGATGAACGCGGGAAACGTTCGCTCCTGTTTGAAAATCACCCTGCAAACCACGGCGGGTGTCCCCGTTTCAGCGTTGCAAATGGATCGCTTGCCGATTCATCTTCGCGGCGGTGAAATCGCTTACCAGTTGTTGGAATTGTTGGTCGCCCATTCCCAGCAAGTTTTTGTCAACGGCGGCACGCAAGATCGTTGGATCTCCTTGGGCGAAGACTCGCTCGTGGCCGGCGGTTTCAGCCCAGACGAAGCCCTCTTGCCGGCGGAGCCACGATCTTTCAGCGGATACCGTTTGTTGCAAGAGCTTTCTTTGCTGCCGGAGAAATTCTTGTTCGTCAACTTGATCGGACTCGGCAAAGCCGTCACACAAGTCAGCGGAAGGCGCTTGGAAATCGTGATCGGGCTGGACGCGACGGATCGAGAACTCGCTGCCCGGCTGAGACCGGATCATCTGGCATTGCACTGCGTACCGGCGGTCAACCTTTTTAAGAAGCGAGCGGATCGGATTCAGATCTCCGATACTCGTCCGGAGCATCAACTGTTGGTGGATCGAAGTCGACCGATGGATTTCGAGATCTGGTCGGTGGAACAGTTGATGGGTCATGGCAAGACACCACAGCAGGAAATCGAATTCTTGCCGTTGTACGCTCCACCGGTTCACATGGCCGCGCGATTGCAGCATGCGGCCTACTTCACCTCGGACCGGCGACCGCGTCGGCCTTCGACGAATCAACGCCAGTTCGGTCACCGGACGCCCTATCTCGGCACGGAGGTGTTTGTGACGCTGACCGACTCGAACGAAAAGCCGGCGCGACACCAGATCCGCCAACTTTCGTCGACCGTCTACTGCACCAACCGGGATCTGGCATTGATTCAGCCGGAATCAGGCTGGCTCGATGCGCTGACGCTCGACGGCGCGGGACCGGTCGCCGCGGTCAAATGCTTGACAGGCCCGACGCCGCCACGTCCCCCTTTGACCCGCGAGGACGGACAGACGTGCTGGCGACTGATCAATCATTTGCAAACGAATTTACTTTCGCTCAGCGAGATCGATGGCAAACGATCCGCCGCCTTGTTGCGTGAAATGCTGTATTTGTATTGCCCGGACGACGCACCCACGATTCGGCGTCAGGTGGACGGGGTGCTATCGGTGGCCACAAAGACCGTCACACGGCAGCTGCCTTTTCCGGGACCGATCGTTCACGGCCGTGGTGTGCAAGTGGACTTGGAATTAGACGAATCCGCGTTCGAGGGCAGCGGTGCCTTCTTGCTCGCCAGCGTGCTCGAACAATTCTTCGCGCAGTACGTCACGTTGAACAGCTTTACACAAATGTCCGTGCGGACGCCCACGCGTGGTCCGCTGCATCTTTGGCCCGTGCGGACCGGCACGACTCCCTTGATTTAAACAGGCCGTGCCATGACCCAATCGAAATCGCCGGACGAACCGATTGCCCCGGAAAAGGCTCCGTTGCTCCGCGAGATGAATCAAGCTCCGTACCGCTTTGACTTCTTTCAAGCCTTGCGACGGATCGAGTCGATTTCAGAGGAACTTCCGCGTGTCGGCCACGCCCGGCAAGCCGGGAAAGAACCCGTCCGTATCGAACAGACCGCGGCTTTGGATTTCGCGCCGGCCACCATCGATCGAATCGATACCCCACACGAAGGCCGTGTCCGAATCAGCCAACGCTTTTTCGGACTCTGGGGACCGTCCGGACCGCTGCCGTTGCACATGACCGAACAGGTGCGCGACCAGATTCGGCATCAGGATGATGCGACGCAGTCAGCCTTTTTGAATCTGTTTCATCATCGCATGGCACTGTTGTTTTATCGTGCTTGGAGCAGCAGTCGTGGCGCCGTGCAGCGGGACCGTCCCGGCCAAGATCGGTTCGCCCAGCAGCTCGCCGCGTTGAACGGTTCGATGAGCCCGGCCTGTCGTTCCGCGACAAGTTCACCCGCGAACGTCGCTGCACATCATCGCTCGGCCGACGCGTCCCCGACGGACGACCGTCCGGTTCGACGTTACTTCACCGGCCGTTTCGCGACCATGCGTCGTACCAGCGAAGGGCTTCAAGCCGTCGTCGCGGCGAGCCTCCGTGCCGGTGTCGTGGTGGAAACGTTTCAGCTGCGCCGGTTGCTGTTGCAGGCGGATGATCGGACGCGGCTGTGCGTCGGAAAGACGATCAGCGGACGGGGCGGAAAATTGGGCCAAAGCGTCGTGCTCGGCCGATCAGTACCCGACCGACGATCGCTGATCACCATGCAGATCGGTCCGCTACCGTACCGGGAATTTCAGTGCTTACTGCCCGGCGGAACTCGACACGACGGGCTCCGCAAACTGATCCGAGGTTACATCGATGCGGGCATCGATTGTCGTGTCCGCCTGATCCTGGATCATCGCAGTGTGCCGCGAATGTCACTCGGAAAGCAAGGAACGTTGGGCAGGAGTGCTTGGTTGCACAGCCGGCCGCCACGGGAAAACCGAAGTGAATCCGAATTTCTGGTCTAGTCCAATACATCGCGTCTGAACATGAATCTCAGCCAAGCCGGTCGTCCGATCGCCGTCACGTCGCCGTTGGGTGATGACGTGTTGGTCCCCTCCGCCGTCCGCTGGCAAGAACGCCTAGGGCAACCGTTCGTCGGTGTGCTGAGCTTGGTCAGTTTGAAGCATGATATCGATCCGCTGGATCTGTTGGGACAACCGATGTCTGTTCGTATCGGAGATGCGGGCGACTCGCCTTGCCACCTTCACGGTTACGTCGATGAAGTCTCCCAGGTCGATGGCAACCAAGAACTTTGTCGGTACAGCGTGTCCCTGGTCCCTTGGATCGGATTGCTGAGGCACGTCGGCGGGTCAAGGATCTTTCAACAACAGACGGTCGTCGACATCGCGAAAACCGTCGTTGACGCACGAGGGTTCACCGCGGAACTGGAAGATCGGTTGACGCAAACCTATCGACAACGTGCTTACTGCGTCCAATATGACGAATCGGATTTTGATTTTCTGAGCCGATTATTCGAAGAGGAAGGAATCTATTATTATTTTCTCTATTCTCAAGACCAACACACGCTGGTGTTGTGCGATGATGTCAGTGCGCATCAGCCCGCCGATTCGTTGGCGACGCTGCCTTATCACGGTGAAATAACTGAGACAAGCGAACCATGCGTTTCGAATTGGTCTAGTCATCGACGCTTCGCCACCGCGTCCTGCGTGCTACGAGATTATGACTTTCAGAAACCCAAAGCAGAATTGACCGTTCGTCAGAATGCCGCCGAAACACCTAGCACGTGGCAGTGGTATCAGTTTCCCGGTCGATATTTCGAGGCAGATGACGGACAGTACTACGCGCGGGTGCGAACAGAAGCGGTCAGCGCGAACGAACAGACCGCTTCGGTGGATGTCGGTACGCACGGATTGCAGGCGGGCAACTTGTTGACGATCGAGTCTCATCCGCGCGATGAACTGAATCAAGAGTATTTGATCGTCGGAAATCAGTTTACCGCAAGTTGTACCGACGTCGCTTCGATGGGAAGCGGTCCGGGCGGCTTTGAATGCTCAGCAGGCTTGCAACTGCAGCCGTCGAGTCTTCCTTTTCGCGCTCCCTTGGCGACGGTCAAGCCCGCGATGCCCGGGCCTCAGGTGGCGACGGTTGTGGGGCCGAGCGGTGAAGAAATCTGGACAGACTCGTTCGGTCGTATCAAGGTTCAATTCGCTTGGGATCTCGACGGCAAGGGCGACGACACCAGTTCGTGTTGGATTCGTGTGACGCAGCCTTGGACCGGAAAAGCCTGGGGCGCGATCGCGATTCCCCGGATCGGTGAAGAAGTCATTGTCCAGTTTTTGGACGGCGACGTGGATCGCCCGATCGTGATCGGGCGTGTCTACAACGCCGACCGAATGCCCCCGGAGGCTTTGGCCGATGGACAAGCCAAGACGGTGTTGCGCACCCGGAGTACGAAGGCGGGAGACGTCGAGTGCTTTCACGAATTATCCTTCGACGATACCAAGGATGCCGAAAAAATTTATCTTCATAGCGAACGAGATTTTATTCGTGTCGTCGAAAATAGTGATTCGCTGAAGGTGGGTTTTGAAAAGCAAGATGCCGGCGACCAAACGGTGGAGATCTATAACGATCAAACGCTGTCCGTCGGTGTGGGAAGTGGGGAGGGGAGTCAGACGATTCAGATCGGCCAAGACCGCACGACCACCATCAATGCCGGGAATGACACTTTGACGATCAAGCAAGGTGACTTGAGCGTTGCCGCCGCTGCCGGAGGCGTTACCATCGAAGCTCAAACCACATTAACGTTGAAGTGTGGCGATTCGACGATCGAACTCACCCCGTCGGGCATCACGATCAAAGCGGGAGGGCAAGTTCAAATTCAGGGCGGACTTGTCAAAATCAATTAGGAGAATGCAGCATGCCATCTGCGGCCAGAGTCGGAGACGATCATTCTTGTTCGGAGGTCACCGGTGTCGTTCCGCATGTCGGAGGACCGATCATCGGACCCGGCGCGGCGACCGTTTTAATCGGCGGGATGCCCGCTGCGATTGTGGGTGACGAAGCCGAATGTGTGGGTCCGCCGGACGCCTTGATCTTGGGTTCTCAGAGCGTGTTGATCGCCGGGAAGCCGGCGGTTCGCGTGGGGGATCCGACCGAACACGGCGGTCAAGTCTTGGCAGGATGCCCCACCGTTCAGATCGGTGATTGAACAAGTCTTCTGCGGCGGATCAGACAACGAAGGATACGATGTCAAATTTGATGACCAGGAACGATTCCACTTCCGGATCAACGACACTAGCGGCTTGGAACTCGGCCAAGTCCGGCTCGGCGGTGGGTTGGCGTACGCTGACTGCCTTGTTCATCACGCTGGGAGGACTCACGCTGCTTTTCCTGGTCGTCGCCATTCGGCCTTTGGGGACGACTGGATTGACGCTCGTTTGCATCGGCTCGGCCACCGCCGATCCTTCCGAAAACACGGCAGGGGATGTCTCGACGATCTCATCACATGCCTTTCACGACTTCGCCAAGACGCTTCGGGTCGCTCGAGTGGAACCGCCGAAGACGATCGCGGCCATGGCGGGTGACGGTGCAAAGGCTTGGCTGGCGGACCGAAAACGGAATCAACCGATCATGATGCATTTGGTCGGCGCGGCAACGGTCGAAGCCGACCAAGCCTACATCGTGCCTCGTCAAAGCAAGTCTTCCGCTCGACCCGAGTCGATCGATTTGCATCATTTGTTTGCTCAAGTAGCCCGGGCCGGCAATCCGACGATCATCGTTTTGGACGTCATCGATGTCGACCAACGTTCGATCGGACGCCTGCCTGAGTTGACCAATTGGCAACTTGCCCGATGCATCGATGCCACAATCGATCGCTACCAGGATTCACCAATCATGGTCGTGTCGGGTAACGAGGGTATCCGAAGCCGAGCCGATGGCGGAGACAAAGTGTCGAGCTTGACTCGTCGCATCATCCACGCTTTTGGTCCCTCAGCCGACCGCAATGATGATGAATTGATCAGTGCTGAGGAATGGCGTCGCGCGACTGTCGACGGTGTGGATTCCGGCGGTGGCGATCCCGGTGCTCAGTCCTTCAGCAATCGCAACGGATCGTTTTGGCATAGGGTGTTGCTCGCTCCGATGACTCCGGCCGAGTCCGTTTCGACGGTGGCCCGGGGGGATCAAGACGCTTCAAGTAAAGACTCCGTCATCGCCGCGAAGGCGATCGGAAAGGCGAGTTCCGACGGCTTTCGACTGAATCCGGTGAAAGCGTCCGGTGCGGACTTTGCGAGAATAGAAACCGATGATCCGTCGCCGAGGGCGTCAATCGAGACCGGCGTGACGGCAGTCTCGCTGGCCATGGCGATAGCGCTGCGTGACGACGGGATCGCTACATCTGGTAGCGAACAGTGTGACGAGATCGCGACCCGATTTCGAAAAATACTGACCATCGATGCCCGCGAGCAAGATGCCGTCGAGTGGCTGAAGTCTCCTGCGGTTTCCGCAGCGAGTTGGGAAGAATTGGTATGGGCACGACAAGTCATGGAACTGCAAATCCCTTGGTCGTTGAAGCAAAAACTGATCAAGGGACTGTGGATGGCCAACGAACTGAGTGTGGACAGGACAGTACGCCAGTGGTTTTCTGAACCGTGGAAAGTCGCCTGCTTGACGCGGTTGGACGCGCAGCGGAGCTTGGTCAGTCCGGTTCGTCATGACGCCGCCGCGTACGCGAATGAACGCATCGACACAGCGATACGCTCGATGAACGAACTTCGTCAGGGCGCGAGAACTGTTCGCAAGGCAAGTGAGATCCGGCGGGAGGTCTTGCACCGGTTGGACGAGTGGGTGGCGAGTCCGATTCACGCCGGTGCCGAATCGGACGACGTGATTTGCCAATTGCTCGGTGCGGTGGTCGACTTGGACCGTTGGTTGATTCTGCGACGCGGAACCACCATCGAAACTTGTGAAAGCCTGCTCAAGGTCGTCGAAGATCGGCTCCGGGCGGTCGAACGATCGAGTTCGCAAAAGAAAGTTGCCACGACCACTGGCCCGCAGGCGTCAACGGCTGATGTGGAGAGTGATCGATTTCTGCGCGCGACACGAATCCGGATCGCGCGATCGACTCTGGCGATTCGGTTGCTTCGGTCCGGCGACGTGAAGACCCGCTCGGATTCCTTGGACAAGCTTTCCGCGACCACGATCGAGGTCTTGGGCGATCCGAAAGCGTCGGAGAAAGAAATGAGTGATACCGTCGATGCGTACCGTCACGCGATGCGTCAAAGTCTTTCGGCATCGGAAAAGGGCCCCTCGGCGCTGACCCAGATGATGCCTCCGGTACGATGGACGGTTGTGCTGAAGTCGATCGCCGAGGAAATGACCGAGTTCGCATCCGATGCGACTCCCGAAGAACGGAAAAAGCTCGCCAAATCAAGCAGTCGTTGTCGACGTTTGGCTGTGGCATTTAATGAAGTCATCGCGGCGATGATTCCCGACGAAGTCGAACTACAAGCCTTTTTGCAAGGATCCCTCGCGACATCGGACGAAGCGGTCTTGCAATTGTCTGTTCGTCCGAAAGGTGTTCGATTACCACCAGGACGATGGGAAGTGGAAATTGACCCCTTGCTTTTGACCGCCGAGGTGATTGGCGATGAACCGTCTGCCGTCGGCGTGCGGGAGATCGGTCAGGTGTTGCCCAACGAACAGGCCGAATCCGGTGCGTCGGCGACTTCGAATACCGAAAACTCGTCGCCTTCAACGGCCACGGTTCGACTTCGCCGAAAGACTCGGGGTTCGCAAATCGCCGGTCGGGCCTCGGATTCTGCTGTCAACGTGCGTTGGGTCACTGCGGACCGAAAGTATCGCCAAGACGTTCCGTTGGAGATGCCCTTGACCGACTTTTGCCGAATCTCGTTAGCGCCTGGTGGAAGTCCGTCGAGGACTGCCGATCAGATCGTCATGCACGCCAATCGATCGGCCTTCGTGCTGCTGCGTTTGCACGCAATCGACCCCGAAGTGCAAGCCGTTAAGATTCGCTTGCTTTCTTGGGCGACTCCATTGCCAGCCATTCCGCCGACGATGGATGAAGTTCAGTCGGAGCGGTGGTTTTCTAGGCACGGTCGTCCAGATGTGTTGGCTGTCATGCCTCGGTTGGTGACGCAGTTCGGCGATCGTACTCCGGTACTTTTTCCCACGCAAAAGTTGGACCCCACGCTACCGCCCGAGACGATCGGAACTTTGCTTTGTGAGGTTACCGATCTTCAGCAAAAGAGGGTTCAGATGATTGACCTGAGCCCTCGCGTCCAGCGCCCGTCCAGCCTGATCGCTCCCGTGCTGGCGTTTGATCTTGAGCGACGCCGGTTAACGGTGGAGATTCACGGAAAGACTTCAGATTCACCCTTTGCCAGTCCGCCGGCAAGAGTGCAGATCGAACTGAGGGATCAAGTGACCCGGAAGCGATTGGGTAACAGCGAAGCGATTGTCGCAGCAGGCGAGACGCTGAAAAAAATTTTCAGCACGGCAGCGTCGATCGGTCACCCGATCATGGTGCGCTTGCTGGTGGACGACTGGCCCAGTTCATTTGTCTACAAAATCGAGGGCGATCGAAGCGAATTCGATGTTCGGCCGGCGGATGATCAGGGGAGCGTGACAATCACGCAACCCGAGCACGAGATCATCGTCGGAAAATCCGTGACAACGATCGAAGCGGCCGTTTGGGCGGACGTCAGCGATCACCTTTTCCGCTACGGACAGGACATGGTCTCGTTGGGAATGGACATCAATGGAGATCGCATTCTAGCGGACGAGCCGGAGGTGTCGGTCACAACCCCGGTGGAAATTCAGTTTCAATGGTTGGGGATCGCCGGCGACGGTAGCTTTGGTATTCAGAGTAAGGTGGGGCCGCATCGGTTGTCCTTGCCGGTCGGTTTGCTTCGCAATCGCCGTGTGTCGCTCATGGCAAGCCTTCGGCGTGGCGGCTTGAGGGCCTACAGTCGTCCGCTGGAGGTCGTCTCGGATGAACTCGCCCCAAAGGTTCAAGCGACACAGATTTTTTCGCCATTGCCGGCGGTTTCGGGGGTCGACGTTATGGCTTCGATCACGGTCGATGATCAGGGATTGAGCGGTGAGGGAGCAGTTCAGGCCGGCTGGGCCGTGGCGGGCGAACGGGCTTTTACGAAGAACGTGAAACCCGTTCAGGCTCAAAAGATGAATGATGGGCATTGGAAGGTTTCGATTACGACGTCTGGCTTAGCATCCGGTGTGCACGAATTGCTCGTTCAAGCGACCGACAAGGCCGGGAATGTTGGTGATGTAAAGTCGGTCCTGGTGCACATTTATACGGCGAAAGAATTGGCAGCCATCAAGGCAAACCAAGCCACGGCGGTTCAAGGTCACGTTGCTTACGTCAAGCAGCCGGTTGCCGGCATGACGGTTTCATTGATTCCACAAGACGAACCAAAGCCGGAGAGTCCGAGCGATTCATATAATATTTTCAGAAATGGCGACGAATCAGGTGCTGTTAAGTCGAATTTACCTGAATCGGTACGAACAAATGCTGATGGCCGATTCATTTTCGAACGTATCACCGCGGGAAACTATCGACTCAAGGTAGAAGGTCTGTACCGAGGGATGAATCGAAAAGCAAGTATTCCAGTCGCCGTCAATCCGCCGACACCCGTCATGGTCGCCCCGATACGAATCGACTGATAGCGATGACCGACACCCTGTCAAGACATTGTCATAAAAAACGACGGCCGTTTCACGTTTTGGTGTCGTGGATCATTTTCGCGTTTTCGACTGGTTGTGCCAGCGTCGCGGAGCTTGATCGAGCGGCAAGTATTCCTGCTGGTGTCGTGGGCGTTGAAGGGGCAGGTTTAGCGGCACCGATGACCGTGCCCCGTTTCCTTGGCGTGGACGTTTGTGCCAAGCGCACACGATTGATGGGACAAATCGTTCGCGAGAGGGTTGCCGTTCTCGTGCCAGCGCTGGAACCCAAACCGGTTGCGTTGCCGCTTTCTCATCCGGCCAACGCAGGATCGCTCTCGCCCACGATCGCCGCAGCCCAAAGGTCCATCATGCGAAAGCGGCCAAGGCGGCAAAGATCAAGGCGATCGCGGTGTTGGCATCCGAAGGTTGTGTCGGCGAACCTCTCATCGAGGAGGGGTTATTGGCCGCTTTAGATGATTCATCCGCGGATGTCCGAGTCGCGGCGGTCGAAGCGATCGTTCGCTCGACTGTCGGTTGTGATGCCGGGTGCGGAGATTGCTGTAGCGAACCGATTCGCGGAAAGTTGACGTCGATGGTGTTCGAAAAAAACGGACCATGTTGTTGGGCCGAGCCGAATTCGAAGGCCCGTCGTCTGGCGAGACTTGCATTGGATTCATGCGGAGGCCCGCTGGATCCCGGTTTTTGCGGTTGGGACGAAATGACAACGGTTCCCGCAGAGACACCACCACCGGAGATCATAAACGCGATCAGCCATGACTAGCGTCGCGAGAACGAATCAACACGGCTTGATGGCCAGCGGACTCATGGCGGCAGGATCCGTACTCAACTACTGCGTGTGTCAACTGAAGCAAATATTGAAATGCACCGTCGGTGATCTTCCGGGACGTTTGGAACCGCGAGTGTTGAAGAAGCGACACAAGAACTACAACCTCATGCTTCGCACACTTTGACGGAGCGGACCGTCTGTTGACGCTGAGGCGTCCTTGATCTCACTTTCGCTGCCGATCCAAAAGCTGACCGCCTCGTCGGCCCCCCGAACAGAATCCACCACGGAATGACTCGCGTTGTCACGTGAAATATCGTGACTTCGCGTGAAAGAATGGACGCTCATGTGGCGGTCGTCGTCATACCATTGAGTGGACCCGTGCTTTGACGCTTCATTCAACTGGACGGCCAGCCGACCGGACCTCACCGTCCGATTCGGTCCTGGGATCTTCTCGTGGACGCGATCGCTTGCGTCGTATCGCAACGTCAAACGCGTCTCCCGGTCCGTGTGCCGGAGTTCATAGGTCACTCCCGGATGCCCCGGAAGAGCTTCCGCTTCACTCGCCGTGACATGCAATCGCACGGTCTGACCCTGTGGTTTCGTCTTGCAGCACCACGCTCGAAACGAGAACTCCGTGGCTTCTGCCGGCCATCGAAGACATCGAATCTCACCCACCGGACATGAGGTGTGATCAACCCATTGCACCTGAGACGTCCGATAGATGCGAGACGTTTTGCCGTCCGCATCTTCGCAATTGACTTCGAACCACATGAACTCGGGGCGTGGCGGAACGAGCCCGTTTGACCCTTGAATCGAGAATCGAATCTTGAGGTCATCGCCGATCCGATTGGTACGATGGAGGGCGAGGCGGGCCGATACCAGTGATCCGGAAGTTGTTGATAACGACACATACTGCGGAACACCTGCCCGATACGGAATCGAAGTAAGTGAACGTCCGGTTTCGTCCACCGCAAATTTCAGATGATTGCCCGGGCAGATCGGCACGACATGCTTTTGCCCGGCGACGACGATCTCCAACTCAGTATTGTCAGCGATCACGTCGGGAATGGTCGCGACTTGACCAAAGAGAGGTGATGAAACCTCGGATCCTGCGACCCGAATGCTGAAGGCCCCCGTGTCGTCGAAACCTTCCAGCTCCCGAAGCAGATCTGTTGCTTCGTCGACCTCATGATAGGTCTTGCCGCCACTGCCTTCAGCGATTCGCTCGAATTGCTTGATCGCGGTGACTGCCTCCGCGTCGGGTAAGCCGAACCCAATGATGTGCACGCGAATCTGCTCCGACTTTGCCGTCGCTACCAATCGGTCCAAGGGTATGACCGCGTCAGCAGAAGGATTGAACTGGTAGTTCTGCCCATCGGTAATCACGATGACGTCTTTTGTGATGTCGGTACCGCGACCGGCCATGTCATTCATCGCGAGATGAATCGCCAGATGCAGCGGTGTTTGTCCCCAAGGAACCGTCGCATCCAATCGCTGATGGACAGCATCGATTTGAGTCCCGTCGAAGCGACCCGTCGGTAACACAAGTTCGACGTCCTCGTATGGCTGCAACGTTGGAGGGAACGGGAATCGGTTGTAGTATCGTTTCTGAAGCAGCGGACCTTGCGATTCGGCGCCGATTGCCATCCGATGTCCGTACAAGACAAGTCCGATTTCGGTTTCCGTCGGTTGCAAACGGCGTAGCATCTCCATCAAGGCTGCTCGAGCCGCGTCCAACTTCGTCGCTTTTTTTGCACCGAATGAGGAAACTTTCGCCGCGTCCCAGGCCATTTCGTTCGGCGTCGATTCGTGCATCGACGCCGAACAGTCCAGCACAAAGCAAATCGCGTTTCGAGCCTCCATTGCACGTTGAATCGTTAACTGCGCGGAATTTCTCGATCTGGTGGGCTCGACGGAAACCCCCGCCGCAGTCGTCGACCCACCGACGGGGCAAAGAAAGGTATGTCCGCGGAACGCGACTTTGGCGACGGCCTCCCCGTCGAATCGCGAAGCCATCGTGATTTCTTGCGAGCTCGCGGCGAGAGATTCGGGGTCAAGCCGGATCGGCCGTGAAGCTCCGGTCGGCGTCGAACTGTTAATCGAAACGACACCCGTCCCGACGGGCAAAAGGTGATGTTGTTCATCGGCTTTGATTTGTACTGTGACGGCCCGTTCGGTCGATTCTTCAAATCCGGGTTGGATCGACGCACGTAGTCTGAGTCCCGAATGGGCAGCGACGCTGCGCGAATTCAGCAAGCGAACCAAGTCTGCTTTCTCGGCCGTCCAATCGGCCGAACCTTGAGCCGACAGATCGGCGACGTCGATCAGACGCTTGGCCGTATCTGCGAAGTAGGGAACGCCGTCGTGCGGTGGGGCGTACCAGAAATCATCTAGCATCCGATTCGCAGTCGTGATCAACCGTTGCTTTCGTTTCCGTTGCATGAATCGCAGCACGATCGAATCAAATCGCACATCAACGGTCAAGCCGACGCCGCGTCGCCAATTCGGATGCGGTGAATCACGGCTTTCGGCCGACGTGAATTCACTTATTTTGCGACGCACCACAGGAGCGTTGATTTCACTCCGGTCCGTCGCGAGTAACGTCGCAAGGCACCTGTTTCCGAAGTCGCCGGCGACGCAATCGTCGGATACGGTATCGGCGATGTCCTGTTCAACACGACGGGCCTCGAATGTCTGTTCCAGATCGGCATCCCATTGCCGCAACGATTGTTCGGCTTCGATGATTGGGGTCAGCGGCGTGATCGGAAGTCGGCAATGAAGAGCCTGGGCGAGCGATCCGGCGGTTTTTCCCGAGGGATGGTGCATCGGACCGCCTTTGACCTGCAACGCGGCGATTCGCAGCTCGTTCCATTTGTCCAAATGGCTCGAAGCCCGTTCGGAGGCGAGCGTGATCCTGGCCTGCATCGCCTCGTCCCACGGGGACGTCGCGTCGTCAAAATCCGCCAGCGCGAGAGTGAGGTTCTCGATGGCCCGAAGCCCCACGGCCTGTTCCTCCGTCGACGTTTCGGTTTCGATCCATGCTTGATCGATCCAAGGGCCCAGGCGGGGAAGTTCGGCAAACGATCTTGCTTGGACTTTGAATGCCGCCGCCAATTGTCTTAGTCGTTCACACTGATCGTTGACCCGCGACTGAAGAAGCTGAAGTTTGGCTCCGTCGAGTGGTGAAACCTCGTCGCGGCTTGCCAGAATCAGGTCAGCCAGTTCGCGTCTCGTCGCGTCGATCGTGAGGGTGATCCGGGTGGCTGAGGGAAAGAGATCGTCGGGGAGTTCCGCGACGCAGCGGAACCATGTCGCCTGCGTCTGTGCGGTTTGTCGGATCTGATGCGGACTTTTCCAGAACGGCAAATCGACCTCCGCCAAAAGGGCGTGCAGCATCGGCACGGGCGACGGTTCTTCCGGCTTCAGGTCGCGAACGGCGTCTCGGGCGGTTTCCAAGCTCGGCTGTGCGGCGATGGTCTCCCAAATAACGGCCGCCGATCGATGCATGCGAAGATCGATCGTCGTGTCAGAATTGCCGTTTCGCGAGCCGATCTGTTGGGCAAGGTTTTGCATCTGACGGTTCATTTGGCTGTAAAGACGATCGACGGATTGTCGAACCGCCAGGCCGCCGAACGTCGATTGTGTCGTTGCGTGAAGAGTCGATTGAAGTAGCGACCACGCATGAGGATTGATCTCCGCGGCGCCGCGGTGCTGCAGACCGGCGAGCTGTCGGCTGACGTCCAAAAGCCGATCGATTTCGCGTTGTTCTGGTGCCGAAGTCATCTCCACTTGACGTCTTTTCGCGCTTCGACCGACTCGTGCTATCTTGATCGGAGTCGACCGATGGGTCCGATGCAGACCTGGGCTTTGCAGCACGCCACGATGGTGAGAACTCCAGCAACGCAGACGCGAGTCGACGAAACGATGCAGTTCGTCCGAGTCGACCCATCCGTCGGTCTTGTCGGATCCTGAGCCGTCCGCGGCACCGGCTAACCCGTCGGCAACGAAGCGAGTGAAGACGTCACCGTCACCTCGTCGTGTCGCTAGGCTGCGTTGCCCGAGACGCGAGGATGACAGTACCGTCAACTGACTCGAAGGGTACTTCCGTTTGTGATCTTCGACGAGCGACGACAATCGCTCGTCGAACCGGTTTTCAATGATCCCCGCGGGCCAATACGATCGCAGACGCCCGCATTCAAGAATCAGGACGATCGGATGATCATCGCTCGCGTTCTGAACGCGGATGACACGTTCGATCAAATGGTGAATCGGAAACCAAGTCGACGAGTCAGACACGGATGCGCCGGGCGGAATCAAGCACGGGCGTCCGGAGTCATCCACAGCACCGTGAAGATTCACGTAGATCATGATGGGGGTGTGTCTCGGACAAGAATCTACGGCGCGTCGCAAAACGTCGTCGCCTCGATCCCAAAACCCGGCTGCCATGCGGTTCAATCCGGGCAACGGATGGCTGACAAACGTGCCGTCGGTCAACGTTTCGAGTGTCTTGAGATCTTCCCCGACCCAAGGGTTCACGTCCCAGTTCGAACCGTAGGTTCCCGTCAGAGTGATGATTGGCGTCCGCACCGGACGGGCCAGTACGAGTGAAAAGAAAAACCCGCAGAGCACAAAGACACCGATCAAACCCACCGTCAGGGCGAGACCGGATGACCATGCGCGGCGCGGTCTTGCACCATTCGACGTCGGCACCGGAGCGTGGTTGGGCTTGCCCGTTGATGGTGACCGCTGCGACAGTTTCATAAATTGTTCCAGCCGTTGGGATCGCTACAAGATCTCCAAGCGGAATGTTCTGACATCAAGCCGCCCTGTCGGCGATGCTCCGCTGAAGCGATCGAACATCCGCAATCGTTTTCTTCATCGGACCCCCGGCATTCGACATCTCGTTTGCGAGCGGAAAGTTCGGAACAATCCGAATCTTGGTCGTCATAATCGTCACGACCTGACCAACGCCCAGGATCGCCGCGGTCGACGCGGTGGTGGGATTCGATTTCGATGACTCGGAAGAAGTGCGCAAAACCATTCGGATTTCGGCCTACGTTTTGGGGTGTTTGCCATTGAACGCCGAGGGTGTCGAGGAACTGATCGTGTCACGAATCCTGATTTTTGCTGTTGTCGCTATCACCGCCTTCGCGGCCGTCTTTGCCTGGACGCAACCCGAACGGATGGATCAGATCACCATGCGTTCGATCGAGCTGGTGAAGACCACCAGTCGTCCGGCGATGGAAAAGTTTGGCGGTACCGCTGTTGTGGAGTCGAATCCGATCGCGGACGTTGTCGCGCCCGCCATCGAATCCTGGCCGCCCGTTTTGAATCAGCGTTTTCCCGAGCTGAAATTGCGAGATCAAGAGGGCCGTGTTGTGAAACTTTCGGATTTCGCCGGTCGTCCCCTGTTGATCGAATTCGCGGCGGTCTCCTGTCCGGGCTGTCAGGGGTTTGCGGGCGGAAATGAATGGGGCGGCTTCGGCGGTTTCAAGCCCCAGCCCGGGCTGGAATCCGTGAAACAGTACGCACGCCGATTCGCCCAGGTCGAACTCGGGCGTGACGTCGTTTTCGTGCAATTGCTGGTCTACGGCGCGGACATGAAACCGCCGACACCGTCCGAGGTCGCGGCGTGGGCGAGCCACTTTCAGATGGATCGGAAACGTGGCGAAATTGTCCTGCAGGGGACAAGTGAATTGATCGGACCTGTAACCCATGCGATGATCCCGGGCTTTCAACTGATCGATCGGGATTTTGTGTTGCGATACGACTCTTGTGGGCACCGTCCTCGGCACGACTTCTATCGCGAGCTTCTGCCGGCGATGGGAAAACTGTCCGAATGAGACGCCCGTTCGCATTGATGCTTCCTGCTTCGCCGCGTCAGTTGCCGTCTGGGTTCATTCGAACCTAGAAACGACCAAGGCCGGCTTGCGATTCTACCGACGCTGGGGAACTGTTCGGGATGGTCATGCCATCGGCATTCATTCGTCGCCCGAGAGGTCGTTGTTTCGGCGGAAGTCGTCGAGTTGCTTCGCGGCCGTCCGGGTATAGGGATGCCTGACGCCTCTATTCGTTCGCATCAGTGTGGCGGTCTCTTGTAGGAACGATTCCGCCGCGTCCAAACGCCCGAGTCCGATCAGAGTTCGCGAGAAAGATTGTCGAACCCCGAAAGTCGCGCCTGCGGCGGAACCGGCTGCCTTGTTGTGTCTGTCCGAGCAGTCTTCGAGCATCGGCAGGGCGGAATCATAGGATTCGGATTCCACCAGCATTCGCGTGCATTTCCGAATGGCTGAAAGTGTCAACGGATGTTCCTTGCCGAAAAAGGACTCTCGCCAAGCGATCCCTTTGCGGAAAAAATCTTCCGCTTCGTCGTATCTTTGCTGTTCGGTAAGGAGGGCACCGAGCAGTACCGTCGGGTTCCCGAATCCGAACTCGTCATTTCTTGTTGCGAACATCGGGATGACGTTCTTGAATGCGATTTCGGCTTCCGCCCAGTCTTCTTGTTCCATCAGCACGGTGCCCAAGTTGTTCATCGCTCGCAGCGTTTCCGGATGCGTGAGTCCGAAGGTATCGACGCGATATCGGAGGACTTCGCGTCGAAGCTGCGCGGCTTCGGGCAGATCTTCGGCGTGTCCCCGCGAACGCAGCACACCGGATAGCCGATCCATCGTCTTTAGAATTTCATCTTCATCGACGGGGGTGGCCTTTCGGAAAGCGGCCAGTGAGGCACGTAGTTGCGTCTCGGATTCATCTGGTGGACCGAGCCACCGGTGGGTGTCGCCCAGAGTGCGTCGGATCCTGCCCTCGACGATCGGTTTTCATGCAAAATTGCCGCAAACGTTCGACCATCGACCAACTTCATGGCAAAGTAAGGAACGTCATCGGTCAACACGCCGTGGTCGTAGACGGGAAGAATGCCGGGATGTTGGAGCGACCCGGTCAGCAAGGCTTCCTGTTCGAAGCGTTTTCTCGCCGAGGTATCGTTGGCATAGCGATGACGCAACAGCTTGATCGCAAACGGGCGTTGGCTGTGTGCATCAAAGACTCGCCAGACCTCGCCGATTCCTCCGCGACCAATGACCTCGTTGAATTCGAAGCGAGAGGAAGCCGGTGGCGTTGCTTCGGACAATGATTCATCGTTTATCGGTGCGCCGTGAAGCACGTCTTGAACGTCCTCCAGGCTCCAATCCAGCCCCGCATGGTGTAATCGGTCCAGGTAGTCATCCGAATCGACATTTTGCCCGCATCGAAGTCGCAGTTCGACGTCGATCGCCAGCAGTTCGCGTACGAGATTGCCCCGCAAATCGGGTGCGACTTCGGTCAGCCAAGGTAGAAAATCGTGATGGCCCCCTTGTTCGGCGGCTTCCTCGAATTGAGTGCAGATCGATTCGATTTGACGCAGCTCGGCAAGCGATAGGGTGACGTCGGATCGCCGTGGGTTCATCGTTCCACATCAACACCCGCCGTTCGGCTAGGTGTCCTTGTCGGACGCCGTCGGTTGATCGGACTCGTCATTGTCGACCGATTTCCAGATCTCGCGAATCAGATTCAATCGACGTTCGACCGTGCGTTTCGCACAGCCGACGCGATCAGCAATTTCGTCGACGCTGTGGCCCTCGATACGCAACAACGCGATGGTTTGAAGATTGTTATCGTCGAGCATGTCGAACAACTTTTGGCAGTCGTTAGCGAATTGAGCCATCGAAGCAGGAGATTGGGCCGTGTCGGCAATCTGTTCGATCCCGTCGACGGACGAAGGGCGATCTCCCGATAAGAATATGGACTCTCCGCTGACTTGCCCGCCACCTCTTTTTTGCCGTGTTTGATGCCGAAGATATCCGCTGGCTTTTCGACCGGCGATGCAGAACAGCAGTCGCCACAGTTCGTCACGGCCCTTGATGTCGCCGAACGCTCCGTTTCCGGCCCCGATGCAGAAGCTCTTGAAAGCGGACAGGGCGACGTCCTCCTCGTCAAGGATCCGCCGCATGTGATCGGGCAATTTGTTTCGACAGTAGTTCAGTAGCCTGGGGAAACAGAGGTTCCAGAGTTCGGTGGACGCATCTTCGTCGCCCGCCTCGACCCGTTTGATGATGGCGGTGACGTCTTGCTGCCCTTCGCCCGACGCAACGTCGGCCGCTGAAAGGGGCTCTCCTTCGGGCGTTTCGTTTTCTCCTTGGCTCATGCCTCCGATTCTACACGCGTCACGAAGAATCGGGGTAGGTCCGGCCGGGTGCCGTCCACCCGAACCCACCTTCGTGGGGCGATCATTGGTAAATTGGTCGTGTCTGTCTCCGCCCTCCATTCCCTCCAACGACACCGATCCCATGCGTCTCCCCATGCTCTTTCTGTTTCTGCTGTCCGTTTCGAGACCGCTTTGCGCCGCCGATTCGTTTCCGAGCTTTGATGCCGTGACGATCGACGGTGATGTCGGCAAGGTCTGTTACGCCGTCACGATCGCGGACGTCAACGGCGACGGCGAAAACGATATTGTCGCGGTCACGGAAAGCCGAGTGCTGTGGTTCGAAAGCCCGACCTGGACCTCTCACACCATCATCGACGGGGCGACGCCGACCGACAACGTTTGCATCGCCGCGCATGACATCGATGGCGACGGAAACATCGATTTTGCGCTCGGTGCCGGCTGGACGAAAAAGGGCACGATCCACTGGCTGTCGCGAGGATCTTCACTCGATGATCCGTGGAACGTTCATTTCATCGGCGAAGAACCTTGGACGCATCGGATGCGGTTCGCCGACGTGCTCGGCAAGGGCACGCCGCAACTGGTCGTATCGCCGCTCAATGCCACCTCGGGAAACGGCGTCCGTTTGACCGCTTTTGAAATCCCCGAGGACCCCGCCGATGACCGATGGCCGACGACGGTGTTGAGTGATGATTTGAACCGGATGCACAATCACTTTCACATCGATCTGGATGGTGACAAGATCGTCGACACGCTGACCGCCAGTCGCGAAGGCGTGAACTTGATCCGCCGAGCGGGGCAGGATTGGCAGCAGATCAAGCTGGGCGATGGCATGTCGGCCGACCAACCTGACGACAGCGGTGCGGGCGAAATCAAAGTCGGGCAATTGTCCGACGGTAAGCGTTTCATCGCGACGGTCGAACCGATGCACGGACACACCCTTGCCGTCTACGTCGAACCGGCCACGGCGACCGATCGATGGCAGCGACACGTCGTGGACACCGGTTTCGTGCGTGGTCACGCCATCTGGCCTGCCGACATGGACGGTGACGGCGACGATGACATCGTGTTCGGCCACAGTGACACGCCGGAGACCTTTGGCGTGATCGTCTATCAGGCCGATTCAGCCGACGGTCGCGAGTGGACAAAACACGTCGTGGATGCCGGCACCATGGCTTGCGAAGATTTGGTCGTCGAAGACTTGACCGGTGACGGTTTTCCCGACATCGTCGCCGGCGGCCGCGCGACGCACAACGTCAAGCTGTACGTTCAACGGCGCTGACAAGGGCCGGGAACTCGCTGCCCCCTTGCCTGTTCGGTTCGCATTCACAAACCGAGCGCCTCGTTCGCGGCACGTTGGAAAGCGCCGCGAATTTCCGAGGCATCGCTATTGCCCATTCCGGTCCGCTGGATCATCAGGACGTAAATGGTCTGGGTGTCTGGATCGGTCCAACCTTGGGTACCGAAAGCTCCGCCGTGACCAAAGGTTCCCGGCGACAGCATCGAGGTGACTTCTTGTGGCTTTTGAACCAAGCACCATCCCAGTCCCCAGCCGTTGCCCGGGGTGAATCCTGTTTTTAAGTCACCGGTTTGCAGCGTGAGCATTTCCTTGACCGAATCTTTTGCTAGGATTCGTTTGCCGTTGGAACGGCCGTCCTGCAGGATCATGCGATAGAAGCGGAACATGTCGCGGGCCGTCGACATCAAGCCGCCCGACGGGTTGGGGCCTTGGGTCGACTGGACATCGACGATTCGATTGGCGGTGGCCGCCAGCGTGCCTTCGGATTCGCCAGGCCGATAGATGACGGCTAGTCGTCGCCGTTGTTTCGCATCGGGAAAGAACGTCGTTTGCGTCATCCCCAGCGGTGCAAAGATCCGTTCGTCCAAAAACGTCTCGAAAGGTTGCCGCGAAACGACTTCGATGATCCGGCCGGCGACGTTCAACCCCGGGCTGTATTGCCACTTGGTGCCCGGCTGAAACGCCAGAGGTCGCGTCGCCAAGTCGTCGACGGCCTCGGCAAGCGTGCCCGAAAACAACTGGCTTCCGGCCAGTCCCGAGGTGTGGGTCAGGGTGTCGCGAATGGTGATCGGTCGCTCCGGCGGTGATCCGTCGGCCAGTTTCATCGATTCAAAGACGGGCAAGTGCATGGCGATCGGATCATCCAAATCCACCTTGCCTTCTTCGACCAGCATCATCAAAGCCGTCGCCGTGATCGGCTTGGTCATCGAAGCGATCGAAAACAGGGTGCCCGTTCGCATCGGGCGTTCCGCTTCGATGTCGGCCATGCCGACGGCGCTCAGGTGAACGATCTTGCCCTCGTGTCCGACCAGCGTGACCGCGCCGGAGATCTGCCGACTTTCGACAAACGACCGCATCACCTCTTCGATGCCACCGAGCTGGGGCGATGCCTTTTTCGTTGCTGGTTCCGGCGTCAGCGTTTCTTGACCTCGCGTCGTCGCGACGGGACCGGCGAAAAGGAACAACAGACTGGAAAAACAAGCCATCCGAAAAGCCGAGCCGCGATGAATCATGGCGTCATCCTCAGGTGAAGACAGGACAGGAACTTGAGCAACGTCGTCGCTGGCGTGGCGACGTGTCCCGGCATCATACTCCAGAGTGACATTTCGATGGTGGCGGTTGCTTCGACCGTCTGGTCGACGTCGCTTCGACGTGGTCCATTTTGCGGATCCTTCCCTTTTCCGACTGTCCCGTGGTGGTGCAAAATGATCGAAAATGATGCGGTGATTCTCGGATTGTTGATGGTGATCTTGGGACTGATCTTTTGGACGCATCAATTGCCCGGCCGACTCGTGCGATTGTTCTATTCGTTCGTGCCGATGTTGTTGTTGTGTTATTTTTTGCCATCGCTGCTGACGTTGACCGGGTTGGTCGATCCGGAAGGGTCGCAGTTGTATTTCGTCGCCACCCGATTCTTGCTGCCGGCCAGTTTGGTGCTGCTGACCTTGAGCATCGATTTAGGCGAAGTGTTCCGGCTAGGTCCCAAGGCTTTGATCATGTTCTTGACCGGAACGATCGGCGTGGTCATCGGCGGCCCCATCGCCCTGCTGATCGTCGGAACGTTCGCGCCTCAGTGGGTCGGCGGTGACGGCGGCGAGGCGATCTGGCGAGGCTTGTCGACGGTCGCCGGAAGTTGGATCGGGGGTGGTGCGAATCAAGTGGCGATGAAAGAGATGTGGGAGCCGTCGGATTCGCTGTTCAGCTTGATGGTCGCCGTCGATGTCGTCGTCGCGCAGGTTTGGATGACATTGCTGCTTTTCGGCGTCGGTAAATCACGCTGGATCGATGCCAAGCTGAAAGCCGACGCTTCCAGCATCGATCGCTTGATCGAGAAGATGGAGGCGTTTTCTAAAAAGTCGCGGCGGTTGCCGACCACGACGGACCTGTTCGTCATTCTGGCGCTGGCCTTTGGCATGACCGGACTGTGTCATTTTCTGGCCGACCTGATCGCGCCTTGGGTCGGAACGAACTATCCGGTACTGAATCAATTCAGTTTGAATTCGACTTTTTTCTGGCTGATCATCTTGGCGACGACCGGCGGAGTGGTGCTGTCGTTTTCACCCGCCAGGAACATGGAGGGTGCCGGTGCCTCCCAGGTCGGCAGCGTGTTCATCTATGTTTTGGTCGCCACGATCGGGTTGAAGATGGATGTTACCGCAGTCATGCAGAATCCAGGCGCTTTCGTGATCGGTGGCGTTTGGATGTTGATTCACGTTTCGCTGTTGGCTTTGGTGGCGTGGCGAATTCGGGCACCGTTTTTCTTTCTGGCCGTGGGCAGCAAGGCGAACATCGGCGGGGCGGCCAGCGCGCCGGTGATCGCCGCCGCCTTTCATCCGGTGTTGGCGCCGGTGGGTGTGTTGCTGGCGGTGGTCGGTTACGCGCTGGGAACCTATGGGGCGTACCTGTGCGCCCTGATGATGCAGGCCGTGGCCGTGCAGTGACATGAGTCAAGGTCGGACGCCGACCCGCAGCCGACGGGGATCTTCCGCCGCCGCGAATGCCTCGGCCGTTTGGTCCAGCGGAAACCACTGTGAAACGACGTCAGAGAAAGGGAAACCTTTGTGATGCTTCCCCAAAAATTGCAAAGCTTGGCGGAGTTGCCGCGGCGCATAGTTGTGGACGCCGGCGATCGTCCAGTGTTGCCGCACGATGGTCTCGGGATTGACGTCGATCGAGTCGCAAGGAAAAACACTGCCCGCCAAAATCAATCGACCTCCCGTCCGAAGCCGCTGCAAAGCCCCGCGGATCGCGGCGACCGAACCGCTGCAATCGATCGCGATGTCCAGGTCGTGGGTGCGACCTTTGTCTTGTTCAAAATCAAAGACGCCCAGAACTTGATCCGCGTGGAAAGATTCTGCGAAGCGGCGACGATGTTCGCTGGGATCGACGACGATGAAGCTGCCCACGCCGCGTGTCTTTGCGATTGCCAAGCAGGACAGTCCCAGCAGTCCGCCGCCAAATAGGCCGACGGTCTTTCCGGCGATGTTGCCGGCGGTTTCGAGAATCGCGGTCGCGGTCGCCGTCGCGCAGGAAGCCGGGCAGACGACTTCCAGCGGCAACGACTCGGGAACCTTCAGCACGACCGTGCCGGGAACGATCATGCAAGTGTCCGACAACCCACCGCACGGGCCCAGCGACGTATCCATCGGTCCGTGGCCGTACTTGAAAGCGGACTTGCATTTCTGGGGGAGTCCCACGGCACACAACTCGCACGACCCGCAACTCGCCACCAAACTCCAAATCACGCGATCGCCGACGGTGATTCGGTCGCTCGGAATCTTGTCGTTCATCGTCCCGGAATCGCCGTCGACGCCCCAAGCCGAATCGATCTCCACGACTCGTCCGACCATCTCGTGTCCCAAGATCGTTCCCGGGGGGGCGTGTCGACGGCCTCGATACGAATGCAGGTCGCTGCCGCAAATGGTGCATCCCGACATCTCGACGATCATTCCGCGAACCGGCGGGGCGTCAATTTCCATCGTCTGCACCGGCGATAAAACGCCGACGTCGTCGAGGCTGACGTAGTGAGCCGTACGGATCATCGCCTTTCCGATCCGGTCGCCGTGCCGGGCGTTTCGGGGGCCAGCAGATAATAAAAAACGGGTGTCAAGAAAATCCCAAAGAAGGTGACACCCAGCATCCCCGAAAAGACCGCCACGCCAAGTGTCGAACGCATCTCGGCGCCGGCACCCGACGCCAAGGCCAACGGGACGACGCCAAAAATAAAAGCCAATGAGGTCATGATGATGGGCCGCAGTCGCAATCGACACGCCTCGATCGTTGCGTCAAACTTGTTCTTGCCCGCGACCTGTTCTTCCTTGGCAAATTCGACGATCAAAATCGCATTCTTGCTGGCCAAGCCGACCAAGACGACGAAGCCGATTTGCACAAAAATGTTGATGTCCATGCCTGACAGTCCGACGCCGACGACCGCGCACAACAGACACATCGGTACGACCAGAATGACGGCAAGGGGAAGCGTCAAACTTTCGTATTGGGCCGCCAGCACCAGATAAACCAGGACCACGGCCAAGGCGAAAACCAGCAACGCGGTGTTGCCCGCGCGGATTTGCAAAAAGGTCAACTCGGTCCACTCGGTGTCAAAGCCGAACGGCAGCGCGGAAGCGACCACGTCCTGGACGGTCTTGATCGCTTCGCCCGAACTGACGCCCGGCATGGCGAGGCCGTTGACCGATGCGGCGGTGAAACCGTTGTACCGCGTCACCATTGCCGGGCCGGTCGTGTCGCTTACCGTCGCGACTGCGCCGAGCGGCACCATGTCTCCCGCAGCGGATCGGACGTGAAGCTGCGTGACGTGTTCGGGCGTCACGCGGAATAACGGATCGGCTTGCAAATTGACTTGCCAAGTACGGCCGAACGCGTTGAAGTCGTTCACGTAATAGCCGCCCAAGTACGTTTGCATCGCCGTGAAAACTTCACCGAGCGAAACGTTCATCTCTTTGCATTTTTGGCGATCCACGTCGACAAACATCTGCGGCGTGTTTGCGCGAAAGCCTGACTGCATGCCCAGGATGTTCGGCCGGCTCGATCCGGCGATCGTCACATCCGACGTTGCCTTGTCGAGTTGGGATAGTCCCAATTGTCCGACGTCGCGAATCATGATTTTGAATCCGCCACCGCTGCCGAGTCCATCGACCGGCGGAGGCCCGAACACCGACACCCTTGCGTCCAGGATTTCGGCAGCGGCTGCCCGGCGAACCCGGGTCGCGATCGCTTCGGAATAAAGATCCGCGGCTTTGCGATCATGAAACGGATCCAAAATCACGAAGATCGAAGCCAGATTGGACCCGACCGCGTTTTGGACGAACGACTGACCGACGATTTCCAGCGTATGATCGACACCCGCGATTCCTTGATCATCGCCGCCTTGATGGTCGCCGGCGTGACCCGAATGTTCCGCGTCGGGCGTCGTCAATGAACGCAAAAGCTCTCGGCCGTCGCCGCTTCGTTTCCCGATCAGAATTTCGCTCAGTTGTCCGACGACGGCTTCGGATCGTTCCAACGATGCCGAATCAGGGAGCTGAACGTCGACCAGCAGATAACCTTTGTCTTGGGCCGGCACGAATCCCGCCGGGACGGTCGTCATGCCCTTGTAGGTCGCCCACAACAACCCGCCGTAGACCAGCAACACGACCAGCGAAAATCGCACCAGTGATCCGGCGGATTTGGCATAAAGGCCCGATGCGGTACCGAAGAAACGGTTAAACAACACGAAGAATCGACCGAATAAAAAATTGATCACTCGCGTCAGCGGATCACGTTGTTCGGATTTCGGACGCAACAACAAAGCGCTCAGGGCTGGGCTGAGTGTCAGCGAATTGACCGCGCTGAAGAAAGTGGGTACCGCGATCGTGGCGGCAAACTGTTGAAAGAACTGGCCGGTAATCCCGGAGATGAACAAGCAGGGGATGAACACGCACATCAACACCAACGAGATGGCAATGATGGGCCCGGTGACCTCACGCATCGCCTGTTCGGCGGCTTGGACGGGGCCGAGACCGTGTTCCAATTTGTGTTCGATCGCTTCGACGACGACGATCGCGTCATCCACAACGATCCCGATTGCCAGAACCAGTCCGAATAGCGACAAATTGTTCAGGCTGAACCCGATGCCGGCCATCACCGCAAAGGTGCCGATGATGGCAACGGGGACCGCGATCAAAGGGATCAACGCGGCCCGCCATGATTGTAAAAACAATAGCACCACGATCGCCACCAAAATGATTGCGTCTCGTAACGACTTGAAGACTTCGTGGATCGACTCCCCGATGAACGGTGTCGTATCGTAGCTGATCGAATACTCGACGCCCGGCGGGAAGCTTGCCTTGAGTTGCTCCATTTTGGCACGCACGCCGTCGGCGGTGTCCAGGGCGTTGGATCCGGGTAACTGAAAAATCATCAGTCCGGATGCGGGCACGCCGTCGAGATTGCACTGGGTGTCTTGAAAGGCGGCACCAAAATCGATGCCGCCGAATGATTGACCATCCTCCGTTTCGCGTCGCTCGGTCACCACGTCTTTCAGCTTGACGATCTGGCCGTCCTGACCCGTTTTGACGACGATTTCGGCGAACTCTTGGACCGTCGCCAGACGTCCCAGTGTCTTGAGGGTGTATTGAAAATCTTGGCCGTCCGGGACGGGTTGTCGACCGAGCGCACCGGCGGCGACCTGGACGTTTTGTTCCCGGAGTGCGGCGATCACGTCCGTGGCGGTCAGTTGCAGGGCCGTCATGCGGTTGGGATCCAGCCAGATTCGCATGCTGTAGTCGCGTTGTCCGATGATGCTCAGGCTGCCGACGCCTTGGATGCGTGCGAGTTCGTCTTTGATTCGAATCGTCGCGTAGTTGCTCAGATAAAGCTGGTCGCGGGACTGGTCCGGCGAAAACAGGTTGACCGCCAACAGGCTGTTGGGCGAACTCTTGACGACCGAAACGCCGATATTTTTGACTTCCGACGGAAGCACCGGGACGGCCAAGTTGACTCGGTTTTGGACCATCACCTGGGCCATGTCCAAGTCCGTGCCCACGTCGAACGTCACCGTCAGGGAGTACCCGCCGTCATTGGTCGATTGGCTGGACATGTACAGCATGTTTTCCACCCCGGTGACTTGTTGCTCGATCGGCGCGGCAACGGTGTCCGCGACGATTTCGCTGCTCGCGCCGGGATACTTTGCCGTGACCTTGACCGAAGGTGGAGTGATCTCGGGGTATTGGGCGATCGGCAAAGTCCAAACAAAGATGCTGCCGGCCAACACGATCAAAACCGAAATGACGCCGGCAAAGATCGGACGATGAATGAAAAACTGGGACATGGGCGAAGTCGATCGAGAATGTTTTCGTCGTGAACTCTTGGCTTACTCGGCCGCTTCCGGAGCGACCGGTTCGTCCGCGGTGACGGCGGGCGTGACGGCCACCGGAACGGGATCGACTTTCATGCCAGGGCGGACCAGTTGCAAGCCCGCGACCACGACCGATTCGTTCGCTTGGACGCCGGACTTCAGAACACGCAGTTTGCCTTGGCGATCGCCCGTCGTCACGCTGCGTTGTTGGACGTCGTTCTTGTCATCGATGATCAGGACATACTTGGTGGCCTGATCGGTCGCGATCGCGGTGTCGGGGACCAGCACGGCGGGATAAGGATCCGAGACGGGGATTCGCAAGCGGACGAACATGCCCGTTTTCAAAAGGCCGTCTTCGTTGGCAAAGACGCCACGAATCTGCGAGGTCCCGGTTTGTTGATTGATTTGAATCTCGGCGTAGTCCAAGAAGCCTTTGTGCGGAAAGCCGGATTCATCTTGTAGTTGCAAATAGCAGGGGATGTTTTGGTCGACCAATTTATCGGTTTCCTGGAACCGATCCCCCGCGATCTCGCGTCGCCGGCGCATGAATTTCAGGCGAACACTTTCGTCCACATTGGCAACCGCTTTGATCGGACGATCGTTGACGACGGTCGTCAGCGGCGTACCGCCGGCCAGGCCGCCCGTCACGTAGTTGCCTTCGTCCAACAAAGACCGGTCGACCCGTCCCGTGATCGGAGAACGCACTAGGGTGTAGTCGAGATCCAGTTTGACGCGGGCGGCGTTGGCCTTGGCGGCGGTGACCAACGCGTTGGCCTCGGCGACGGCGGCCTGGTTTTGGTCGAATTCTTCTTGGGAGATGGCGTTGTCGCTGATCAACCTTTTGGAACGTGCGAACGTCTTTTCGGCCATGTCCAGTCTCGTCGTCGCGACTTTAATCTGGGCCAAGGATTGGTTCAGGATTGCTTCGTATTCGTCGGGTTCGATCGTGAACAGCAAATCGCCTTGGCTGACCAACTGGCCATCCTCGAAATGCTTGCTCAACAAGAACCCTGAGACACGCGATTGAATCCGAACTCGCTCGTCGGCCTCGGTCCGTCCGACCAATTCGACGAAATCGGTGACCTCTTTTTCGATCGCCGGGGCGACCTGCACCTTTTGCGGCATCGGATCGCCGCCTATCCGCGGATCCGATCGATCGGAACATCCCGACAGGCCGACGCAGACCGGCGGGGCAAGACACAACAGGGCACAGATCCGTACCCACTTTGATGCAAAATTCATGACAGGGGTTTCGACGACGAGAAAGCGGCGACGGAACGATTTTCCGTCATCAAGTCAGCCAACGGGCCGTCAAGGATGCCCGATTCTAGGCCGGTCGGTAAGGTGACCACGTTTGTCGCGGTCCGAACCGGCGTCTGGCGTCCGCTGTGGGCGTAATTGATCACCGCGTCCGGCCTGCGTCTCGTCTCAGCACATCGATCAAAGCATCGTGCGCCGGCTTGGGTTGGTACCGGTGATCCAGGATCAAAGCATCGCCAAAACCGGGAGCAAACGAATCGATCCAGCTGCGATTGTCCGCGACACCCCAGAACGTGATCGACCCGGCGGCGGGATGTGCGACGAAGGTTTCCAGCAATCGCCGGAGCGCCTCGGCTTGACGTTTCAGATCCTGATCCGTGGTCGGGCGGCGAACCGATAAATCGATCTCTGTCAAATCGATCCGTCGGCAGCCGGCGGCGGCCAAGTCGTCCAACACCTTCTTGAAGACCTGGGGTGGTGGGACGACGTCATGGGGCGCGCGAAGTGTTTCTTGCTCTTCATTGGTGGGCGGATCGATCGTGAAGTGACATTGCAGCCCGACCCCATCGATCGGAACGCCACGCTGTTTGAAATCACGTATCATCGCCACAACCGCGTCGGTCTTTGGGCCGCCGGATTCCAACCCGTAATCGTTGTAGATCAAGTCCGCGTCGGGGTCGACTCGGCGGGCCTTTCGAAACGCCGATTCGATGTAATCGTCGCCGATCACGGTTTGCCAAATCGACGGGCGGCGAGTGCCGTTGTTTTTGAACGCTTCATTGACGACGTCCCACAGGTCGATGCGACCCTGGTACCGCGAGACGACCGTTTCGATGTGTTCGTCCATGACTTGCAACAGTTCGTCACGAGTCCATTGTTTTGCAGCCGGGCTATTCCCATCGGGCAACCAATCCGGTTTTTGATAGTGCCAAACCAAGACGTGACCGTGCATCAATTGGTCGTGTCGGTCCGCGAAGTCGACGATCGGATCGGCTTCTTCCCAGGTATAAACGCCTCGTTCGTGGGGGCAAAGTCGGCCCATTTTGAGCGCGTTCTCCGGGGTCAAAATGCTCAGCTTGGCCGTCGCCGCGGCGTAGTCCGCGTCTCCGGTCAAAGCGTCGGTCGAAATCGCTCCGCCGACCGGATGGCCGGCCGCGTCGGCCAAGTCTCGCAGCGTCCGGACGTCGGCTTGCCGTGGCGCAACGTTCTGCGCCGGCGAAACGGTCGCCAGAAAAGTCAGCGGACAAAGGAAGAGAAGCGTTCGTGGCTTTTGGAGGCGGATCATGGGACGGTCAATTAAATGAGAAAAACGGAATCTGATCGATCCGGTAACGCTCGAGCGACGGCATCGCACGAAGCCGTCCGCACGAACCCGGGTGATCGGATGCCGGGACGAGAAAGAACGAACGGCTGATCAGTTTTTTGTTCTCGGCTTTTGCGGATTCAGCGGCAGCACGTCGGCCCGTCGGGCATAGTCCATCCACATTGCCGCCAGTTCTTTGACCCGTTCGGGTTGATCGCCGGCCAAGTCATTCTGCTCGCTGCGATCCTCGGCGATGTTGTAAAGTTCCCAGTCGCCTTTGGCTCCTTTGGCGACCAGCTTTTCATCGCCGACACGGATGGCCCGGTTGCCCTCGTGTTCCCAATAAATCGCTTCTCGCTCGATCTTTTCGCCGTGCAATAGCGGTTTCAAACTGACGCCTTCCATCGGCTTGATGTTTCGGCCGTCGTGGTAAGTCGTCGGATACGTGGCTCCGGCAACATCGACGGCGGTCGCCATCAAGTCGATCAAATGCGCCGGCGTGGAATCGATTTCACCATCACGTCGGCCTTGGGAGGGCCAATGCATGATCAGCGGTGTCGAAATGCCGCCTTCGTGGCACCAATGTTTGTATTCGCGGAACGGGGTGTTGGAGACGGTCGCCCAGGTTTTTCCGTAAGCGATGTAGGTGTCTGCGGGACCTGGCATGGCCATTTTTCCCACGCGAACCGGATAACCGTCGCGGGTCTGTTTGGGCTGCATGTCGACTTGCAAATGCTCCGCCGGTTGGGCCCGAAGCGTCGGGGCGGCGGGACGTGCCATCGTCTGATTCTGGTTTCGTCCGAAACCTTCCGCGCATCCCCCATTGTCTTGAAAGAAACAGATCAACGTGTCGTCGTACTGCCCGGTTTCCTTCAACGCTTTCAGGATACGTCCGATACCTTGATCCATGTTGTCGATCATCGCGGCGTAGACTTCCATGCACCGACAGTCCCAGTCCCAGATCTCTTGGTCGATCCAATCGTCGGGAATCGGCCAGTTGACGACGCTGTCGGCATCGACCAACCCGAGTTCGATCATTTTTTCGAACCGTGCTTCGCGGATCGCTTCGTAGCCCGCATCGTATCGTCCGGCGTATTTATCGATGTCCGATTGTCTCGCGTGCATCGGCCAGTGCGCCGCGGTGTAACTGACGTACATGAAATACGGTTGATCGGCGGACGTCTGGTGATGGTCTTTGATGAATCGGACGGCGTGATCGCTGATCGCGTCGGTGTAATAAAAGTCATCCGCATCGTCGTCGTCGTCTCCCGGATCGGGATCGCTTGGATACAAAGGATCGGCAAAGGGAGACACGAATTCGTTATCTCGGGTGAGCGAATTGGGGTCCCAAAAACTTCCCGCCCCATGAATCGTCCCGTAGAAACGGTCGAAGCCGCGTTGCAACGGCCAGTTGAATTTGTCGTCATCCGATCGCGGCCGAACCTTGGACGTGACGTGCCATTTGCCGGACACGTAACCGCGGTAGCCGGCTGATTTCAGCGCTTCGGGAATGGTCACGCATCGTCGGTTGAGTTCGCCGCGATAGCCGTCGTGGCCACGGTCGTTTGTCATGTGACCGATCCCGGCTTGGTGCGGATAAAGGCCTGTCAATAAGCTGGCCCTGGTCGGGCAGCATCGCGCCGTGTTGTAAAACTGGCTGAGGCGAAGTCCGTTTTCCGCCAACGAGTCCAAGTTGGGCGTATCGATCTCGCTGCCATAGCAACCGATGTCTGAAAAGCCCATGTCATCACTCATGATGTAAATGATGTTGGGACGGTCGGCCGCTGCCGCGTGTCGGCTCGCGACGTCCGACGACAGAACAACGTTCAGCAAAAATGCAATCAAAATCGGGGGAAGAAGGGTGAACGGTTTCATCGTGTGTGGGCCGGTGAGGAGTAAGCGTTTGTTGGGGAGGTCGGATTCGTCAGGCGTTCGCGTTCATTCGATCGGCTCGGGTTCGACGTCACTGGCGTTGATCCAGCCGGCATCGATTTTTTCGCCTTGCACCTTGCGATTGTAGAAGTCTCGTGTTCCCGGGTTCACGTATTCCATCTTTTCGAAAACGTCGCCGTTTCCGAACATGCGCGGATCGGATTGCAGTTTAAGCTCCGCGGTCATTTGGTTCTTGAGGGCCTGCTTCAGCTTGGCCGCGTCGGTGTTGTCGGCCAAGTTGTTGACGCAGTCCGGGTCGTCGCTCAGGTCGTAGAACTCTTCCGGCGGTCGTTTCCCGAAACACTGTTGCCAGTGCTCGACGTCCGACCCGTCGCGACGGCCGTTCAAGATGACCGTTTTCGTCGGGCCGCCGTCGGTGTTGAGGTAACCGGTTTCCGGGTTGCCGGCCGGCCAGCGATCGGGTTCGAAATTTTGCAAGAACAACATGTCGTCTTGGATGATTCCGCGGATCGGATAACCCACGTCGTCGGGCCGTCCGGTGTCGTGTCGTTCCTTACCGATCAAGACGTGGTCGCGGGCAGGGTCGATGCGGCCTTGCAAGTCGCTTTCGAACAAGTCGATCAGCGGGACGCCGGTCAACGGTTGCATGATGCTGGCCGACGGTGCCACGCCGGCGGCTTGCAGAATCGTCGGCGCCAGGTCGATCAGACTGACGTAGTCGTCGACACGTCGCCCCGGTTTGCGAATCTTGCCGGGCCACATGATCGCCAAGGGGATATGATTGCTGGGTTCATAAGCTTGGCCTTTGACCCGGGGGAACGGCATGCCATGATCCGAGGTCACCATGACCAGCGTGTTGTCAAGCTGTCCGCGGGATTCCAGTTCGCGAAGGATACGATCGGTATGGCTGTCGAAGTGTTCGACTTCGACGGCGTAGTCCAACATGTCGTTGCGAATCGTTTCATTGTCGGGCCAGTAGGCGGGGACGTGATCGATGTCTGACAGTTGCTTTCCGGCGATTCGAACCCCGCTACCGTATTCGTACGCCCGGTGCGGCTCGGTCGCCCCGTACCAAAAACACCAGGGCGTGTCGGCGTCGGCTTGATCCAGAAAGTCCGTGAAGTTGGCGGCATAATCGTTCGCGCCGATCTTGTTGGTCGGCGGTTTTTCGCGGCGGGCGGTGAAAGGTCGGCCGGTCATTTGTCGCGGCGTTCCGTTTTCATCGATCGCGTTGCCCGGTCCCCAGCCTTTTCCGGTCGTGCCGACTTGGTAGCCCGCGACCTTCAACGCTTCGACGTACGTCTTGAACTTGGCCGGGAATTCACAAATGTGATTGCAGGCTTCTTCCAACTGCCAAGAGTTTCGTCCGGTCAGGATCGCCGCACGCGAAGGCGCGCATTTGGCGTTGGGCGTGTAAGCGCGAGTGAACAGCAAACCGGCTTTGGCGACGCGATCAAACCCGGGCGTTCGCACCCAATCGCAGTCGTAAGCACCGGCATGTCCGAACGACCAATCGTCGGCGATGCAAACCAGGATGTTGGGCCGGTCGACCTCCGCGGTCGCCGTGGCGGTGGGCGATTCGTCGGCACGCTGTTCGTCGGCACGGGCCGATTCGTCACCGACCTTCCCGAGGGATCCGATCAGCGTCAGAAGCAGCAGGGTCAGCGGGACGGGCCGCCGAAACGGTTTCGATCGATTGTTCATGGGCGGGGTGATAACCGGAGGGCGGAAAGCAACTGCGTCCCCGAGACATTCACTCGTCGGCGTCCATCAAAGGGGCCGTTTCGGCCACCATCGGGTGACGCTCGCGAATCGCGGCCGCGGAAAACTCGTTCGGGTTCAAAACCCGCAGCCTTTTTCAGTACCCTCGGTCATCGAAAGAATCCGGGGCGGATCCGATGCCGAAGCCGGCAAAGGGACGAAAGTCCGATGCCAAGGCCAGACGAGCGTGCAACAGCAGCGATCCTCGCGAGGACATTTCAAGCTTACTTGAAAACGAGACCCGGCGGGGCAAAAAGTTGCCCGGACGCCGTCCCGCACTCCGCAAAGATGCTTCGCCCAATCACGGGGCCTCCGGCGTACCGGTCATGTTCATGATTCTGATTTCGTCAGCGCTCGAATTGAATCGTGTTCCAGGCAGCAAGGTGATGTCCTGGCTCGCGACGCTGGGGATCCGCGTCTGGCCAGCACCAATGACCGCAGCTTGAGCGGGATGGAAGGAGAGCAAAATCAGGGTGAGTGATGTCCATAAAAACAGTCGCACGGTAGGGTTCCGAGGTCAGGGCAAGGAGTGGCGGATCGATATCGCCGTTGCGAAAGAGCCCTCACGGGCGGGCGAGGCGGATGCTGTGCGAGTTTTTTCTCCGGATTTCGTGAGGCATTCCGGCACGGTCTTTCGCCTTCACGGTCTTTCGCCTTCAAGGTGTTGCAGGACAAGAAATCCACTCGCCGCGGCACGGGCGGGCAATTCGACTGACCTCCATCCATCCCAGGATCGCTTCGCCTCCGCGAAAGCACCGCCAGTGATTCGCCGCCTGCCTCGGTCGACGATATCTTTCGCATCGGACTCGATGAACAATAAGACCCCGAAACGTTTCGCAGGCCTTCACCCGACGCCGCCGAACATCCGCACCACAAGACGATCATGACCACCGACGAAGATATCGTTTGGGAACTCACACAGCTCCCCGACGAGAATGACCGCCAGCGGTTCTTGGAACGGGTCTGTGACGGCGACGACGACCGCCTGAATCGATTGCGGGAGCTTGTCAAGCATCAGGCCGATGCCGATCGACTGTTTGAAAACTTGGACGACGCCTCGGCGAAATCGTCGCCCAAGACGCGTCGGCCCCTGGCGGAAACGAAAACTCAGTTTCAGAGCCTCGTCGACACTCCGAACGCGCCACCGCGTGACGGCGCGATCAGGCGAGTCGCGAATTATCAACTGATCCGAAACGTGGGTCAGGGCGGCATGGGGAACGTTTTTCAGGCCCGTGATGTCCAGCTCGACCGCGTCGTCGCGTTGAAGATCCCCCGGGTCGATTTGATGTTCGCCAGCGGACTGGAACGGCGATTTTTGCGGGAAGCTCGCGCCGCGGCACGATTGGATCATCCCAATCTGGTCGCGATCCTCGGCGTAGGTTCCGACGGCCCGTTTCCCTACATTGCGGCACAGTGGTGCGACGGCGGAGATTTGGCGACCTGGATGCGTCGCGACGATTCCCGACGCGAGCCCCGCGAAGTCGCAGGTTTCATGGCCCAGGTCGCAGACGCCATTGAGCACTGTCACGACGGGGGAATCATACACCTGGACATCAAACCGTCCAACATCCTGCTGGTCTCGCGTTGCTCCGATTCCTCCAGCCGTCGGACGCTCGGTGATTGGATGCCCAAGGTAACGGATTTCGGATTGGCCCGGCTGACCGACAGCCAATTGGACAAGACCTCCACCAGCTTGTTCCTGGGCACACCGTTGTACATGGCGCCGGAGCAAGCCGAGTGCAAACGTGAATTGATCGGACCGACCAGTGACGTGTTCGCGTTGGGCGTTGTGCTGCATGAATTGGCCACGGGAGCCCGCCCGTTCGACGGCGACACGACGACGGCGGTCCTGGATCAAGTGCGAAACGCCGGCACGGGCGGTCTGCCGGCGACGAAAAGTCTCCCCCGTGACCTGCGGATCATCATCTCGCGATGCCTGCAGCGAGATCCGGTCGATCGCTACGCCTCGGCGGGTGAACTTTCGGCCGACCTGAGACGGTTTGCCGAGGGCCAAGCGATTCAGGCCCAGGCGGTCTCGCCGGCGCGGCGGGCCTGGCTGTGGTGCAGCCGACCCGAGCGGATCACGCAAGCCGGCGCGGTGACCCTGGCGATCCAAATCGCGGTGCTGGGTAACCTTTACAGTCACTTTTTGTTGCTGGCGATCGGCTACGAAATTCCTTTCAAGTTCGACAATTGGGAGTTTTTTCTCGAAGGGCTTCCGGTGGCGTTGTTTCCCCACGTTCCTCTGCTGATCAACTCGGTGCGATTGATGCGGCATCGCCGTGGGAGCATGGCGATCAGCGTGACGTTGAGCGTGGTCTTTCTGCTCGCTCTGCTGTTTGTGCTGCTGGGCGGCACACCGGCGTTTTCGGCCTACATCGAAAACCCGTTGGCCACCTACGTGGCCCACCTGTTCATCTTCTGCTTGGCCGCGATCCAGCTCGGCGTTCACTTGATCGCGCTGCCCGCGGCGATCAAAGAGTACCGCCAAATGTGTACATGCTGATACCCGCGCTTTGCGATCGGCAGACGACAGTAGTACTATTGGCGGGATGAATGCCCCACCTCGTTCGACCGACGCGCTGCTGCAAACGCTGTACTCCGATTTGCGAGGCATGGCCGAGAAGAAGCTCGACCGAGAGCGAGTCGGCCATACCCTGCAAGCGACCGCGATGGTCAACTGGCCTGCCCCGCAGCACGGCTGATCGCTACTGGGCATACGCGAAAGTGAGGATGATGAGTCTGATGCGAAACGATCCCATCGGCGGGGGCGAGGCCCGGCCCTTCGGGAAGCCGAGGTGAGACGAAAACGCACACAAAACGCACGCCTTCGTGGGGCCGAAGCCTGCCGAATTGGCGTGCCGAGATCGCCTTCGTCGTTGCCGGGCCGAGGGAGCGGGAAGCTTTTCTGTCCAAATTCGCGGTGTATTCGCGAACAAACGGGCTTGGGAACGGTTTTCCGTGACGCCGCTTCGCACCGCTCGATCGGATTGGATTGATCGAGCGGCCGGCGGCGCGAAACATGCACAGACAAACCCTGGCCTGTCGACTACAATCGAGGGTCCCACCGGAATCCCATCGACGATTCGCCGGCGATCCCGCCGAATCGCCCGATCCGATTCCTCCCCTCCCGCCCGCCACCGAAACTACGTTTCCTCGCTTTCCGAATGCACCCGAGCCTGAACGGCAGGCGATTTCGGATGCGACAGCTGAGTTTCCCGCCCTCCTTGGAACGATCTGATGTCCGCCTCGATCGCCAATCTACCGTTCTCCACCGATTCACCTTCGATGCGCCCGCGAGCTTCGAAAGCCGGAGATCCGACGGCCGTTTCCGTCGCCCAGTTTTCCGGCCAGCATCGTCGCCGGGGGGCCATTCCCGTCTTTCCGATGTTGGCCATCGGTTCGGTGTTGCCCGTGGTCGGATTGTTTTTTGCCTCCAGTTTTTGGGGCAACGGTGATGCGATCGACGAGCGGATTCTTTGGCACGAGGTCGGCCGAGCGGACCTTCAGGTCTCCGTGATCGAACGCGGCAATCTCGAGAGTCAGACCAACCGCGAGATCCAATGCGAAGTCGAAGACGTGCAACGTGACGGCATCAATGGCACGCCCATCCTGTGGATCATCGCCAACGGCAGCAGCGTCGAAAAGGGCGATTTGTTGGTCGAAATCGAGTCGGCTCCGATGCAAGAAGAGCTCGACGAACAGATGCTGGAAACCGAAGACGCCCGGTCGACGCAGATTCAAGCCGAGGCGAACTACAACAATCAAATCGTGCAAAACGAAACCAACAAGACGGAAGCCGAGCTCAAGGTCAAGCTCGCCGAACTGGAATTAGAAATGTTCGTCGACGAAGAAAGCGGAACCCACAAGCTGGCCGTCGCCGAGATCAACCGTGCCATCGACGATGTCAACAATCAGATTTTGGAAGCCCAAGCCACGTTGGAATTGCGTCGAGATGACCGTCGCGGAATCGATTCGCTCTACAAACTCGGGTACGCCAACCGAAACGAACTTCGCAAAAGCGAGTTGGCGTATCTGCAGGCGGAAGGCGAATACGCCGCCCGGCTCAACAAGCTGGAGACTTCGCTGGCTTCCTTGCGAAAAACGGAAACCTATGAACGTCAAATGCAGATGCTGACGCTGGAAGGCAAGCTCGCGACCGCCGAACAGTCGCTGGAACAAGTCGAGCGAACGAATGAAGCCAAGATGGCGCAGGTCCAGGCGATCTTGCGGGCACGAACCGAATCGCTGAAAAAAGAAGAAGAGCGTTTGATCCGGTACCAAACCCAGTTGGACGCCTGCAAAATTTATGCACCCGAAGCCGGGATGGTGGCTTACGCGACCAGCCGCAACGACGAAATTCGTGAAGGGGCTGCGGTTCGCTATCGCCAACACATCTTGTCACTCCCTTCGCTGGAATCCATGCAGGTTCAAACCGTGGTTCACGAATCCGATCTGGATCAAATTCAAATCGGCATGAAGGCCGACATCACCGTCGACGCGTTCCCCGACATGGAGTTTCGCGGAACGGTCAAATCGATCGCCGTGTTGCCCGAACAAAACGGCTGGCGTGGCAGTGATACGAAAGTCTATCCAACCGTGGTCACGATCGATGATCGGGTCAAGCATTTGAAACCCGGCATGACCGCGGTCACGGAGATCATGGTCGATTTCGTCCGGGACGCCGTGGTCGTGCCGATGCAATCGATCGTCCAACGCGACGATAAAAATTGGGTGTTGATCAATCAATCCGGCCGCATGGTCGCCCGTGAGATCACGACCGGTCGTGACAACGATTCGTCCGTGCAAGTCCTGAGCGGGATCCGGGAAGGCGATAACGTCGCACTGAATCCGCGTGAATTCATTGACGACGTCATGGAGTCGGATTCCTGATGTGGTGGTCGACGTTTCGGCTGTCGGTTCGCAACTTGCTGTTGCACAAAATGCGCAGCACGCTGACGTTGTTGGGCACGATCTTGGGTGTCGCGTCGGTGATCGCCATGTTGTCGATCGGTGAAGGCAGCAAACAAGAAGCCCTGGATCGGATCCGCGGCTTGGGTGCGAACAACGTCATCGTCCGCACGTTGGAACCTGGTGAGGAGAATGAAGGCGGCAACGCGAGCCAATCCGGTACATCGTCCACCAGTTTGTACAAGGTCAACGCGTACGGGCTGACTTACGCCGACTTACGCGTGCTGAGCGAGATTCCGACACAGCGCCGCGTGGTGCCCGTGATGATGCAGCGACGTGGGGTCAGTCATCAGAGTCGCCGCATCAGCGAAGCCCGCGTCCTGGCCACGACACCGGAGTTGATGGATGTTCGAAAAATAGAACTCCGGAGAGGTCGTTTTCTTCAACAACGTGACTTGACCGACATGGCCAACGTGGTGGTGTTGACCGCGGGCGCCGCGACCGATTTGTTCGGTTACCAAGACCCGCTGGACAAGCCCGTGTTGATCGACGGCGTGGCTTTTCGTGTCGTCGGAATTCTGGCGGCACGCGACAGTGGCATCGCCCGGGCCGGCGAATCGGATGGCGACGATGCCAACCGCGACGTGTTCATTCCGCTGGATACCGGGCGCGCCCGATTCAGCTTTCTGACGCGAGAGGGATCGCGTGGCAGCCGGGAACTGAATCGCGTGGAACTGAGCGAGATCACCTTGGCCGTCGCCGGACAAGAAGACGCGTCGGATCGTGTCGCTCCCACCGCCACGATGGTTCGCGATCTGATGCAAAAGACCCATGCGGGAAAACAGGATTACCAGGTTTTGGTGCCGTTGGAATTGATGGCTCAAGCGGAACACGAAAAACGCATTTGGAACCTCGTCCTCGGAGCCATCGCCGGAATTTCGTTATTGGTCGGCGGCATCGGGATCATGAACATCATGTTGGCGACCGTGACCGAGCGGACTCGCGAGATCGGCATCCGACGCGCCATCGGTGCAAAACGACGCGACATCATCCGCCAGTTTTTGGTCGAAACGACTGTGTTGTCAGCCACCGGCGGACTGCTAGGGATCGTGTTGGGCGTCACCATCCCGATCGTCGTCACGGCGGTCGCCGGGATGAAGACGATGACCAGTTTGGGATCGATCGCGTTGGCCTTCGGAATCTCGGTCGCCATCGGGATCATTTTCGGCGTCTACCCGGCTTACAAGGCGGCTGCGATGAACCCGATCGAAGCGTTGCGTCAGCAATAGCGACGTCGCGTAACTCGACCGAGCCGCAAACTTGACGTAACCCGAGCGACCGGGATCGAACGAAAAACCGTCGAACCAGGAATAACCGATTGCCGATTCCAACAGGCGTCGGTTCTTTTTCCTTGGTCAAAGCGGGTTTCCATTGTTTCACAAGTCGCGGCGTCGTCGGACCTTGCTCGCACGGACTCCCTGGGCGGTATTGTTGTCGGCTGCGGTGATGACCGGAGGCTGCTCGCGAAAGCACTATCGCACCCAAGCCGATCGCCAAGTCGCGGAGATTTATCAAGAGAAACGGGCGGCAGAAGCGTGGAACCTGCCGCCGCTTCCCGGGATCGAAGTCGATCCAAGGAGCCGCTTTTTTGATCCGTCGCCGCCCGACTGCCCGGCGCTGCCGCCGCCGGAACCGAGGTTGTACGACTACGTTCTGCCCGAATTGGTGACGGGCGATCCCAACGCGCCCCTGGAGCTTCAAAGCGACGAACAACCATCGGAACTCGAGGGCGTCGAGGCGACGGATGATCCGGCGCAAGATGAAGGCACGGAGCCGGACGGTCCGCTGGAATTGAACGAAGCTCAGAAGCCCGACGGGGAACCCGGCGACGATGACGCCGTCGAGTTTCCCGAACTGATCGTGCCGGAAGACTTTCGCTCGGTCAGTCAGGTCTCGGCCGTGGAAGAGGTGCCGCCGTCGGACCCCCAGCCGACGCGGTTGCCCGCCGCTGACGTCACGACGCCCGACGAGATCAGTTTCGCGGCGTTGGTCAGCGGCGACGATCTGCTCGGCGACGAACCGCCCGCCGACCTGAAAGACGAAGCGCCCCAGGAAACTCCGTCGGCATCCAAAACGGGCCTTCGCATCGTGCCGATTCCCGCGGATTACTGGGGCAGGATTCCGCAAACTTGTGTACCGCGGATGCTGGAATTCGAATCCGTCCGGGACGAATATCGCCTCTCGTTTCCGGACGATGAAGCGTTCGATATTCGTGAATTGCTCAGCGACGCGCCGCGACTGACGTTGCCCAACATCATGGAGTTGACGGTCATCAACAGTCGCGAGTACCAGACACGCAAAGAAACGCTTTACCGCGTCGCGCTGCGTTTGACGCAGGAACGTTTCGAGTTTCTTTTGCGACCGACGCGGCGGGGCAACGGGACCGCGTTGAACTATCAGACCATCCGAGTCGGCGGCATCACCAACGACCGGCTCGGCATCCCGACGTCTGCGGCGGTCACCCAGACGTTGAATACGGGCGGTCAATTCCTGGCCAGCTTCGCCAATGACGTCGTCTTGACGTTCAACGGTCCGCAAGGTTTCTCGTCACGTGTCGGATCGGAGTTGCTGTTCGATTTTCAACAGACTTTGTTGCAGCGAGACATCGTGTTCGAAAGTCTGACGCAAGCCGAACGGGACGTCGTCTACGCGGCACGGGATTTGATCCGCTTTCGTCGACAATTGGCCGTGGACTTGGCCGGCCGGTACTACAACTTGCTGTTGACCTATCGCGCGATCGAGATCAGTTCACAAGATTATTTCAGTAACCTGCGAGCCTTCTTGCAGGGCAGGGCAGAGTATCTGCAAGCCGGTCGAATCCCGCGAATTCAGGTCGACCAGTTCGAGCAAAACGCGCTCCGCAGCCAAAGTGATCTGGTCGGCGATTGCAATCGCTTGGAAACGTCGCTGGACCGGTTGAAACTGGAGATCGGTCTGCCGCCGGAAATGCCCATGAATATTTCATTGCTGGAACTTGATGCGTTGACGTCCAGTGACGAACTGACCGTCACGCGTCAACTGGTTCAACGGACCAAACAAGCTCTGATGGACACGGCGGCCAGCAACCGCGTCGAAAGAGATGCGGTGGTCAACGGCGCGACGGTGTTGGTGGACCGCTTGGATGACACGCTTCGCGTCCGCCGTCAGATCGAAGGAGGTGAAGGCGAAACCGACGAGGAGAGGGGGATTCGGGAACTGCGACGGCTGCTTTCACTGTTCGAGGTCCGTTTGCGAGGCGATCAATTGGAGGAAGTTCGGCGAAGAGAATTGAACGCGGATCGACCGCCGCTGTTGTTGCTGCAATTCGCTCGGACGGTGGACCTGGTCGACGCGCGGCTGCAACAAGCCCGACGCGCCCTGCTGGTTCGTGAGATGTTGGAAGAAGACGACGGCGATGACGCGATGACCGAGGAAACCGGCGAAGAAACGCCCGATGCCGACGGTACCGACGAAGCGGAGGGCGACGAAGACGACATCGAACGGGACCGCATCGCCGGGGTGATTGGCGATTACGAAAGCGACCTGGATGCTCTGGTCGAACAATTGGATTTAGCGATCCCCCGGGAAAAATTGGACATACTGCCGGACTTGGTGAAAGCCGGCGAGGCGCTCAAAGAAGAAGTCGAAAAGGTCGTCGACCTGGCGGTGGGCGATTTGTTACCCGCAGACGACCAGGACCTGGACGATGTGATCGCCCAGACCGTCGCCGATACGATCGCGTTGGTCGATCGCATCGCCGGCGGTGACGTGGGAGGGTTGGACGAAGTCGACGTTCAAGACGACGAGGCGATGTTGATCGCGCTGGTCCAACGCTTGGATCTGATGAATCAGCGAGGCGAACTGGCCGATGCGAGGCGACAGATCAAACTGGCCGCCGACGACTTACGTTCCATCATCGACATTCGGGCGACACACATCTTGCGAACCAACTCGGCGGCCAACAGGCCGTTCGATTTTACCTTCGACGACAGCGAAACGAGGCTCAGTCTGGGGCTGGACACGCCCTTGAACCGACGGATCGAACGCAATAACTATCGCTTGGCTTTGATCAATTACAACGCCACCCGCCGCGCCCTGATCGAACAACAAGACCAGATCAAGTTTTCGATTCGCGAAAGCCTGCGTCAGCTACGCCTGCGGCGAAACCAGTACGAGATCGCCGTCGCTTCGGCCGCCCTGGCGTACGAGCGAGTCGTCAGCACCCGCTTGCAGTTGCAGCTTGCGGTCGGAAACGTGGTCGCCCGCGACTTCTTGGAAGCCCAGCAGGCGTACACGTCGGCGCTGAACGCGGTCGCCCGCGAACACATCTCCTTCATCCTCGGACGGATCGATTTGTTCCTGCAAATGGAAGCCGTCCGCGTCGATCCCAACGGGTATTGGGCCGGTGTGGACGACGAACAGTTGGATCTTCCGCTGCGTCCGCCGTTCCTGGAAGCCAACCCGAACCCTTACGGCGAACTGCCGCCTTGTCTGCATTACAGCGACGAGATTCGTTGTTTGCACGGAACGCCCAAGCCCAAGGTCTGGCCGTGGGGCGATTGTCCCCCGCTGCGAATTTGGGAGTGATCGCCGCGTCGGTGTGGCGGCTAGAAATTCGGCTGTGCGATGCCGGTCGACAGATCAAAGCTTGTCAGCAACGATCCGAAGGTCAGATCGGCGAAGACCGCGACGTGTCGTCCGGTGGGCACGTCGACGCGAAGTTTGGCCCGATCGGCGCGTTTGGCGGTCGGCGTTCGTGCTTCGAATTTGGCGTCGCGAAAGTCTCGACTCGGCGACGACGCGACCCAAAAGGTGAACTTCGACACCGGTTGATCGGCGATCGCTTCGAAGACCAAAAAACGTTCGTCCTTTTCAAGCTCCACCGACCAATCGACCTCGGGTAGCCGGCGACCGTCGACGCAGCGTTGGGCAAAATTCGCGATCGCCGCGGTGACTCGCAGGTGGCCGCCCTCGAGCGAGTGACCGGCGTTGGCGATCGTCAACACGTTCTTGGGCGACGTCAGATCCGGCCAGTAATTGTCCATCGCGTCACACCGCCAATAACGGTCATTGGATCCGTGGATCAGCAATTTGGGGACGTCGATTTGATCCCGGTATTCGTACGGATCCATCATCACGCGCAGCTGTTTTTCCCGCGGCGTTTCGTTCTCCAAATTGATCAGACCCGCTTCGGTGTAATCAGCGATTTGTTCGCTGAAGTCGCCCCACTTTTCTTTCTGGTCCCGCATCTGTTTGCGAAAGTTCAACGTGTCGATGACCATCGGCGCGATGCCGACGACGCGGTCCACCGCGGCGGCCGAAAGCCAACTCGTCCAGCCTCGTTTGGACGCGCCGGTGACGACGAAGCTTTCGATCGGTTGGCCGAATTCTTTGCGACTGAGCGCGTCGGCGGCGTTCATCGTTTGGACGGCACTCTTGACCATCGGAAACAACAGCGGCCAAGTCGCGTCTTCGGTGTCCAAGTATTTCAACCAAGTCGCGGCGATCAATTCGTCTTCGTATTTTCCTCCCAGCAAGGGTTGATTGGGGACTTGAAAAACCGCAACCACGGGCATGCCACTCATGCCGGCCAGGGCGACCGAGGCCGCTTCGATCCCCTGGTTCGGTTCTCGACCGTTCGATCCTCCGTTGATGAACAAGATCGCCGAACTCGGATGGAGGCACGGCTTGGGGCGAAAAATGCGAACGTCGTGTTGCCAAGGTTTGCCTTGCCATGTCTGGCTGGTCAGTTTGACCGACAGGCTGGTGAAACCGCCGTTTTCTTTCCGCTCCGTGATGGACCAAGCGAAGGCGGGTTCCGCTTTCTTGACGAAAGCCTCGAGCGGCGATTCGGTGATCGGACCGACGGATTCGGCGTGTAGTGACGCGGGAAGCAAGCTGCCAAGAAAAAACGTGAACGAGGTCTGCAAAGCAAGAGCTTTCATGTTGCACCAACCAGTTTGATTTGTAGTCGGCGGTGTTCGCTGTCCCATCCCACAATGGTGCCACTTCCCCGCCAGAGGTCTCGGCCGACTTGTTCGAAGTCGTCGGCCATGTCACGAGGAACGTACAATACCATGGGCAACGCGGGTTCGGTGTAGTGTGCCCAGACGGCGTATCCGTCTTTGTCCAAATGCGCCGCGTCGTCGCCCGCGTACAGCAGTCGTCGTTCCACGAACGCTTCGATGGGGAAGGTCAGTCCGGTCACCGCCGCGGTCAAGGCCTCGACTCGGTCGCGGTCGCCGCGAAGGGCGAACAAGTGTTCGGCCGTTTCGGCGAACGTGATGTCCGCGGCCGCATCCTCGGCCATCGGCGATGCGGTTCCGGCGGCGTTCCCCACCACCGCCGAATGATCGTCCGCCGTGTCGGCGGCCGGGACCACCGACAGTTTGATCGTTTGGTACCAGTCGGGCCAACGCGGAATGTCGATGCGGACCTTCGCCGTCCAGCGGATCTCGTTGTCACCCAGATCAAAGGAATAGGCTTCGGTCGCGGGGATCTGGATCTTCAACGCGATCGATTGATCTCGGCCGGGCTGCAGACGCAGGGATGACTGGAGTGTTTCGGTCGCTTTGAATAATTCGTGTCGATGCGTTTTTCGATTGCTTCCGCTTCCGCTGACACAATATTCCTCGCCGTGCAATTCCGCGGTGATGGCGTTGATCTGGGCGGACTTTCGCGGCGACATGGAAAGACGGCCTTTCAAGGTTTGGCCGGGATGGACTCGGTCGGAATCGAGTTCCAACGAAACGTCTCCTAGCACCATTTTCGGCATCACGTAACGGACGACGAGCAGGATCCCCACGGCGGCCAGCGCGACGAAGACAAAGATGGTGAAAACGAGGTTCATCACGAACAGGGTCGCGACGACTCCGACCACGGCCGACACAATCAGGCCGGTCAAGCAACCGCCGATCGCACCGATCGACGGGGGCTGCGGTGCGGCACTGAGGGTTTCGGGGGCATGGGAAATGCGCACTTGGTAGGCCGCGCTTGCTTTTGGGTCGAAACCCCAAGGGATCTTCGCCCGGGCGTCGATGCCATGATCGACGTTCAGGTAATGACCGTGATAGGTCGGCGGCCAATCGTTGACCGCCAACGCGAAGGGGTACTCGGCTTGCTGGCCGGCTTTCCAGGTTCCCGAAAACGCCGTGATCGTTTCGCTTTCACCGGACGAAACGTTGCCGCGTCCGTGCGTCTTCCAGCCGGACTTGATCTCCAACCCGTTGCAGTTCACGTCGGCGTCGACGTCGACACGCACCACGCCTTTGACTTTTTCTCCCGTCGTGTAGACGCGATCGGGTTCATCCAACTGAATCGACAAATTGCATTTGGGCATGATCAGGCGGGGACGTTGAGGGAAAGGCTTGTGATTGCACTCGCTCGTAAAGGTCGTGTTCGATGGCACGGATGTCGCTGCCGAAACGACGCGTCAATTGACGCGTCTCTCCAAGCGAAATTTGAGGAATCGGCCCCGGTCCCAGTCGGCAGTGTTCCAGTCGACGGTTCAGGATTCGTCGGACGACCGTCGGCGACGGGGCGTCGCCCAGTCGGATCGAATGGACCTGATACCCGGCTTGTCGAAGCGGTCGCGATAGATCTCGATGGGTCGCCAACATCAGGGGCAAGCCGCTGGCAAAGATCGATCGCCGAACGCTTCGCGGCAGTCGCTGGGCTTCGTCGATCATCAACGGAGATCCGCTCGGGATCGCCGGACAAGGCCCGTCCTCGGGAAGCAAGACGTACGAGGCGTCGTCCATTTGCCGCCACAGTGCCAGGAGCGCGCTCGTTTTGCCGCGCCCACATTTGCCGATCCACTGCGTGGCGTGGAAGCGTTCGGCGATGATCGATGTCAAAATCGAATCGTCCAGGATTGCCGACTCGGCCCGCTCGTCACGTGTCAATTCGCCGAACGGATTGCGAGAAAGATTGAATCGATGCCAAGGTTGCCAGCTTTCCACGTTTGTCGGTGAGGTTTGGATCCTTTGATCGGGCACGGGCGATGCCTGTTCAATCGCTTCGGTTTATGCTGAACTCAATGACTGGCCGAAGTGTATCCCCTGTCGTTGTGTCTGTGTCAAAGCCAATTGCCCGTTTGCTGATTCCCGCCGCGATTCTGCTCGGCGGGTGTGCCGCCATGTTGGCCGGAGTTCGGCCGGCGATCGCTCTGTCAAGGCTTGACCAATTCGGCTTTTTGGGGCCACCGGTTTTCGTCTTTTTGGCGGCCGCGATGATGTCGTTCTTGGTCCCCAAGACGGCGATTTCGCTAGCCGCCGGCGCGGTGTTCGGCATGCCGACGGGCTGCGTCACGCTCTCTGCCGCGGCGGTGTTGGCGGCGTCATTGAATTACGCCATCGGTCGTTTTTGGTTGTCGGATTGGGTGCGTCGGCGACAAGGCGTCGGCTGGAAGGCCTTGCAAAGCTTGGCCGGCGGCGCAGGCTTCGGGACGCATTTGCTGTTTCGATTGGCTCCCGTTCCGACCAGCGTGATCAGCTACACCAGCGGCGCGGCCGGCGCCCGGCTGATGCCGTTTCTTTCCGCTGCCGCGGTCGGATCGATACCGCAATGGATTTGGGTTCATTGCGGGGCCGTCGCCGGCGACGTCGCACGGTCGAACGCGGGACCGGAAAAATGGACGTCGTTCATCATCAGTTTGCTCGCGGCGGCGGCCGTTTCGGTCATTCTTCCACGTCTGGCCGCGCGCGAGATCAGGCAACATCGCTTGGCCGTGCCATCGACATGACCATGCCGAACCGTCCCGTCGTCCATCCCTCCGCGGTCGACCGTTGGTTGATTTTGATCGTATCGATCGGACCTTTGGTCGCCGCGGGCAGCGGCATCCACGCATGGATCGACGGCGATCCCGGCGACGCGGCCATGCTGTTTCTGATCGGTGGCTTGGCGATGTTGGTGACGTTGGCCTTCATCAACGACCTTCGTCGTGCCATTGCCGGTCAAGCCGGCAAATCCGATTTGCCATCATCCGGTCGATCATGGTTCTCGGGCCGAAGGAACCCGAAAAAAGGGGCGCTCGTGATGAGCACCCCTTGAACAGCCGTCGATCAGTTTCCACCGATGGTCATCGCCTTGATTCTTTTTTCCAGTGAGGAGAGACTCCAATCACCCGGTTGCTGGCTGGGCGGATATTCCTTCAAAGTATTCAGGAATCGACTGGCTACCACTTGCATCGGTCCGAGAACGTAGGCCCGATCGATCACCCAGTCGTGATAGGTATTGGAATTGTGCTGGGCCTTTTCAAAAGGATCCCGTCTCAGGTTGAACAACAACGGCAGGCGAAGGTTAATAAAGGGTTCCCGCCAAACCTGTAACTGGCTCGCTCGGTTTTCCAAGTAGACGGCTTTCCAGTCGTCGTAGCGAATCGCCGCGACTTTACCGCCGTCGTCGACGTAGATGAATTCTTTTCTCGGCGATTTCTCGGTTTCTCCGCTGAGATAATCCAGCAGGTTATAGCCATCAATGTGATTTTTATACGTCCGTCCGTTGAGCTCGACACCCTGGAGAAGCTTCTCTTTGATGTCCGGTGCTCCGCCCGCCGCCGCGAAGGTCGGCAACCAATCTTCATGCGAGACGATTCCGTTGAGCGTTTCGCCGGCGAGAAATCTGCCGGGCCAGCGGACAAAGCAAGGGACGCGGTAAGCACCTTCCCAATTCGAATTCTTTTCGCCTCGAAAAGGGGTCGTGCCGGCATCGGGCCAAGTGTTGTAGTGGGGACCATTGTCGGTCGAATATTGAACGATCGTGTTTTCGGCAAGACCCAGCTCGTCGAGCAAATCGAGCAGTTCGCCGACCATGATATCGTGCTCGACCATGCCGTCGTGATACTCATTGCCATTCGGTCCGCTGAGCCCCTTGTGTTCTTCTTTCACGTGCGTGCGGAAATGCATCCGCGTCGCATTCCACCAACAGAAGAAAGGCTCGCCGGCCTCATGCTTCCGCTTGATGAAATCCTTCGTCGCCGCCAACGATTCTTCGTCGATGGTTTCCATTCGTTTTTTCGTCAGCGGTCCGGTGTCTTCGATCGTTTGACCGCCGTTTCCGTCCGCTTTACATTTCAGCACGCCTCGGGGTCCGAACTGCTCGCGAAACGTTTTGCCGTTGGCAAGCACCATGTCACCGGGATAGTCACGGTTCTCCGGCTCTTCTTCTGCGTTCAAGTGGTAAAGGTTGCCGAAGAATTCATCAAAGCCGTGCATCGTCGGCAGGTGTTCGTCACGGTCGCCTTGGTGGTTCTTGCCGAACTGCGCCGTAGCGTACCCGAGGCTTTTCATGACCGTCGCCATCGTGACGTCGCTCGCCTGCCAGCCTTCTTCGGCCGCCGGCATGCCGACCTTGGTCATTCCTGTCCGCACCGGGACGGACCCGTTGATGAACGCGGCGCGTCCCGCGGTGCAACTTTGTTGGCCGTAGTAGTCGGTAAAGCTGACGCCCGCCTTGGCGATGCGATCGATGTTGGGTGTTCGGTAGCCCATCATGCCACGGTTGTTATGGCTGATGTTCCAGGTACCGATGTCGTCTCCCCAAATCACCAGCACATTGGGTTTGTCTTGGGCGCTGGCCGATACGGCTGCTAGCGAGTTGAGTGTTAAAACAAGGGCGATCACGCACTTGAGATACTTGAAAATCATTTCAGTTCCTTCGGTCGGCAAAGAAGAAGAGTGGGGTTTCCCACGAAAGGTACGTTGTCCAGCCACCAGTTCCCCAAGATGCCTGGGGGGCCACGGGGGGCGTGGGGCAGCACTATAGGGTCGAGCGTCTTGACCCACAAGATTACCAAAAGTAATTTATGAACATTATTCGATAACCCAGCGGAATCAAAAAGCGGGTTCCAGGAATCTCTGACCGTCATGCTTGAACTTCGCGATTTGAGGAATCTCCTCAGCCTGAACGAGCATCGCCATTTCGGGCGAGCGGCGTCGGCGGTCGGATTGAGTCAGCCGGCTTTGACCAAGTCGATTCAGAGGCTCGAAAAGCAGTTCGGCGGGTTACTTTTTGACCGTTCTCGATCCGGAATCGTGCCGACGATGATCGGTGAAGAGACGATCGTTCGCGCCAAGCGGGTCGTGAATGAGGTGACAGAGTTACAGCGTTCCGTCGATCTACTCAGCGGACTCAAGGTGGGCGCGCTTTCGTTGGGGCTCGGCCCCGCCATGTCTGAATCCTACATCGCCCGCGCGTTGGCGACGGTGGCGGAAGCCCATCCCGAGGTTCGGATCAACCTGCGGGTGGATCACTGGCAGCAGCTCTCCGAATGGCTGCTCGACAACGAGATTGATTTTTTTGTGGCAGATATTGCGGAATGGGCTCACGACGATCGGTTCGATTGCGAGCCGCTTCCGGCTCAGGAATTCGTTTGGTTTTGTCGCACCGGTCATCCGCTGGCGTCGCGACCGATCGTATCGCAACGCGATCTGCTGAAGTATCCGCTGGCCACGCCGCGGATGCCCGTCTGGGCCGTCGATTGGTTTGCCGCTGCGATGTCCGAGGAAGAACGGACCGAAAGCACGCCGAAGCCAATGCCGAACATTCAATGCGAGAGCTATTCCATGCTGAAGCGTATTGTTTTGGCAGGCGATTGCGTCAGCGCCGCGCTGTCAACGACAATCGAGGAAGAGTTGGCCGAGGGACGCTTGGCGGTTCTTCCCGTCGACGCGCCGAAGCTCATGACCCATGCCGGCATCGTTCGACTTCGTGGCCGAAGTTCATCGCCTCTGGCCGAAAGAGTGATTCGCATCATTCAATCGACGGCTGACGAATTCAAGCCGTTCGTCTCGGTCATCGACGATGATGGATCTTTGCGTTGCACCTGAGCGAAGATTCGTCTGCCCTGTCGGTCTGCTCTAGATGTTCAGTTGATAAGGCACGCCATCGATGTCGATGATGCGTCCGTCCGGCTTGCAGGGCCAGGCGGGAGGCTGCATCCGACTTTGCCAGCCTTTCCAGGCACGTTCGAGCTTCTGCAGTTCATCCGGATTCGCTTCGGCCAGATTGTTCGTTTCGCCGAGGTCGCTCTCCAGGTCGAACAAGAACTTGTGCTTCCCGACGATGATCAGCTTCCACTTTCCCATCCGCACCGCCTTGTTGGGGCCGTTACTCCAAAACAGTGCTTCGTGGGGACTTTCCGTTCTTTCACCGCGGAGGTAGGGCAGCAAGTCGACGCCATCGAGCGTCAGTTCCGGTGGCAGCGAGATCCCCGCGGCGGCACAAGCTGTGGCGAATACATCCAGGGCACTGGTCGGCTGGTGATACACCTTGCCGGCCTCGAGGGTTTGCGGCCAACTGACGATCATGGGCACGCGAATCCCGCCTTCAAAGAGAAATAGTTTTCCCAGTCGCAGCGGACCGTTGCTTTGGACTTTCGTGTAGAGGGGGCCTCCGTTGTCGTTCAGAAAGATCACCAGCGTCTCATCGCGGGTGCCCGTTTCGTCGAGTGCTCGAACGATTCTTCCGACGGCGTCGTCGAGCGCGCTCGTCATCGCGTTGTAGGTTCGTTGTTGTCGGTTCGTGACGTCGGGAAAGCGACGCAGGTACTTCTCGGCCGCTTCGATCGGCGTGTGGACTGCGTTGAAGGGGACGTAGGCAAAGAACGGCTTGCCGGCGTGCGACTTGATGAACGCGACGGTCTCGCGTGCCAGCGCATCCGTCAAGTATTCCGGTTCGATCAGCGGTTCCCTGCCTCGCATGACGCTTGAAAAGGCCGGTTCGTCCAGCTCGGCTGGAAAAAAGGAATGGGCGCCGGCCAGAAATCCGAAGAACTCGTCAAAGCCGCGTTGCTGTGGATGAAAGTAATCTCGGGTTCCCAAGTGCCACTTGCCGAACATGCCGGTGGCGTAGCCGGCACGTTGGAAGACGTCGGCCAAGGTGACCACAGCCGGGTCCAAGCCACGACTTTCGCGATGCGTGATCGCCGCGCTCGAAGTATTGAACTCGAATCCGAAACGCTGCTGATACCGTCCCGTCATCAGCGCGGCACGCGACGGGCTGCAGGTCGCCGCGGTGACATAAGCTTCGGTGAAACGAACGCCGGCGTCGGCGAGCGCATCGATATGCGGCGTGGGAATCGATCGCGAACCGTAGACGGCTGTGTCGGCGTAGCCGAGATCGTCCGCCAAAATCAGCACGACATTGGGAGCTTGCTGCGCCCGACCGGCCACGGAATCGATCTTTTTCAAAACGTTTTGCTTGGCCGCCATCGCTTGTTCGTCTGGCACCACCACGAAATCTTCAGCATTGCCCTCACGCCCTCGCGATGCTTTCCCCTGGGCGAAAGCGGTGACCGCGATGATGCAGGTGATGCAAAAGATTAAACCACGCGGAATGAAACGGTTTTTCATGGCTTCGTCTTCTTGGTCTTTCGGATGATCTGGTTCGGGACGGAGAGTGAAGTTGATCCAGCGGCCGTCCAAAGAAGTGAGGACGACTCGCTGGAACACTCCCTCGCTCCGGAAAAATGGACACATGGTGTTCAGATATCCTGAATCCCTTGGTCCCGCCTGGTCGGCTTCCCTCCGTGCCGATTTCGTGCCGATTTCGCGGTCAAGGAAATACGGAAGTTCCATCGGTCGAGCTGATTTCCGGCCGCTTGAACGCAGAGAACTAAGATTTAATGTCCAGCTTTCCGGCACGGGGGAGTATTGAGGGGGTGAGGAAGACTCCTGCTCGCCCGCTTGCTCCGAGCCGGGGGACCCTTTCCGAACCGGTGACGAAGGCTGCCGTGAATTCGGTGACTGATTCGAAGCGACTCGCATTCCCTAGAAAACTCGCATTCACCAGAAGAATGGTACCCCTATCGATTGACGTCCGATGAGTGACCGACCGGAAAATGACCAGTACGAAGAATTCGTGCGTTTGCTGTTGGAGCACGAACCCCGAGTTCGAGCGTTCCTGCGCGGCCTATTGCCGACATGGCAAGACGTGGAAGACGTGACGCAAGAGGCCAGCTTGGTGGCCTGGAGGAAATTCCGCGAGTTTGAAAACGGCACTTCGTTCGGCGGTTGGCTGCTAACGATCGCCAGATTTGAAGCATTGAAGCACCGTCGTCGTGTCGCCCGATCGCCTCTCGTCTTCTCCGATGATGTTTGGGAGCTGCTGGCGGATCCGTCGCATGAAGAAGATCCGGAGCAGGCTCGGCGTCGACATTTGGAGACGTGTCTGCAGAAGATGGCACCCAACGCGCGAGAGCTGATTCTGCGTGTGCACGAGCCCGGAGTGTTCATTCGCAACGTCGCGATTCAGAGCGGTAAGAGTGAGCAATCGTTCTATAAAGTCATTCAAAGGTTGCGACGATCCTTGCTGGATTGCGTCGCCAAGGGAGTTTCTGCCGAGGGCGCGATATGAATCGAGATCAGTTGGACGGCCTCATCAATGCGTGGCTTGACGGCCGCATCACGGAGGGTGAATCCGAAGTCTTGCAACAGACTTTGCGAGAGTCCACAGCGGCAAGGAGCCTGTTCAAGCAGTACTGTCAAGTGGATGCCGAACTGCGGCGATCCGCCGAACTGAGTACGATCACCATCAGCGAACTACCTGTCAACGAGTCCGGGCCGATTTTGGCGCCGACAAGTCTTAAAGGAATCTTCGCGCTGGTTACGGTTGCGGTGCTAGGTTTGTGGTTGCTGACGGCAATGTCGAATCGGGTTCAAGAAACCGAGGAAGCTGTCGCCAGAATCACCGGCTTGAGCGGCCCGCTCCGCTGGACGGGCGACGCCGGTCAAGTCGTTCATGAACTGAAAGTGGGGGCGCCGTTGCCGGGAGGCACCATCGACGGTTTGTCACCAGAAGCATGGTTTCAATTGGAATTTTTGGACGGTTCCACCGTCACGATTTCCGGATATTCGATGCTCACGTTCTCCGACGTGGCCCAGAAAGAGCTGTATCTCAAAGCGGGTTCGCTTTCGGCAAAGATAGCCAAGCAACCTCCGGACAAGCCGATGCGCATCTACACTCATGCCGCCACGCTGACCGTGTTGGGGACAAGTTTTGACGTCGAAGCCGGCATGTCATCGACCGCCTTGAATGTCATCGAGGGACAGGTTCAGTTGCATCGGTTGAGTGATCGCGAGTCGATCAAGGTGCCCGCGATGCATCGCCTGGTTGCCACGGCCGACGAGAAGTTGAATTTAGAGACCGTGCCGAAGGCGAGTGATCGCTGGAAGAGTTCGTTGCGATTGGGGCCCGGTGAGGGCTACGGAACTTGGTCCCCCGGCACCGACGATCGTCCAGCGTCCATGCGAGCCATCCCTTTCGTACCACCCCACGCAACGTCAAAGACGCTGTACCTGATCGGTTTGCAGCTTTCCAAGTCAGGGGTGGGGCCATTGCTGGTCAAGCCGGGCAGTCGCTTGATCGTGCGGGGAAGGTTGAAATCCGCCGCTCATGTCTTTTTTGGAATGCGGATGACTCAGACAGACGGTGAGTTCGCCGGAAAATTCTTTGCCAAGTCCGATCAGTTGTACGGGCCCGATAGCGAATTTGAGGCCGAATTCGATACGGCGAGTTTCAAATTGGATCCCAGCGTTCATCATCAAGCCGATGAGCTGCCGCGCAAGCCAGAGCATTTACTTCTGGCTGGGGTTTGGTGCTTTACGAATACCAGACAGCCCGCGGGGTTGGAAATCTTTGAAGTCGAATTGGTTCCCCCGTCGGCGTCGGATGCCTCTCATTCCCTCGTCCGATCTGGGACTGTCTGGTGATTCGACACGCTGCATTCATTTAACATCCCGCGTTGAAGTATGAATATACGGTTCTTTCTGGCTCGCCTCGCACGACTCTGTATCGCCTTGGCGATCCTGGGGCTCGGCGGATTCGCCTTTACGCGATTGTCGGTGGAACCGTCGGAGGAGAAAGCGAAACGAGGCGAGAAACGGCTGATCCGCACCAAAGTCACCAAGCTATTCAGGGACGACTACACCGTCGCGGTGAAGACCAACGGCATCGTGCAGCCGCACAACCAAATCACGCTGCGGACCGAAACCGCCGGGCGTGTCGTGGCGATCCACCCCGAGTTCGAGGTCGGTGCGTTTTTTCAGGAAGGTGATGTGCTGGTAGAACTGGACCCGTCACAGATCGAAGACAAGCTGACGCAACAAAAGATCAACTACGAGCGGGCTCTGGCCGACAAGATCATTGCCGAAAGCAACGTCGAGGTCGCCAAGACGAGCATCACAGAATATCTCGAAGGCACCTTTCGGGAATTGCAAGACAACCTGGAGATGGAGATCTTCGACGCCGACCAACGGGTGCGAATAGCTGAGCTGGCTTTCGCGTCCACGGCTCGCTTGGCGGCCAAAGGGACGATCCGCACGCTGCAACTGGATGCCGAAAAAATCACCGTTCAATCGGCGCGAAAGGCGCTCGAACTGAAGCAACAAAAATTGGCGGTCTTGGAGACATACACCAAGAAAAGGGTTTTGCAGGAACTCGAGGCACAACTGCGGGCGGCAGAAGTCGGCTTGGAGGCCAGCCAGGCGGCACTCGAGCTTGAGCGGCAAAGGCTTCAGCGTGATCAGATCATCGCACCGTTCGACGGCCGCGTCCATCAGAAATTCGTGGGGCTTGGGCAACAGGTCGATCCCGGCACCGATCTTGGGGAGGTCTTTTCGGTTGACTATGCCGAGGTCCGGCTACCGCTCGCGCAAAGTGATCTCCCGTACCTCGATTTGCCCGAGGCGAGTGGTGATGCGACCGTCGAGGTGCAATTGCGTGACGCCCTGGACGATACGGCGGAATACACTTGGTCCGGTAGGATCGTTCGCACGGAAGGCCAACTCGATCCCGACTCCTTGGAGCTTTTCGCGGTGGCCCGTATCGACGATCCGTTCGGTTTGCAGACCGAGCAACCGGCCGTGCTGCGGATCGGACATCCGGTGGTGGCAAGGATCGTCGGCAAAGAGTTGAAGGACGTCCTCAAAATTCCTCGCCATGCGGTCAGACAGCTCGACAAAGTGTTGCTGGTGGATAACGAACGACTGACGCTGAGCCAGCAGACGATCGAACCACTCTGGTCCGACGAGGAGTACATGGTCGTGCGTGATCCGTCGATCAAAGACGGGGACCTGTTGGCGACCACCAACTTGGTTTACGCACCGCAGGGAAGCCGGGTCGAAATCATTCCCGACGCCGAATCGGATACGACCCTCGTTTCCAGGGAGCTTGATTCCCCATGATTCGCTGGTTCACCGAAAATGGTATCGCCGCCAACTTTTTGATGTTGGCAATCCTGGTCGCGGGTGCGTACACCGCGATGAATCATATTCCGCTCGAGGTCTCACCGGCGTTCAGTTGGAACACCGTCATGATCACCATGCCCTATCGCGGTGCGACGGCAAAAGATGTGGAACAGGCCATTCTGATTCCGATCGAAGAAGCCCTCGAAGGACTGGAGGGAATCAAGCAACTCAACGCAGACGGCTCACGAGGAATGGCTCGGTTTTATCTCACCGCGAAGCCGGGCACGGACTTGCGAGTCCTGCTGGAAGACGTGACCGCGCGGATCGATACGATCGATACGTTTCCCAGCGAAGCCGAGCGACCGCGGATTTACATTCCCGAGTCCGAGAGCACCTTTCAGATTCTGCGGGTGGCAGTGACGGGAAACCTGACGCCGTCGGAATTGCTCGACGTGGCGCGTCGCGTCCAGCAAGATCTCATGGTCACTCCCGGCATCAGTCAGGTCGGGGTGCGGGGTGCCGAGAAGTATGAAATCTCGATCGAGGCTGACGTGGATCGTCTGCTGGCCTTCGGCTTGACGTTTCAAGACTTGACCGCTGCGATCCGCGCTTACTCGATCGATCTGCCGGCCGGTGCCATCGATAGCGATAGCGGCACCTTCGTCGTCCGCACCCGCGGACAAGCCTACTCGGGAGACGAATTTGCCGAGATTCCGGTACGCTCCGCCGAAGGGTCCGAAGTCAGCTTGGGTGAGGTCGCCACCATCCACGACGGCTTCACCGAAGACCGACCCCGACTGATGTTCAACGGAAAACCGGCTCTGTTCGTTCCGGTCATGCGTGTCGGTGATGAAAACGCGTTAGAGATTTCCGACAAGGTCAACGAGTACGTCCGCACGGCGCACACGCGTTTTCCCGAAGGAGTCGAACTGAAAGTTTTTGGCGACGAATCGCGTGCCATTCGACAACGGTTGAGCACGTTGGGCGTGTCGATGCTGCAGGGCGGCGCGCTGGTGATGATCATTCTGGGGCTGTTCATTCGACCGGCGCTGGCGTTTTGGATCGTCGTGGGAATTCCGGTCAGCTTCGCGGGAGCGGCCCTGTTGATGCCCTGGTTTGAAATCACGGGCAACTCGATGAGTCTGTTCGGGTTCATCATCGTGTTGGGCATCGTCGTCGACGATGCGATCGTGACCGGTGAGAACGTCTATGCGAAGATCAAAACGGGCGTTCCTCCCCTGGAGGCTGCCGTCGTCGGGACGCAAGAAGTCGCCACGCCGGTCACGTTCGGAGCGTTGACGACCGTCGTCGCGTTTCTGCCGCTGGTCTTTTTCGAGGGGCGGTGGGGTGACTTTGCCGGTCAGATTCCGCCCGTCGTCGCACCCGTCCTTTTGTTCTCGCTGATCGAATCGAAGCTGATCCTGCCGGCCCACTTGAAACACCTGCGGCAGCCTAAAGCCGGAGGTTTGTTTTCACGATTTCAAGCGTCGATCGCCAACGGCTTGGAGAGTTTTGTCCAGCGGTGCTACCAACCGACTTTGCTTTGGTCGGTCAGAAATCGCGGCGTGGTCGTGGCCCTGTTCATCGCCTCGGGGCTGACCATGGCCGGGTATTGCTGGGGTGGTCGCTTGGGCTTTGTCGCGTTCCCGCCGGTCGATACCGATCGCATCAGCGCCATGCTTGATCTGCCCGACGATACGCCACTGGAGGTGACCGACCAATATGTCGACCGGATCGTCAACGCGTTGGATCAGCTCGGTGAAGAATTTGTCGATCCGGTCACCGGCAAGTCCATGGTGCAAGACGTGATTCGGTTGACCGGCGCGCGAACTCCGGGACGAGCCTATGACAAATCTCGCGGCTATGTCGGTTTCGAAGTCTTGCCGCCGGAGGAACGCAGCGAGCCGGGGCCTCGTAATACGGAACTCGCGGCGCGGCTGACCGAATTGGTCGGGCCGATGCCAGAAGCGGAGCGATTCTACGTTCACACCGAAGAGTCGCTTGAAAAAGGATCCCAATATGACGACCAGCATCTGAACATCGAACTGCGTGGCCCGGCATCGCCAGAGAAATCGGCGGTCGCCCGAGAGATCAAAGAGATGCTGGAGAGCTATGAGGGAATCAGCAGCGCCTGGGCACGCGTGAATGACGGCCAAGATGAACTAGAACTCAGCTTAAAGCCCTACGCGGCCGAATTGGGACTGACGCAAGCCACGCTGGCCAATCAGATCCGCCATGCCTTCTATGGCGAAGAGGCCCAACGAGTGCAACGAGGGATTGATAACATCCGCGTCATGGTCAGACTGCCTCAAGAGGCGCGTCAGTCGCTGCATACGTTGAAACAAATCAGGATCCGCACACCGCGGGGCGCCGCGGTGCCTTTGGAGACGGTTGCCGACATCTCGTTCACGAAAGCGCCGTCGTTCGTCGAACGAAACGACGGGGCAGAGATCATTCGCTGTGGAGGCCAACCGGTGGATGAGACCGTCGATGTGATCGGAATCGCCGAGGAAATCAACCCGCGACTGACCGCCTTGTGCGCCGCCAACAATTTGTCTTATCAGTACAAGGGCTATGTGGTGGAAGCGGAGGAGACGCGTCGGCAAACGATCGTCGGTTTCGTGCTGGTCTTGCTGACCCTTTATGGCATGCTTTCCATCGCGCTGAAATCGCTGGTGCAACCCGTCTATGTGATGCTGGTCGTGCCCTTTTCAGTCATCGGTGCGTTGCTCGGCCACATGATCATGGACCTGACGCCGTCGTACTTGTCCATCTTTGGCATGCTCGCGCTGGCGGGAATCGCTGTCAACGACACCCTGGTGATGGTCGACTACATCAATCAACGGCGGGCCGCGGGGGTGCGTTTGGACCAGGCCGCTCTGGAGGCGGGCGCACGACGCTTTCGCCCCATTTTCTTGACTTCGGTGACGACGTTCTTCGGACTGCTGCCGCTGATGCTGGACAGGTCGCTGCAAGCTCAATTCTTGATTCCCATGGCCGTTTCGCTCGCCTTCGGCGTCGTCTTCGCGACCACGATCACGTTGTATTTGGTCCCCTGTACCCTTCTGATCGGCCGTGACTGCGGTGTGCTGTTCAAGCAGAGCGTGCGTTGGCTCGTACAGCCGTTTCGCGAAACGTCCGTGGACGTTGATCGTTCCCGATAGGGTTTCGACGCCGGCTCGTCGTGAACTGGGACATGCGAGTCGACGCGATGCGATGCAGGCTCGAATCGGCCTGCCCGAAATGGGAAGATTGAGGGATCACGAACGGCTGTTGTGGTTTTCTCACAAGCGCAAACGGCGAAAAACGAATTCGTTGCATCCCCAGCCTTTTCCGATGCGTTTGATTTGCTGTGTCTCGAACCCACGACGTGTCAGGTATTCGACGATCGCGTCGGGCCCGGCCACTTCGAAAGGCAAGCCGCCGACCCAGTCGACCCAGTCGTGCCACGCCGACATCCCGCGGTCGAGTCTCTTGGCTTTCCAGTCGGCAAACGGAAGCGGGTTGCGACCGTGTCGCAATCTGGCCAGAGCGAACTTTGCTTCGTAGACGCTCGCCACCGCGGCGGCCCATGCCGGCCGCAGTGGTCGGGGGGACGCGTTGTAGATCTGTTTGATTCGCAACCAACGTCGACTGGCGGATCCTTGATCGTTGTAGATCGACAGCACGAATCGTCCGTCGGTGCGGACACACCGGGCGGCGACTTCGATCGCACGCCACAGGTCACCGGTGTGATGCAAAACGCCCCACGAATATACGACGTCAAATTCTCCGAACGACGCCATCTGGTCTTCATCGAGGGCCGACCCTTGCTTGACGACCCAGCGATCCGAATCGTTAGCGAAGGTCCGCCGGAGGTGATTCGTGCAGTCCACCGAATCGTCGTCGTAGTCGACCGAAACGACGTCCGCACCCAATCGGTGGGCGGCCAATGAAAACAAGCCGCTGCCGCTGCCCAAGTCCAAAAATCGTTTGTCTTCGAGCGAATCTCCGAGCAACTCCCGCAACGATCGGATCGCCTGTTCGACGCGATCTTCGTCAAGGGATCCCAAGAACGCGTGCCAGTTCTTTCCGAACTGGAAACGACTTTCATCGGCGTCCGCTGCATCCGTTGGCTTCGAAGTGTTCATCGGGCTGCTGCGGGTTCGGCGTCCGCCCGCACCAAGCGATTGATCTCTCGACTCAGCTTGCCGAGTGAATCGGCGTCGTAGGTGGAACGGGTCGCCAAGCGTTTCAATGCATCGGTCCAGTTCAGATCCTCTCCGGGTGGAAGTTCTTCGAGC
>Ga0102938_10000018_pt1 | contig 75200 bp, 61 predicted proteins | sample SalPonR2_B_D2_MG_FD_84516 | JGI IMG/M metagenome (GOLD analysis project Ga0102938, IMG submission 84516) | Salt pond soil microbial communities from South San Francisco under conditions of wetland restoration - Salt Pond MetaG R2_B_D2_MG | ecosystem: Environmental > Aquatic > Marine >...
CCCGCTTCGGTCAACCCGTAACCGTGGATGACGCACAGGCCGGCGTCCTGCAACGCCAGAAAGTCATTCGCCGCCAAGGGTGCGCCTCCACAACCCAGCATCCTCAGTTGTCCCAGTCCCAGCTTCGTCAAGCGTTTGCGAAGGGGTTCGTCGTCGGCGTCCAGCAACCGCATGGCCAATCGAGGCACAACGTTCAGCAGTGTCGGTGCGGTGTGCGGTGCCCGTTCCGCCAAGCCGTTCCAGCCCAAGCTGACCGCCAGCCCGCAACCGCTCTGCAGCCATGTTCCGAGGTCGCAAGTGCGGGCGTAAGAATGCCACAGCGGCAGCACCGTCAGCCGTCGATCGTCGGTGGTCTGCGGCGCGGCAGCCAGCTTTCCCGCCGCGTTGGCTCGCAAGGCGCCACCGGAGAGGCTGACCCCGCGAGGCTCCGCCGTGGTGCCGCTGGTCCACAAGATCAACTGCTCGGCAGCATCCGCAGGAGGCTGCCAATCGAAGGCCAAGTCACGGCTGTCCGCATCGGCCGCCGCGGTGTCGATTTGACTGGCATCCCAGATCGCCACCGCATCGGTCAGTCGCGCTCGTTGCGACACAAGTTCGCCGGAGACTCGATCTCCCAAAGGGACTTCGACCAACTGCAAGGCCTGTAGCGTCAACGTCCCGATGACCGCTGTTGCATCATTGGCAAACGTGGTGACCACGCGGTTGCCGGGCGAGAATGCCTTCGAGCCAGAAAGCCGATCATGCTGTGCCTGTATCCGTCGGGCATTGGCCACGACGGTTGCCGCGAGAGTCCGCCAATCGATCCACTGCGAATCGACCCACAGCGCCGGCGCCTCGGGCTGTTGCGAGGCGTGGCGGAACATAAACGAAAGCATTCGCTACGCCGTGGTGGTCAACGACTCACGCAGTTTGGCGGCGTTGCTCGCTTGACCGAACGCGGTCATGCGAGCGATGCAGACTTGCTTCATCGCTTCACGAGCCGGTTTGAGGAAGTCACGCGGGTCGAACTTTTCGGGTGTTTCGACCATCACCTTGCGGATCGCACCGGTGATTGCCATGCGGCAATCGGTATCGACGTTGATCTTTCGCACGCCACTTTTGATGCCGCGCTGGATCTCTTCGACAGGCACGCCGTAGGTTTGCTTCATCGAGCCACCATACTGATTGATGATGTCCTGCAATTCTTGCGGCACGCTACTGCTGCCGTGCATCACCAAGTGCGTGTTTGGCAGTTTCGCGTGGATCGCTTCGATGCGGTCCATCGCCAAGACTTCGCCGGTCGGTTTTTTGGTGAACTTGTAAGCGCCATGGCTGGTGCCAATGGCGACGGCCAACGCGTCACAGCCCGTTTCTTCGACGAACCGCTGAGCTTCATCGGGATCGGTCAGCAACTGATCGTGGGTCAGTTGCCCGACGGCGCCGTGGCCATCTTCTTGTTCGCCTTCTCCGCTTTCCAGCGATCCCAAGCAACCGAGTTCGCCTTCGACCGAAACGCCGCGGGCGTGTGCCATCTTGACCACTTCGGCCGTCACGCGAACGTTGTATTCGTAGCTCGCCGGGGTCTTGCCGTCGGCTTCCAACGAGCCGTCCATCATGACGCTCGTGAAGCCATTTTCGATCGCCGACAAGCAAGTCTCGGGACTGTTGCCGTGGTCTTGATGCATCACCGTCGGAATGTGCGGATACAGTTCGACCGCGGCCAACATCAAGTGACGCAGGTAAGCGTCTTGCGAGTACGAGCGAGCCCCGCGCGAAGCTTGGATGATGACGGGCGAATCGGTCGCCTCGGCAGCTTCCATGATCGCCTGAATCTGCTCCATGTTGTTAACGTTGAATGCTGCGACGCCGTAGTCGTTTTCAGCAGCGTGATCTAGGACGACGCGAAGCGGCACCAAAGCCATGGCAAGTTCCTCTGCGGGGTAGAATCAAAAAGTGTGCAAGTTGCGAACCGGAGCACAAACGAGCTTGCAAGCCGGCTCACAAACGAGCCCTCAACTCCCGCTCACAAAGCGGGATGTGGGGACAGGCTGGCCGATTATCGCAACTAGAACGTTTCTGGCAAGTCCCGCGTTTCTCGCACCCATTTCTGGAACTGCACGATCGCCACCGCTGCCATCGCCAGCAGAGCAAAGCGGATCAGGATAACGACGACAACTCCGCCCCAGGCGGCCGTTAAGGTCGGTCCCTGCATGTTTTGCATCTCAAACGTGATCGGAGCTTGGACCAGCCCGACGATCATATTTCCCACCGCCGCAGCGATTTCCAACCAAGCAAACAGGCTGCCGAGCGGCTTCTTCGCCAGGATCAAGCCATAACCGATGACTCCAAACAGAAAAATGCCGCCGCCGGTGAGAACTTCAAACAGGACGGTATGACCCAGCGGATGATCGGCGGGCAACATCTGCATACCGACCAAGCTGAACAGGAACATCACGCCCCGCAATAGACACAGCAGTAGGCTGATGATCGCCACGACCAGCACGTACGTCGGAAACGATTTCGAGACACCGGTGGCCGCGTCCGGCGGGGCCAAGCCCGCGGGTATCTGCGGCGCCCCGTAAGGATTGTTGCCACCAGGCATTGGAAAAGGGGACTGGGGACCCGACGGTGGAAAGGCGTTCGACATAAGAAACTCCAACAGTCCAAAGCGGAAAGAGCGTGGCGGAAAGAATTCGGAACAGCCAACGGGCCGATCGCGATCAGCTTAACACATCACTCAGCACGCCGCGCGGCATGAAAAAGGGGGAGCCTACCGGCGGTTACCCGAGCCACTGCCAGGGCATATGCTATCTGGTCTCTCAGCCGACGCTTTCTTTTTACCCATGATGTTTGCAATGAGTGTGAACCCGATCGATCTGTCTGAATATGGTTTGCAAGTCGAGGATGTGGTCCGCAACGCGACGCCAGCTCGACTGTACGAGTATGCGATCGCGGATCAGCACGCGGTGATTGCCGCCAGCGGTGCCTTGGCGACACGCAGTGGTGACAAGACCGGTCGCAGCCCCAAGGACAAACGGATCGTCGACGAACCCGATTCGTCGGAAGACATCTGGTGGGGCGATGTCAACATTCGACTGACCGATCGGTCGTTCTCCATTAATCGCCAACGCGCGATCGATTACCTCAACACGCGGCCGCGTCTGTTTGTGTTCGATGGCTTCGCAGGTTGGGATCCGGAATACCAACTGCGGGTGCGGGTGATCGCTGAAAGTGCTTACCACGCACTGTTCATGCACAACATGTTGATCCGGCCCACCGTGGAACAGTTGGCGGAATTCGACAAACCCGACATGGTGATCTTGAACGCTGGCAGTTTCCCGGCGAACCCCTACACCTCGCAGATGACCAGCAAGACCAGCATCGACCTCAGTTTCGAGCATGGCGAACTGGTGATCCTCGGCACGCAGTACGCCGGTGAGATGAAAAAGGGGGTCTTCACGGTGATGAATTACCTGATGCCCAAACAGGGTGTGCTGAGCATGCACTGCAGCGCCAACGAAGGCGACGCGGGCGACGTGACGCTGTTCTTCGGGCTGTCCGGAACCGGCAAGACGACGCTCTCGACCGATCCGCATCGCAAATTGATCGGGGACGACGAACACTGCTGGAGCGAACGCGGGATCTTCAACATCGAAGGGGGTTGCTACGCCAAAGTGATCCACTTGAGCAGCGAGAATGAACCGGAAATCTACGACGCGATTCGCTTCGGTTCGGTGCTGGAAAACGTCGTCTACGACTCGGGGACGCACGTGGTGAATTACGACGATGCGTCGATTACCGAGAACACGCGGGTCGCTTATCCCATCGACTTTATCGACCGGGTCAAAGAGCCCTGCGTCGGCGAACACCCACAGAACATTATTTTCCTGACGTGCGACGCATTTGGAGTCTTGCCGCCGGTCAGTTGCCTCACCCCGGCGCAGGCGATGTACCATTTTATCAGCGGCTATACCGCCAAAATCGCGGGTACTGAAATGGGTGTCAACGAACCGACGGCGACGTTTAGCGCTTGTTTCGGAGCTGCCTTTTTGGTCTGGCATCCGACAAAGTATGCGGAACTGTTGGCCGAGAAGATGCGCAATCACAGCGCCCGGGCTTGGTTGGTCAACACCGGGTGGACCGGCGGCGGGGCGGGGTCGGGTAAACGGATGAGCCTCGCGCACACGCGGGCGATCATTGACGCCATCCACGACGGGACTTTGGCAACCGCCGCGACACGCACCGATCCCTTGTTTGGGTTTGAGGTCCCGCAAACGTGCAACCATGTGCCCAGCGAGATCCTATGGCCGGAGAACGCCTGGGGAGACTCGGCGTCTTACGCGATGGCGGCTCAGCGACTGGCCGATCTGTTCCGCCAGAACTTTCAAAAGTACGAAGCCGGCGCGGCCCCCGAAATCGCTGCCGCCGGACCGTAAGGCGTCGTTCTGCAGGAGCGTCGCCCCGAAGTAACGTCGCCCCGAAGTAACGTCGCCCCGAAGTAACGTCGCCAGGATCTGGAGCCCTGATGGTTCGACTCGACCAGTCCAGCGGCAGCCAGTCTAGCGGCTACTTCACCGCCAACATCCGTTCCAACGCCACCAAACTCCACTTGGTGGTCTGGTCGTCGACCGCGATCACATTCACCGGATGACCATCGCGAAGATTCTCTAAACTCCAGCAGAGGTGCGCCAGGTCGATCCGGTACATCGTCGCGCACATGCACAACACGGGCGACAAGAAATGGATCTCCTGTTCGGGATGCTCCTGCTTTAACCGGTTGACCAAATGCAGTTCGGTACCGATCGCCCACTTCGTCCCCGGCGGGCTCGCTTCGACCGTCCGGATGATCGTGCCGGTGCTGCCCGAAATGTCGGCTAAATCGTTGACTTCGCGGGGACATTCCGGGTGAACCAAAATCTTGATTCCCGGATGGTCTTCGCGAAACTTATGCACATGCTCGGGACGAAACATCTGGTGTACGCTGCAGTGGCCTTTCCATAAAATGACGCGACTGTTTTCCAGCGTCGCCTCGGTCATGCCGCCCAGTTCCAGCGCGTAGGGATCCCAGATCGGCATCTGCTGAACATCGATCCCCATATTTAAGGCGGTGTTGCGGCCGAGATGTTGGTCGGGAAAGAAGAAGACGCGTTGTCCTCGCTCAAACGCCCATTCCAGGACCGCTTGCGCGTTACTGCTGGTGCACACGATCCCGCCATGGCGGCCACAAAAAGCCTTCAAGCTGGCCGCACTGTTGATGTATGTCACCGGAATGACTTGGCTGGTGTCAATCACCTCGCTCATGTCTTCCCACGCCGCTTCGACTTGATTGATCGCCGCCATGTCGGCCATCGAGCAACCGGCCGCCATGTCGGGCAAGACGACCGGAATGCGGTACCGATCGCGCGCCTCCAATCGCTCGGGACGGTTCGCTAAAATGTCCGCGGTCTCGGCCATGAAGTGCACCCCACAAAAGACGATGTACTGACACGCCGTGCTGTCGGCCGCCATCTGGCTCAGTTGATAACTGTCGCCGCGGAGGTCGCAATGCGCGATCACTTCGTCTTGTTGGTAATGATGTCCCAAGATCAATAGACGCTCGCCCAACTCCGCGCGGACCGCCTCAATGCGCTCTCGCAACACGTCATTTTCAAGCGACTTATAAGGCGCCAGCGGATGCTGAACTTCCGAATCGGCGATCGTACTCACGTGGCTTCTCCCAAGCTTTATTCGTAGACATGTCCCCGTTTTTGCCCGCGGTTTGCTTGCGGCGCTATCGCCTGACGGCGGCGTTGGGGCTGTCGTAGGATTTCGTTTTCTCTGCGTCTATTGTACCCGCTCGCCCACACAGAGGAACGTGTCGACATCGACCACCGGCCAGCGACTGAGCCTCTGCAGGGCTGGTAAAGCTTGGGGGGAATGGGCAAAGACAACCGCGTCGTTGTCACCGATCTGCGACAGATCCAGACCGCCACGGCAGCGCCATTCCTGCTCCGCCCGCCAATTGATCCGCTTGCCGATCGCCTGAAATCGCCAGCGATCCTCGGGTGCCAGTCGATCATGGTCGGCGGCCGTTCCGTACAGCACCGGCAACAACCGCAGCCGTGCCGCCAGCGTGCGGCGAATCGCAATCCCAAACGGCTCGTAGTCCCAGCGGCCGAGGTGCGGACGAAAGGTGCGACGCCTCAGCAACTCAGGCAAGGGGACCGCCGACCAACAGACGACCGGCGTTTCGGCTCGCGTGACCCGCGAGGACCCCAGCAGCCAGCCGCTCCGCAAGATCGCCTGCAAGGTCTCGATGGCGGTCGCCGGCTGTCCCCCTTCCCCTCCCAACAAAACCTCGTCGCGATACTGCGTGTCGGTCTGCCCCGGCAAAGGGCCTTGGCGGCCACGGGTGCAGTGGACCAAATACTCGCTCCAGTCCATCGCATCGGCCGACAGCAGAACGCGGGCCTGCGGGGCGTTCGACACATCATTCGATGGCTGAGCCGGCCGGGCTGCTATGAGGTCGCAGGCGGAACTTGTCTGCGGAGCCGCATCACGCAGGTACCAGCCGACGGCTCCTTGATCGATCAATTCGCTGGCGGCACAGGCGCTGTCTTCGTTGACGGCAACCCACGTGGAATCGTCCGCACAGAGACGCAATCGCTGGGCGACAAGTGTCGCGATCTTCCCACCGCGACGAACCCACACGGCAACGACACGATCGGCCAACGCGACCAGAACCGCGTCTCGCTCGGCAGGTGCCGCCACGGTCACCTCACGCACCGGCACGTCGAACAGCTCCGCGCCCCGCCGCACCCAAGCTTCGGGAGCCGTGCCGGGAACGATCAGCAATTCCGCATCGTCCCGTTTCGCCCGCAGAATGGCTCGCTGGAGATACTCAAATGTGCGCCGTCTGGCAGATAAGCCTCGACCCAATCGGGAACAGACGGCCGCGTAGGTTGGTCGACCGGTCGGCCGGCCCGCGATCTGATAAGTCGCTGTACCGCACAAACGTTCGATTCGCTGTTGGCCATCCACGGCGTCCTCGCGGTTACGTGTTGATTGCGAGACGTTATTCTACGGTTTTATTCGATGGCCGTGACCAGAGGACCCGCCCGTGTCGGATCAATCGAAACATCTTCCGCAACGCCCCGCCGAACCTGGTTTGCGACGGCATCTTTACGACATCATCTTCGAAGCCGACACGTTTGCCGGTCGCGCCTTCGACATCGGTTTACTGTTCGCGATTCTCGCCAGCATTACGACCATCTCCCTGGAAACCCTGCCGTCACTGCAGAGTGATCCGGCAATAATGCGGTGGTTCCTGCGGCTGGAGTTGATGTTCGCCGTCTTGTTCGGAATCGAGTACATCTTGCGTTTGTATTGCATACGGCAACCACTGAAGTATGTCTTCAGTTTTTGGGGCATCATTGACCTGTTTAGTTTCTTGCCTTCGCTGCTCGTCGGTTTCGGCACGCCTCAGCAGAACGCGTTTGTGATCCTCCGCTCGATGCGTTTGCTGCGTGTTTTCCGGATCCTCAAGCTGTGGCGTTTGATGAGCGAAGCCGACGTGCTGTGGAAAACCGTCTGGCGGTCGCGCGGCAAGGTGGTTGTCTTTTTAGCCGTCGTGATGGTCGCCGTGACGATCAGTGGAACATTGATGTACCACGTTGAACACTTAATGGATGCGAATGGTGGCGCCAGCGAGTCTCAATTCACGTCGATCCCGCAGTCGATGTACTGGGCGATCGTGACGATGACGACGGTCGGCTATGGCGATATCGTGCCGAAGACGGTGGCGGGCAAATTTATCAGCGCCGGCTTGATCCTCTTGGGCTACAGCTTGATCATCGTCCCGACCGGATTTGTGAGTGCTGAATTCAATGCTACGCGAAGGAGCTTGAAGGCGTCCGAGGCGAGCCCCCTCGTGCATCACGAGTGTCCCGCTTGCCAAGCCGAGGAGCATCTTGAGCAGGCCATCTACTGCCACCGTTGTGCCAGTCGCCTGCGGCCCTGACGTGTCGGTTTTGGAATCTGTCGGCCCAGTCAACCCCGCGGGGCAAGGCTACATCAATTCGACGGGGTGAACCTCCTCTGAGGACAAGTTGACAGCAAGAACGATTGACGGTGGATCGGTCGTTTTACTTCGATCCGTCATTCCTTCGTAGGCAAATTCGACCTGCCAGGTTTCCGAGCCACCATCTTTCAAGCTCGCGCCGAGGCATGCTCCGTGCCCGTAGCCGCGATCCTTCATCATCCGTTCTGCCAGCTCGACGGCTAGCTCAATCTTCGTAATCGTACTCATAGCTTCTACTCCTGATAGTTACCTCGTAGACGGGTAGTTCAGCGACCAATCACGCTCAAGGTCGTTCAATTGATCCCAGATACGGTTGTTTTTTAGTCTTTCCAAAACCATTTGTTCACGCTGGGCTGGTGTGAACAGCGTGTAGTAGTCGTCCCGGTACTTCTTGTAGTCAAGCATGTGGGCAAGCTCGTGCCTGACGTTCAGTCGCGTGGGATTTCGGGGCAGCGTCATCACGCCACGAACACCATCGAAACTGCCGTTGATTCCCTCGTGAAGATAGATGCCTCTGCGGTCGAGGTACTTGACCAAGGCCGGAATCTTCTCTTTCGAGAACAGGTCGCCGCCAAGTTGGCCGACTTCATCCATCAGGTCTACACTCTTTGGGGCCGGAAACGTTACTCGGCCGACAACAACTCGGTCATTTGCAAATGGACTTGTTCGTTGGCCGAGGCGCAGAATTGCGGCTCCCAGATGTCTAGCGCCGAGCCATCCATGCGGGACACTTTGGCGCCCGCTTCACGCGCGATCAACACGCCCGCCGCCGCGTCCCAGCTCTTCACACTTGCCGCCCAGTAACCATCCAGCCGACCGGCCCCAACGTAACACAAATTCAGCGCACAGGAGCCGAGTCGACGAACCGATTGGCATTCGTACAGCATCCGCACGAACCGGGCTATTTCCGCCGATCCGCGGGCGACGCGCGGCGCAAAACTGCAAGCCAGCAGGGCCCGCGCCAGCTCGCCGCAATCGCTGCTCTTGATGGGCTGGCCATTCAGCTGGGCCCCTTGTCCGCGACTGGCGGAATACAGTTCGTCGCAGACCGGATCGTATACCACGCCCACCTGCAGTTCGCCGGCTGCAAACAGGCCGATCGAAACGGCAAAGCTTTGCAGGCGATGCACGTAATTGACCGTACCGTCGAGCGGATCGACGATCCAGCACGCCGGCGCATCGTGCTGACCGGCACGAACCTCCGCGGGCGGGTCCGTTTCGCCTTCTTCCTCGCCGACAAATGCGTCTTCGGGAAAAGCCTTCGTCAAGATTTCACGGATTGCTTTTTGAGCCGCCAAGTCGGCATCGGTGACTAAGTCACGAGGCCCTTTCTCGGTGACTTGTCGCGAATCGCGGCGCTGCATCAGTTCCACCGCGCCGGCCCGAGCCGCTTCGATGGCAGTCGCCAGACGCAGTGCGTTGGCATCGGGCCGGTCAGCGGAACCGGGCAGCACATGGGGATCAGACATCGGTGTCTCTGGTGGCAAGAGGTGCGCTTATAGGATGTGATTACGCGGTGTGATTACGCGGTGTGATTACTTAGCCCAGTAGTCGACGACCAACGCTTTGACCAAGTGGGGCTTCAGGACTTCGACGAAAGCCTTGTGGGCGGGGTGCGGCAGATAAGCCGCTCGGCCTTCTTCGGAATCGAAGGTGACGGTGAAGCAGTGCGTCAGGCCATCGTTCAAGTCTTCCGGACTGTTGTTCACGCCGTATTCGAAGTCGACGATGGTGTCGATCTTGCTGGGCAACGCGGCGAACGCGTCGACCACTTTTTGCACCTGAGCCGGCGTGGAGGTTTCCTTAAACTGAAACAACACCACGTGCCGCAGTTTGCGTGGTTTGGCTTGCTCGGGTTCGGCAGCCGACGGTGAGTTGTTCATAGAGAGCGACAAGCCAAACAAAAGACAAACGAGCAGACTGAAAAAACCAAAACGTTTCATGGGGTTTCCTTTGACGGGGAGAGGTTAGAGAGGTTTCAAGCGGTCGACAATTTCGCGCGGCGCTTTGGCATGGAACAGTTCCAAATGCAACGGATTGGTGTCGGCCAACTGCTGATAGGTTTGTTGCAATTCGGTACGGTACTTGGCCATTTGCTGGCTGTCTTGTTGTTGGTCCAAGGCCTGCACCAAGAATGCCAACGCCAGGGCGCGGTACAGCGTTTGAATTTCTCCATCGGCCGCCAATTCCCGCATTCGGTTGATGGAGGGCTGCCATTCCCCACGCTGCTGATACAGCCGCGCCAACTGCAACTTTGCCTTTACAGCATAGTCGGCATTGGTTTCGTTTTCTTCCGGAGGAAAGTAAATCCAGACCGCTTCCCAACTACGAGGCTGGTCGATGCGAGCGGCTTCGATGAACTGGGCGGCAGGCGAATCCATTTTTTCGATTTCCTGTTCGTTGACAGCCAGTAAATTGGAAATCGTCGGAGTGGGTCGCTTTGCCGCCAACGCCGCGCCGCCGAGCAGACCGACCAACGGCAGCAGCCACAGGACCGCGGTTTTCCAGTGCGAGGAGCGCGATCGAGACGTCACCGCATCGACCGCCTGCTGCAGGGCCATCGTCGCCGACAGGCTGTTGGCGGTTGTCGACGCGAGCGAAGGGGACTGTTGCGAAATGCCGGCTCGGATCGCATCGGCCAGTTCCAGCGGCGACTGCAAACGCTCGGCCGGATCCTTCTTCAGCAAGCGATCGACAATTTGGACTAACCAAATCGGCAAGTCATCCCCGGCGCGTGATTGAACCAAGTCGGGCGGAGCTTCGTGCAGGTGTTTGACCGCCATTGCCAACGGATCGCCGGCTTCGAATGGCGGACGTCCCGTCAGCAGATGAAACATCGTGATGCCCAGCGAGTACAGATCGCTGCGCACGTCGACCGACTTGCCCTGCACCTGCTCGGGGCTCATGTACCGTGGCGTGCCCATCGTCAGGCCGACTTGCGTGAGATCGGTCAGCGGCTCGCCGGTGACTCGGGCCAAACCAAAGTCGGCCACTTTGACGTCCCCACGCCGGCTGAGCATGATATTTTCGGGCTTGATGTCGCGATGCGTGATGTTCGCTTCGGCGGCGGCGGCCAGCGCATCGGTCACGCCCAGCAAGACCTTGACCGCATCGGCAATCGACAGGGCCCCTTCCCGTTCCAGTTTCTCTCGCAGGTTTTGGCCATCGACAAATTCTTGCACGATGTAGTGATGCGAAGTTTCTTGGCCCACTTCGTAAACCTGCACGATGTTGGCATGCGATAATCTCGCCACCGCTCGGGCTTCGCGACGAAAACGCTCGACATAATTCGCATCCCGCGCCAAGTCACTGCGGAGGACTTTGATGGCGACTTGCCGACCGAGCGACTTCTGCTGAGCGACGTAAACATCGGCCATGCCGCCTCGGCCCAAGCGCCGCAGCACTTGATAGTCGCCCATCAGGTGACCCGTCAAATCGAACGCGCCCGATCCGGTGTCGCTGCGTGGCAACATCGGGCCGGTCCGCGCTTCGGACGGGTCGGCAGGGGGATCGTTTTCGTCGGTCACTCGGAGTTCTCTTGGCGATCGTGATGCGGCGTTGTGGAGACGGGCGGTTGAATCGATACCAGTGTATTCAAATTTCCACTGCGAAACCCTTCTAAATCGAGCGTTACGAAACGAAAGCCGGCGGCTCGGAAGGCCGCCACCGTCGCATCCCAAAGGGCTGTGTCGAGCAACCGCGGCAATGCTTCTCGGGTGACCTCGATGCGCGCCAACTCACCCGCATGCAGGCGAACGCGGAGCGGCGAAAAGCCTTGAGCGGCGAGAAACGCTTCGGCGGTCTCCACCATCCGCAAGCGTGCCGCGGTGACTTCGACGCCGTAAGCAATCCGGCTGGACAAGCAAGGCGACGCGGGGGCGTCCCATACCGAGACATCCCAGAATTTTGCCAGCCGTCGCACCGTCGCTTTGTCGATTCCCAGATCGGCCAAGGGCGTCCGCACGCGGGCCGCCTGCCCCGCTTCGATGCCCGGTCGATAATCATTTGTGTCGTCGGCGTTGGTCCCCGAAACGATTACGTCGAAACCTCTCTCCGCGGCGATCGCGTGCAAATGTTGGTAGAGCGTCTGCTTGCAGAAAAAACAACGGCGTTTGTCGTTTCGAATGTATTCAGGCCGAGCCGTTTCATCGGTCACGACTTCGAGGTGCTCGATGCCTAATTGCAAAGCAACATCGCGGGCGGCCTGGCGTTGGCTGGCCGACAGGCTAGCGCTGACGGCGGTCACCGCCAATGCCGAATGCGGCAGCGCCCGCACCGCCGCGGCGGCAACGACCGCACTGTCCACGCCGCCCGAAAAGGCCACAATGCACCGCCCGCATTCACTGATTTGTCGGCACAATCGCCGCGAGATTTCCGCGACGTCGACAGATGCCGACGGGGGGGCAGGAAGGGGCAATGGATCAGTCAAAGTTTTTAGGGAGGCAGCGAGGCTTCTAGGACGAAAATCTAGGGAAAACGTGACCGCATCACGACATTGTTCATCATATCGCCAACTGCCCGCCAGGGTGCGTCCGGCTAAAAAAGGGGCGAGCTGCCGCGATGGGTGGCCGCCCCTGTCTGATGTTACCAACGGGCGCGGACGTAGAATCCACAATCAAGCCGTCGATCGGTAGCGTCGACCAACCACGAGCGGTCGGATTGCAGGTCCAGTTCGCCCGCGACCTGTTCGCGCAGCCAATCGGCGATCTCGCGATGGCCAATCTGCTCGCTGTGGCCGGTCACCAACAACGCAGCCTTCGGCCCTGACAGCAGACGCAGGCAATCGTCCAGTAAATCCCACAGGTCGCGTTCCAGCCGCCAAGCTTTCCCTGACGGTCCGTGGCCATAGGCGGGGGGGTCGAGCACAATCATATCGTAGCGTCGCTTTCGCCGCAGTTCTCGCGCGACAAACTTCCTCGCGTCATCGGTCAGAAACCGAATCGATTGGTCGACCTGCTCCGCGACGGCGGCATGCCGCGCCGCCAACACATTCGGCTTGGCAGCATCAACATGGACGGCTGATCCACCGGCCCGCGCGATCGCGATGGAGCTCGCCCCGGTATAGCCAAACAAATTCAAGCCTAAAAACGGCCGCGGAGTCGCCTGGTCGTCGTGGGCATCGTGGGCATCGTTGGCGACGTGGGCATCGTTGGCATCGTTGGCGACGGTCGATCGCACGCCTTCGTCCAGCCATCGCCAGTTCGATCGTTGTTCGGGGAACAGTCCGATGTGGCCGAACGGCGTTGGTTGCACCGGCATCGCGAAGGCACCGCAGTCCAGCCGGTAATCTTGCGGCCAGGGGGTTTCGCAATGCCAGGATTTGGACATCGCATCAAAACGCGCATCGACCTCCGGCCAAGCCTCTCCCGCCGGCCGTTTGCCATATGCCGCCGGGCAGGGCCGATCGATCCGGTAGCCTCCCAGCGATTCCAGTTTGCGACCATTCCCGAAGTCAAGCAGTTGATATTTTCCAGCAATCATCGGCGCATTGTAGCGATGGCTCGGCAACACCGAACAGGAGCGTTCTGGGGTCCGCACTTCCGCGGGAAATCGCGCAGCGTTCCCCCGGGCACACAGGAGCGAAACCGCCGAAGTCGACTCGAGCCGGCTCCGATGGAGCCTAATTTCGTCCCCTTGGCGATGCTCACGGAGAGATCGTCGCCCAGAAAACGAGCCAAGCTTTGCCGGCTTTACCACCCTTCCAGGCCTTCACTTTTCCTCCAAAAGTCGTTGTTTTCTCTCAAGGTTTCCCATCCTCTCAGGAAAGGTAGGCAGTTTCTGACGGTTATCCGGCTTGCACGGCATCCCTCTGAAAATCGCGATTGATTTGTTTGGCTAGTTTGCAACCCGCACCGCTAGCGTGACCGATGTTTCGGTACGGCGGAAAGATGGGAAGCAAAAGTGCAACGCTCGCGAAAGTCGCGGACCAGAGACTCTTGCCTCCGGACCAGCCAGCTCGATGTGATCGAGCTGTGGTTACAGGGACGGCCCGCTAGGGCGACGAGAACGTGTGTTCTTGTCCGAGGAGTGAACTCACTCGCCAACATTAAACATCGGCCCTCACAGTTGTTGTGGGAGTCCCTGTCATCCGACGAGTGGGTCGGTTTGACAACCACGAATCGACCCACCTAAATCCAGGAACAAGGGGTAGCAGAGCTATGACACGTATCAACACGAACGTACCTTCGCTGATTGCTCAAAACCGTCTGCAGCAATCGAACAACTCGCTGCAAGAATCGCTGACTCGTTTGAGCACCGGTTTGCGGATCAACTCCGGTTCAGACGATCCGGCAGGTTTGATCGCCAGCGAAGCCCTCCGCAGCGAAATCACCGGATTGAACAAAGCGGTCAGCAATACCAAGCGAGCCAGCCAGATCATCAGCACCGCGGACAGCGCCCTCGGTCAGGTCAGCAGCCTGCTCGGTGACATTCGTGGATTGGTTGTCGAAGCTGCCAACTCGGGTGCTTTGAGTGACGACGAAATCGCAGCTAACCAGTTGCAGGTCGACAGTTCACTCGAAGCCCTCAACCGAATCGCTCAGACGACCACCTTCCAAGGCCGAAAGCTGCTCGACGGTTCGCTGGACTTCATCAGCAACGCGAGTGTGGTCAGCAGCGTCACCGATGCTCAGATCGACCAAGCCAACCTGGGTGCGTCGGGCAGCGTCAGCGTGAACGTGACCATCGACGCCGCCGCTGAGCAAGCGTCGATCAACAGTGCGGACACCGCTTTCAATGATCCGACGATCGCCACGGCAACGGTGACACTTGCCAATCAGGAAGGGGTTGCAGCGGGTTCAGCGGCTACCGCGGCTTCCACGTCGTTTACCTTTTCCAACCAGACGGCCACGTTTGAGACCGACATCGACGTGACGGCCGACTCGAGCATCGCCGCGGGCACGACGATCACGTTTTCCGACAGCACCACCGACGCGGCTGGCGACCCGCTTGCCGCTGGGGATGCGGAAGCGGTTTACGACGCGGGCACCAACACGATCACCGTTCGTGGTAACGGCGACACCGTCACGCGTGGCGACGTGGCAACGGCCATCGATGGTCTGAGCGGCTTTACGGCTGCGGCGGGAACCGGTGCAACGGCAGTTAGCTTTAACTCCTCCACACCAACCGACGTGACGCTGACCGGGACGACTCCTGAGCTCACCATCACCGCGGATACCGCGGGTGCTGAATTCGACGGGGCCACGATTTCGTTCGTCAGCGGTGGTGCCAATGCGGCCGCTTATGACGCCGGCACCAACACGTTGACCGTGACGGTCGACAACACGGCTCCGCAAACTTTGGCGGACATCGCGGCGGTCATTGACGCGACGGAATTCAACGCCACCGTTGACACGCCAGGCGAGTTGAATATCGCCACGACAACCGTGGCCGATGGAACGACCGCGGGCGGTGCCGACGCAGGTGCCTCCGGCGTTTCGATCGTTGCCGATTCCGGTATTGCTGCCGGAACCACGGTCACCTTCCTGGACAGCGCCACCGACGCGGCTGGCGACCCGCTTGCCGCTGGCGATGCCGAAGCGGTTTATGATGCGGACTCCAACACGATTACCGTTCGCGGTAATGGCGACACCGTGACCGAAGGCGATATCGCCACGGCCATCGACGGCTTGGATGGTTTTTCAGCCACCGCGGGTGCGGCCGCCACCGCCGTTCAGTTCACCACCTCGACGCCGACCGATGCCACGCTGACAGCGACGGCTCCGGCAATCACGATCGCCGCGGACGATAATAGCGGCAGCTTTGCCGATGCCACGATCACTTTTGCTTCGGGGGCTGCCAACGCGGCCGCTTATGACGCCGACAGCAACACGTTGACGGTCACGGTCGACAACACCGGACCCCAGAACCTGTCGGACTTGAAAGCCGCCATCGATGCCACCGAATTCAACGCCACGATCGATCTCGATGGGGTCGTCGACATTGCCAACACCACGATTGACGATGCGACGGCAGTCGTTGCCGACACGGGTGGCTTGGGAGCCGACTTGGTGTTCGAATTATCCGGTTCCGACGGAGCCGAAACGTTTAACTTCAAAGCGGGTGCGACGATCGACGATGTTGCCGCGGCGATTAATCTGGTCAGCGACGCCACTGGCGTGACAGCTACCGCGACCGATGGTGCCTTGGCCTTCACGACCTCGGGTTACGGTAGTGATGCGAAGGTGGCGATCGATATCATCAGCGAAGGTGCTGGTGGGAACTTCGCGGCCAGCTTGGACAATCGTCGTGACGAGGGAGTCGACATCGTCGCCAAGGTCAACGGCACGCAAGCCAGCGGCACCGGCAATCGTTTCTCGATTAACACCGCGACCCTCGACCTTTCGCTGAGCGTAACCGAAGGATCGAGCGATGACTTCAGCTTCGACATCACCGGCGGTGGAGCGTTGTTCCAACTCGGTTCGAACGTGGTCAGCAACCAACAGGCTCGTTTGGGGATCGGCAGCGTCAGCACTGGTAAGTTAGGCGGCACCGCGGGCCGTCTGTACGAACTGGGCAGCGGTCAAGCGAAGAGTTTGGCAAGCGACGCGGCGGGTGCGGCGAAGATCGTCGACCAGGTGATCACCAAAGTGACCAGCTTGCGTGGTCGATTGGGTGCATTCCAAGCGACGACGCTGGAAAGTAATTTGGTTTCGCTGAACGACACGGTAGCTAACCTGCAAGAAGCGGAAAGCTCGATTCGTGACGCGGACTTCGCCGCCGAATCGGCCAAGCTGACGCGGGCTCAGATTTTGGTTCAGTCGGGTACGAACGTGCTCGCTCTGGCAAACCAGAACCCACAGAACGTGTTGTCCCTGATCCGATAGTTTCAGGAAGATCACGATTTTAAGATTTTAAATCGCCACGGCCAGCGGAAGGTTGGGAGCTCGTTCCAATCCTTGCGCTGGCCGTTTTTCATGCCATACCAAAAACGTTTGCTGCGTTCACGAACGCGGGTCGCTCCGTGATCGGCGTCTCAAACACCGCAGTCCGTCGTGTCAAGCCATCGCAGGGAAGAAAGGTTAACCCGACCGGCACGGTTTACCGATTCATTAAATCAGGATCGGAGCCGTTTTCCACAAATCCTTAACCAACAGGCACCGCTAGTAGGTGGGTCGATTCGGTCACCGACCGACCACCCCAGCGGGTTGCCATTCGATTGCCAGATAGTCAGCCTTCCATGGGTAGAATCCAAACTTCGATCGGGTTGATCACCGGAACCGATATCCAAGGTACGGTCAACCAATTGATTGACTTAAGTGCCGTACCTCGAAACCGCTTAGAGGCCCGCAACGCGACCCTCGCGCGTCAACAGGAAGGCGTCTCCAGGCTGACCGCTTCGGTGATCGCGGTGCAATTGTCGGGGGACCGCCTGGCCGAATCGAGTCTCTTTCAGACTCGCAAAAACAATTCATCGAACGCCGATGCGGTGTCGGTCTCGTCGGCTCAAGGTGCCCCGCTGGGCGAATATACCATCCACACGCAGCAGCTTGCCGCCACGCATGGAACGACGGCACGGCAGCGATTTGACAGCTCTGACCAGGCGCTTGGTCTGACCGGTAAAATCGAACTTCGCAGCGGCGGGAATCTGCAGCATTCGTTGTCGTTGAGTCAATTGAACGATGGGCTGGGAGTCCAAAAAGGTTCCATTCGAATCACCGATCGCAGTGGGTCGACGGCCGACATCGATCTGTCAAATGCCCGTAACATGGAAGAAGTCCTCGCGGCGATCAATGACAATGCGGCCATCAATGTGCGTGCTTCGGCCGACCGCGATGGCATCACGTTGACCGACCTGACGGGCGAAACGGTTTCCAATCTTCGGGTTGACGAAGTCGGCGACGGGGAAACGGCGGCCGACCTGGGGCTGTACGGAATCAATGTCAGCTCCAATACGGCCGTCGGCCAAGACTTGACGCTTGCCGATCCCGTCGCATTTGGCGGCAATACGCTGGCCAGTCGCGGTGCGGGATTAAGCGAAAGCGAAGACCTCCGCATCACCTTTGCCGACGGCACGTCGCTGGATGTCGATCTGAAAGTCGACGAGGCAGATCCGGAAACCTTCGACGACTTGGTCGCCGCCCTCAACGTGGCCGACCCCACGCGGCTGTCGGCAGCGATTTCCGACACCGGCAACTCCATTGTGGTGACCGATCTGACCAGCGGCACCGATGACTTTACAATCGCCGATATCAATGGCTCGACGCTCGCCGACACGCTGGGCTTGGCCGGTACCGGCGTGGATGGCGCCCTGGAAACGCCGCGCGAAGAACAGTACCTCTTCGGAGTCGGCTTGGAGCAACTTGCCGGCGGCAAGGGATTGGGCGAACTGACCAGCCTAGACATCACCCTGCGCGACGGGTCGGCGGCCACGGTGGATGTCTCGGCTGCCGACACCGTCCAGCAGGTGATCGAAGCGATTAATAACAGTGGCCTAGACCTGGTTGCCAAACTGGATGATTCCCGCACCGGCATTCGGCTGCGCGACCTGTCCGCGGGCACCACGAATAACTTTACTGTCAGTAGTGGCGACGATACGGCGACGAAGCTGGGGATTGCGACCGACAGTACGGACACGATCGTGGATGGCGCTCACCTGGGCAAACCATCGGTCGATCGAGCCACCCGGTTGTCAGACCTGAATCAGGGGTTTGGCATTACGTTGGGTTCCTTCCGCCTGCGCGATTCGGCGGGCGTCGGTAGCGCCATCAACCTAAAGACGGCCGGTGTCGAAACGGTTGGCCAGTTGATCGACGAGATCAACGGACTGGGAATTGGTGTGCAGGCCTCGTTGAATCCGAACGGTGACGGGATCGCGCTGATCGATACCGCCGAGGGTGCCGACACCATGACGATCACCAACGTCGGAGACGCCGTCGCCGCCTCTCAGCTCGGTTTGGCCGGAACCGCGACGACACAGACCATCGATGGTGCGGAGGTCTCCGCGATCATTGGTGGGGAATTCCTGTCGATCGATGTCGCAGCCGAAGACTCGCTGCAGGCGATCGTGGAAAAAATCAACGCCTCCGAACGGTTCGTCAAAGCTTCGATCAGCAGCGACGAAGATGGCAAGTTCGCGCTTCGTTTGAACAGCCGGCAGGGAGGGCAGCAAGGGCAATTCAGTGTCGACACAATCGGCTTCAGCCTAGCGACCGAAACCACCTCTCGCGGACAAGACGCCCAATTGTCACTGACCGACAGCTCCGGGGCAACGCGTCGTTTGACAAGCATTGATGGCGTCTTCGAAGACGAAGCGACGGGATTAAACCTGACGCTCAAGGAACTCTCCGCCGACCCGATCAGCGTCGGCGTGACCGAAAATCCCGAAGCGGTTGTGAATGCGGTCAAGACTTTTGTGACGCAGTTCAATTTGTTGAACGACAGCCTGAAGTCGCTGACGTTCTTTGACTCCGAAGCCCAAGAGGTTGGCTTACTGTTTGGCTCCACCGAGGCCCTGCGGATCGAATCGGGATACTCGCGACTGCTCTCCGGCGTGATCGGCGGCAATGGCGAAATCCGGTCGCTCGGCGAAGTCGGCCTGCGTTTGAATGATACCGGCAAGCTGGAACTGGACGAAGAAAAGCTCACCAAATTGCTTGAAGAAAATGGCCAAGCGGTGGAGCAATTCTTCACCACCGAAGAGACCGGCGTGGCGGCCAGGCTAAACTCGCTGGCCGATCGCTTGGCGGGCGTCGACAACGGGATGTTGCTCAGCCGAGGTAACGCGCTGACCAGTCGCATCGAGCGCAACAACGAACAAATTGACCGACTGAACACGCGACTAGAAGGCGAACGGGAAAGGCTGCTCAAGCAATTCTTCAACATGGAATCGGCTATCGCTCGGTTGCAGAGCAATTCGCAAGCGATCTCCAGCATCCAGCCGCTGAACTTTTCCCCTCAGTAATGTCGCCATAACAGCAAAGGGGGGCCGATCGCTTGTTCCGTGCCCCGCTTTCGACAAGCCCTTAGCGATTCGAATTTGACACGAGATCCATCACGGAGGAAGACCTAAACATGCAGCGTTACGAGAATGCCGACCAATATTTGGCTCAAAGTGTGCTCAATGCGTCCCCCGCACGACTGCGGCTGATGCTGATCGAACGGGGCCAGCAACTCGCCGAATCGTTAGCAGCGACCCCCAAGGATGCGGTCGATCCGTCCGCTTTTGCGGAATGGACGCTGCATCTGCGGGAAATCTTAGGCGAATTGCTGTCAGGCGTTTCGATCGGCGAAACCGACGTCGCCAGAAAAGTGTCCGACCTGTACGTTTTTTTGCTGCAACATCTGTCGCTCGCCGAAGCCCACCACGACCCGATGAAGTGGGCCACAATCGCCGAAGTGCTGGGGATCGAACGGGAGACCTGGCAAGCCGTTTGCCAACAACAGGTGCCCCGCCCATCGCTCACACCGGCCCCCCACGCGCTGCCGCTCGGCACGGCCAGCCCGCCGCTGACGTCGCTGAACCTGGAAGCTTAGGCCCGGAAGCTTGGTATCCCGAGCGGGAACGGATCCTCGGTGGTGAGTTGTCCGAAGCTTGTTTGAGACGTATCTTGCCCTAGGTACTTAACTTTCTCATTCGCGCCTTCGGAACACCGACCATGCATCGCGCTCTCTTGATTTTGACAGCGACCATCGTGTCGCTGAACGCTGGCTTCTTGGCCGCCCAAGAAGCCACCGCGACCAAACGCGACGTCAGCGAAGACTTCGTGCGAATTTCCAAAACCGACTCGGACCAGCCGAAGGGTCTCGATACCGCCATTGTGCGGTTCGAAGGAAAGCCTAGCACCAAGTATGCCGGCCAGGTCGTGGATTTGGTGGGCGTGGTCCATATCGGACAAGAGGATTACTATTCGAAATTGAAGCAGCGATTGTCTGAGTACGACGTGGTGCTGTACGAATTGGTCGCGCCCGACGGCACACGGATTCGCCCCGAAGATCTGCAGCAACGTCGGTCTCTGTTGGCTTCGATGCAAACGGGGATGAAGGACATGCTGAACCTGGAGTACCAGCTCGAAAAGATCGACTACATGGCTAAGAACTTTCGCCATGCCGACATGAGCCCCGACGAGTTCGCCAAGGATATGGAGCGCCGCGGCGATAGCCTGCCCAAGATGATCGCCCGCATGATGGGTGCCAGTTTAGCGGCCCAGTCGAAGAACGCCGGCAGCGAATTGGACCTTTTGCGGGCGATGTTCAGCGATGACCGGGCAATGCTGATGAAGCGTGCCATGGCGACGCAGTTAAGCGATATCGGCGTGGCTACCGCAGGCATGGACGACGTGAATGGGGACAATACGTTGATCAAAGGTCGCAATGCCAAAGCCTTTGAGGTGCTCGAGGAAGAACTCAAAGCGGGCAAGAAAACGGTCGCCGTCTTCTATGGAGCAGGCCACTTAGATGACATGGCTGACCGACTTCGGGACGACTTCGACATGTTGCCCAAGAAAACGACTTGGCTGCAAGCTTGGGATCTGCAAAGCAACTAAGCAGGGTTTCAGGAATCATGTCACAAAACGCTGTGAGCCGTTTGAGTGAAAGCTGCGGTTGAATGCGGGAACCGCGGCTAAGCAATGAGCGATAATTAAGTGTCGGGTACCTTTTGTGCGAAGCACCCGAAGGGCGAGTTCCTCGCAAAAGGTACCCGACACTTTTTTGTCGCACGATCCTAACGGCCTGTTGACTTAGAGAGGTGCATTTCTGGGCCGTTGGTGCTGCCGCGGGACCTGACCAGTCGGTTGACGACGCCAACAGTCGTATCATCCAAGCCAAGTCCGAGCAACGATCGACCGCCCAACCTCGGGTATCGGCGTCTGAGCGACCAATCGCTTTCGACCGGCAAAGCGTGTGCACCATCGTCCGCCAAAACGAAGCTCACCCTGCCAACGGATTTTCAAAAAACGAATCATTCCGATTGCCTACAAAACAATGGTTTTCTGTCCGGTTCTAGGGTTAGTGTATGCGAGCTTAAAATTTTGGAGAGAATTCACTTGCCCCCCATTTGAGAGCCAGCCCTGGCTCTGGTATTGATTTGATTACCACATCAACAATTCCAGAAACCGAGGACTGACCATGACGAATGTACCAGAAGTGGGAAACAGTGAAGAGATTCTTTCCGCAATCAAGATTGACGGTGATGCCGATCACTCCCACCGCGGACTTTGTTTGGGAAAGCTCCGTTGTATCGACGATGCCACCTCATCGATGCGGGCCCGCGATCCGCATCGATGCCGCCTTTGCGCCGCCGTATCGCTCGCTGGCCATTCTGCTTCGAGACAGCGATCCGCAGCGCGCCACGGCGATGCTGCGACGCTTCGAATCGTTACAAGCCGGGCAACGCTAAACGGACCGGGTTGATTCGCCTGATCGCTACAGCATGCCCAGGCCGTAAGGTGACCGAAAAGCTTACAGCGGCCCCAGTTTCTCGCCGATGCTTGCATAACACACGGCGAGCATCCGAGCGTCGCCGACACTGTGGCACCCCTTACAAACCTTGGTCACGGTCATGAATCGAAATCGATATTTTCTGATCGGTGTGTTGTTAATCCTTGTGGGAATCCAATTCCGCATGGTCGAGTCGTTCGTGTTGAACGAACAGACAACGCGGGCGCTTGCTCGCGTGACAAACACAAAACCGGTCGCCAGCAGTGACATGATGTCTTCGCTAGTAATGCAAATTTATCCAGCTCCGACCAAACGCATCGCTCCGCCTCGTTGGATTGGCCTCGCGATGATCGCCGTCGGCGCCGTGGTTTCCTTGCACGCCATTGCAATTCCTCGCCGGAATTGACGTGGGCCCGTGCAAATATTTCGCGGAACCCAAGGACGCTGTCCGAATGATGCTCTTGCCTATCATGATATTGTGGTTGCGATCTCCGATGTTTTTCCCTGTACCGCTACGTTGGTCGCTGTTGCTGATGTTCTGCAGCATCACGCTACACGCCGACGTTAGTCAGGCACAAAGTCCGTATCCGGCGAGGCCGCCCGCGGGCAGCTCGTCCAAGGATAACGGCTCGGATGTCGATAGCCCTGCGATTCCCGATCAAGTGGTCGACGACGATTCAACGATCGATCGTGAAGGGACGCAGGTGCGTAAGTTGAGAGGACAATTTATCGAGGTTGGACGACGCTGGGAATTCACTAGCGATCACGGTAGCATCAGCTATCGGTTGCTGGAGAATCTCGCGTTACAACGTGCTGCCGCGGCGATTCGACAAGATGCGGAGGACAATCACTGGACCGTCCACGGCACGCTAACCGAATTTGAAGGCCGCAACTACTTGCTGCTGAAAGCGATTGTGCGTGCGGCACGCGAAGCGCCCGATCCGGTGGTCTCCAACACGGCGAGCACGCGAATCGGACAGACCGCTCCGTAGCGTTCCCAGCCTCTGACGATCGCCTACAATTGCGTGGCGATGCGGAGGGTTTGGGCGTGCAGTTCGACGATCTGCGCGACATCGTTCGCATAGCCCCCCGCCATGGCGATAGCGACCGGAATGCCCCATCGTCGCAAGCGCTCGAGCACCATGTGGTCTCGTGCCGCCAAGCCTGCCGCGGTCACCTTCAGGCGGCCGAGACGATCGTGCTCGTAAGGATCGGCGCCGGCGAGGTAGATGGCCAGATCGAATTTACGCGGCGACGCGAACAGCGCGTCCAAGCCTCCCGCGAGGGCCGCCAGATAGACCGCGTCGTCGATGCCGTCGGCCAGATCGACATCGAGGTCACTGGGGAATTTCCGCAGTGGAAAGTTTTTCGCCCCGTGGATCGAGAAGGTAAAGAAACGCTCGTCGTCGGCAAGTATCGAAGCGGTCCCGTTGCCCTGATGCACGTCGCAGTCGATCACGCACGCGCGGCTGATCAGGCCTTCTTCGGCCAACACTCGCAGGGCGACCGCCGCATCGTTAAACACGCAGTAGCCTTCACCGGCGTCTGAAAAAGCATGGTGCGTGCCGCCGGCAAGATTCGCTGCGACACCGTCTTGCAACGCCGCGCGCGCTGCGGCGATGGTGGCGCCGGTGCTCCGCCGGGAACGTTCAACCATTTTAGGCGACCAAGGAAATCCAATCCGGCGGACTTCGGCAACCGACAACGTGCCATCCTCAACCCGCTGGATATAAGCCGCGTCATGCGCCAACTGCAACTGCTGGTCGGTCGCCGCCGGCGGAACCAACAGCGGATCGCCGGAATGCATTTCATCCAGTGCTACGCGTCGCCTGAGCAGCCGGTACTTGGACATCGGAAACCGATGCTTGGCCGGAAGAGGCAACTCGAAATGGTCCGTGTAATACAGCCGCATCTTGGCTCACGCCGAAACTCGGGCGTTTCACTCCAGATCGAGCTTGCGAACGTCTTCGATCCACAACCGAATGTCGTTGTCGTATTCGGTCGCCATGTTTCCATGGATCAGTTGACGCTGAAAGGCGGCCGCTCCCTGGTGCTCGGCCGCTTCGGCATTGACGAAGCGGCGATTCGGATCGGGAGCGATCAAGCCCTGCACAAAGTTCATCAACAGATCGTTTCGCGTGACTTCGTCGGGCAGCATCTTCTCGAGCCGCTGTGGTAGCTCGCGCTTCAGCCGCAACAACGTGCGCAGGTCGTGGTCGCCTGCGAACGGATTGTGCCCGCTGAGCAATTCGATCAGCACATACCCGACACTCGCCAAGTCACTGCGGGGCGTCGACTCATGACGTTCGATCAGTTCCGGCGCCGCATAAGTCGGCGTGCAGTCGCGCTCGCGCGGCGGATTGACGAAATCGATCGCCGACCCGATATCGATCAGTTTCACATGCCCGGTTCGCTTGAGCATAATATTGGACGGCTTCACATCGCCATGCAAAATGCCCTCGCGGTGCAAGGCGGCCAAGGCGGCGAGGCATTCACGAACGATCGCCACGGCAATTCCAGCTTTGAAACGCAGATGCTCGCGACCTTCGGTGATGATCACGTCGTGGATGTACTGCAAGCGTCGCTGCGACACGATCGTCTCGAGACACCGCAAGCACTCGGGATTCGTCAAGCGACACAGGTCGTAACCATCGACCCATTCCATCACCATCACGCGAACACGATCACGTTCAATAAAGTTCTGCACGTCCAGCATGTTGTCGTGCTGGATCTGTGCCACGCGGGCGGCGATGCCAGCGATCCGCTGCATGCTTTCCTCGTACTGCCGCGCATCTTCGAATCGCTCGGGCGAGAAGAACTTCATCGCCAATGGCAAAGTGAACCCGTCGGTCCCTAATTGCTCGGTCAGAAAAACCTCCCCTTGCCCTCCGCTACCCAACAGCTTCAGCAAGTGATGGTGACTGGTCCAGTTCAGTTTGCGTTCATCCAGGATCCTCTGGTAACGCGAAACCAATCGCTCGTCCTTGATGGTGCGTTTCGTGCCTCGCAGGGTAAGCGTGGCATTCGGTTCGTGTCGCGTAGTGGACAAAAGGGTCGTTCCATCCTTAGCGGAGTGCGTCATGCGATCATTCTAGCAGGTAGAGAAGCGGGAGCAGGCATTAGCGGTGAGGCTTCCAAACAACCGACGGATGGGCAAATCCAAGCCCCTTGTCCACCCGGTTCCACAAATCTTCCCCCCTTAAGTAGCGTTCGAGATTCTCGCACACCAAGTCGGTCGTGTCATCAACGCGCCGCGAAGATTGAGCTCCCACATGCGGCGTGATGATCACCCGCGGCATCTCCCAGAGAGGGCTCTCGGGCGGTAAAGGTTCCACTTCGGTGACATCTAAACCGGCTCCTTTCAACTGTTCGGTCTGCAGTGCGGCAACCAAATCGGCTTCCAACACGACTTGGCCACGGGCCACGTTGATCAAATAGCCGCCCGGTCGCATCATTGACAGCTTCTCTCCATCAATGATGCCTCGAGTGGCCTGATTCAACGGCAGGGCCAAAATGACGATGTCCGAAATTTGCATTAACTTGGGCAGTTCTTCAGCGCCCCAAAGCTGGTCGACTTCGGCCGGTTTATCGACGGGATAGTAATCGGTGGCAACGATCCGCACGTCCAGAGGCGCCAATGCACGGGCAATGCAACGACCATTTCCCCCCAGCCCCACAATCCCAACCGTTTTGCCTCGCAAATCGTCGGTTGGGCGACGAATGAATTCACGCCGCTTCGCCGCCTCGAGAAACAGCGGGATTTCGCGCAACAATCCCAACAGCAATGCCAGTGTTTGCTCCGTCACCTGCGGTGCAAACAGCCCCGCCGCACTGGTCACCACAATGTCCGTCGGCAAAACTTCAGGAACCAAACAATGATCCAAACCGGCCGCGGACGACTGGATCCACTTCAAACGCCCGCCCCGAACAACGCGTCCCCAATCGACGGGGACTTTGGCGTGGCCGATAAAAATGTCGGCCGAAGGCAATTCAACATCGACATTTTCCTGCCCAGCGTTAACGATCTCCGCCGCGGGAGCCGCCGCTTGGATTCGCTGAATGTGATGCGGCTCTACCGGATAGCACAGCACGATACGCATGATGGTTTGCCAGAATGCATGGTTTGGGAAACGATCCTACCCACTGCCGGGATCGGCCCCGAAATGTAACGTGCGGTTGAACGAATCGACAAGTTCCCCGCGCGGAACCCCCCTCTCGACTTTTGGAGAATCGGACGATGAATCATCGCGTCGCATGCAGCCAGTGTGGCAAACAATATCAAGCTCCCGCTTCGCTGGTGGGGAAGCATATCCGTTGCAAGGCGTGCGGGGAGATGTTCCGGATTCCGGGGCAGCATGAAACGCTACAAGCCGTCTTGGTCGAAGACCAAGACGATGATCAAGCGTTGCCAGGCGGCCCGCCTTCCAGCCCGCCTTCCAGCCCGCCTTCCAGCCCACCGCCGGCACACCATACGCAAACCGACGGCGATTTCTGGGAGGAACAAGACCCCCCCGAAGCTTTGCACGGCGGGGTTCCGCCGGGAGCGAGGCAGCCTGCTCTGGGGAGCCCTGGTTTGGGGAGCCCTGGTTTGCCAGTGCCGAGCAGTCCGCACGAAGCGGTGCCGACGTTTGCTGGTGGGCAAGGCCCCCAGCGGCGCTCCGGTGGACCGCGCGGCAGCGACGAGGTCGACTATGAAATTTTCGGTTCGGAATCGCAATACTGTGAGATCACGCTCGACCCTGGCGAACAGGTGCTTGCCGAAGCGGGGGCGATGATGTTCATGACCGATGGGATCGAAATGAAGAGCGTCTTCGGCGACCCGTCCCGGCAAGGTGGCGGGTTTGTCGAGAAAGTTTTCGGCGCCGGCAAACGGGTGCTGACCGGTGAGTCCCTCTTCATGACGACCTTCACCAACCAGGGGCGCGGCCGCGCCAAGGTGGCCTTCGGTTCGCCTTATCCAGGACGCATGATCCCGATGCACCTGGACGAACTGGGAGGCCAAATCATCTGTCAGAAAAATGCGTTCCTGTGTGGCGCGCGCGGCACCAAGATCGACATCGCGTTTCAGAAACGGATCGCGGCCGGTCTGTTTGGTGGCGAAGGGTTCATCATGCAGCGCTTGACCGGTGACGGAATTGTGATCGTCCATGCCGGCGGCACCATGATGCATCACAACCTCAGACCGGGCGAGAAACTGCGGCTCGATACCGGCTGCCTGATGGCGGTGGGACCGACGGTCACCTACGACGTCGAGTTTGTCGGCGGCTTGAAGAACGCCTTCTTTGGTGGCGAAGGACTGTTTCTAGCGACAGTTGTTGGACCGGGACCGGTCTGGCTGCAGTCGCTGCCGTTCTCGCGGTTGGCCGGACGGATGATGACGGCCGCGCCCGGCGCAAAAGGCAAGACGGTCGGCGAGGGTTCGCTACTCGGTGGCTTGGGCGATATGTTTATGGGCGACTGAGTAATGAGCGACAAATAAGTGTCGCACGATCCTAACTTGTTTGACCCCCACTCTGTTTGACCGTTATGTTATTCGCAATCCTGGATCGGCTAGCCGTTTTCTGTCGCTTGTCAGCGGTTCACCATCGGCCACACTTCGCGTTACCGCAAAGCGTCGCAGCAGCTTGCTTCGTGGCGGGCTGGGCCGTTTCGCTGCCTGCCCAGACGGCTCATCCCGCGACCGCGCAACCGACGATCGAAACCGCCGTCGCGGCAGCCTTTGTCGCCACCGCCGATGGCTTCAGTAGCGACGAAGTACTGCTGCACGATGAACGCTATGACGCGTTGGTCGCCGCCGTTCGCCAACGCTTGCCGGAAACCGATGCCAAGACCGCCGCGCTCACGTTGCTGCGGTTGCGTAAAGCGGGCAAACTGCCGGCACAGACCACACGGCGGGCGGCGGCCAGTGATCCGGCGATCCAACCGGTCGCCGAAATTGCCGCTCGGCAGGTGATGAATCAATATCAAGTCACGACCGATCAGATTTTGGCCGATCCGCGACTGCGCAAAGAACTCCAACAGGCCGCCGAAGCGGTCCAACCGCGGGTCGATTCCTATGCGATCCGCAAAGCGATGGTGGGGCTGCGCAAGAAACGCAGTCTGAAACCGGAACTGGTGCTGCGGGTGGCCGACTGGAAACGCGAAGTCGCCGTGCATGCGATCACCGAATTGGTCGCCGACCCCACACTGGTTCCTTCATCGCCAGGCGTGTATTTGTTTCGAGACGCCACCGGGTATGTCTATATCGGCGAAGCGAAGAACCTCCGCGCACGTTTGGCCGAACACCTCTCGGGCAGCGATCGCTTGGCCCTCGCCGCGTATTTACAACGACAAACCGAGCAACCGTTGACGGTCGAAACGCACGCCTTTCCGGTCGACAGTCCAGCGTCACGTGTGACGGTGCGGAGAGCTTACGAAAGCGAACTGATCCGCAGTCGTGAGCCTCGCCTGAACGTCCGGCCGTGAAGCTTGGCCGCGTGGCACCGACGTCGCCAGTCGATCGCCACGCCAGGATTCGCAACCGCGTTGGAAAGCTGGCTGGTGCGGCTTGTTCAAGGTTTTCTGCAGCCCTGCTTAAGAATGAAAATCGCGGTTCGCATTGTCTAGAAACACCATGATCGTGGCCCAGATTCCGAACGGCGTGTTGCCGCAGAAGCAGAAACCGAACAGCGGAACGATGGCGATGACCGCCATCACTCGGCAGAAGGTCAACGACCGACGCCGAGCGATCTGGATGCCGGCGAACCCGATCACGGCATTGATCAGAGCAGGCAATCCCATGAACAAACCCAAGATGATGATTTCATCCATCTGCCCGTTGAATAACGAAAAAACAAATTGTGCACCTTGCATCAGCATCGTCAGCAAGGCGACGACAGCCAACGCAATGCCGGGCAAGATGTACAGAATCGGTTCGGTGTGCCCCCCGGCATTGGCACTCGTGCCTCCGATCGGCGTTTGATAAGGATTGCTCGACGATGCCGGCAAACTGGTGGCGTACGGATTGACTGTCGGCGACGCTTGTGAAAAAGGATTCGGTGCCGCACTGCCGGTGCTGCCAGATGTTGTAGTGCTGCCAGATGTTGTAGTGCTGCCAGATGACGTAGTGCTGCCAGATGACGTAGCGCTGCCAGGTGACGTAGCGCTCGCGGGGGGAAGACGAGCGGACGGCGACTTCGATGGCAGCTCCGCTGGCATTCGCAAACGATGGCGACAGGTCGGGCAGGTAACCACTTGGCTCGCCACATCGGGTGTCCAGGCGAGTGAGCGATCACAGCCCGGGCAATGCACGATCGATCGCGCACCTTGCGGTGCCATGCTGGCCAGTGGGGTTGAATCGGTGGCGTCGGGATTCGATGACGGTGTGGTGGCTGGCGACTGGGGTGCCACCATCGTCGTCATGCAGGCGGGGCACCGAACTTTTTTTCCGGCGGCCGAGTCGGGCACTTCAAGCGTCTTGTCACAATGGGAACAGCGGAGTCGCATGGGGATACCCGAAAAAGGTCGTGAATGGAGCGTGTGCCCAATTTAGCGGGACTCAGTTTAGCGAGCCCCACCCCGCTTGTGGGACCGCCCGCGCTCGCATCGCGCGAGACGTAAAAGTCAATAGCAGAACGCCGATAAAAAGGTTGTTTGCGATTCCTACTGAACCGCTCTTCATTCACTGTGTCCCGCCGACTTATAATTGGTCACGGTCGTGAGGCGTTGCCTCACATCGATGGTTTCCGTCACAGCTTCGCCTTGAGGATAAACGCGTGTTATCGGTTCGCCCCAAAGTCGCCGAGCTTGCTTTTCAAGTTTTCGGTCGCACGCTTCATCCAGAACTGTATCAACTGCATCAGACGCGGCGAATTGAACGCACCGCCTTTGATGCAAAAATTGACATCACCAACTGTGGTCACGTGATCACCTGGCGAGCCGCTGGGTTGACGATTTGCGAGGTCGCCTCGTCGGCCACCCAGCCGATGCCCGAAAAGCGACTACTGCTGAAGCGGCCTCTGAAAGGCAAACACGACGAGGGGCTCGATTGCCACGGCGGAGTTTGCTACCGGACCAAGTTCCAACTGGAACCGGTCGGCCCCGATCTTTTTTGGACATTCCAGCAAGAGCTTGGCAAAGGACCCACCGAAGGGTTGCTGCATACCTTTAACCCCAGCGGTCGGATGGCACTCGGGGCGCTCAGCTACATCCATGTGGAAACGCGTTGTCGATCCATGATGGTCCAAGCGATCCACACCTTCCCAGACGATTATGCGATCGTCAAAGTGGAATCGGTCTTCTCGCTGCCGGAAGCCTAGACGCGTGCCTTCGCTGCGTCTGCTGGGCGTCGTTGACCTGCTGAACGGACGCGCCGTCCATGCCGTCGCCGGTCGCCGTGAGGCTTACCAACCGCATCCCGAAAGCGGTCGCTGCAGCCCTCACCTCGAGCGTCTGCTGGCAGGCTATCGACAGTTCGGGGTCGCCGGAACGTACCTTGCCGATCTGGATGCCATTCGTGGTGGCGAGCTGCAAGCGGCACGGCTGCGGGACGCACTGCCGCGAGACCAACCGGTGTGGATCGATGCTGGTATCACCAGCCTGGACGATTTCCGCCGCAAACGGGCCGCGCTACCGCTTGAAAACCTTCGCTGGATCGTCGCAACGGAAACCTTTGCGCCGCTGTTTGCCGATCGGCGATCGTTGCCAGCCGACCTAGCCGCGTTTTTGGCGGAGTCACCGATCACCATCGGGATCGACTTGCGGTTCGGCCAGCTTCGCCGTCCCCCGGCGATCTCCCGCCGCTCCGCTCCGCTGGACTGCACCTCCGTGCCGCTGGACTGCACCTCCGCGCCGCTGGATTTTGTCCGGCGCCTGCTTGCGGCCGGTGTCGACTCCTTCTTACCGCTGGAAATCACCTCGGTGGGCACGAATCAAGGTCCGGCAACCCTGGAAATCTGCCGCCAAATTCGCTCTCAATCGGCAACCGTGGAGCTCCTTTCCGGCGGCGGTGTGCGCCACAGCGACGATGCCGGCGACCTCCATGCGGCAGGCTGTGACTACGTGCTGGCCGCTACAGCCGTCTTGAACGGAAAAATTCGACCCCCTGAAGTCGAACAAAACCGGTTTCCGACGGTTCCACCGCCCCCCAACGGTCACTACAAAAGTTGACGGATGCCAAAATGCTGGGATACTAGAGGAATCGATCGCGGTTGGTGCGTTCAACGGGCTATGCTATGAGCTCCGATCTCGCCGCCGTGATTCCTTTTCTCACGCCAGCACGACGCTTCGTTCCCACAATCCTTATGGTGTGCATCGATGCCTAACGACCAACCTTCTCCGCATCGCGGCTCGCTGTCTGCGGCGACTCGTGTTTCTCAGCACCAAATCATGCGTCGTGCCTGGGGATTCGGTTTTGCCATCCTGCTGTTTCTCGCCGCCATTGTCGTCAGCACGCAAGCTTGGGGGCAGGCCGCAAAGTTTGACGTCATCAAAATTGATGAAAATTTATTAGCTCCGGCCAGCGTGCAGGCGATGGATCGGGCACGCAAAGCGGCGCCCGGGCAGCGCGATGCCACCCAAGGAACTTGGCCGCAATGGCCGGCGTTCAGCGCTTACTACAACAAATACCTGTTCCCGAAGATGACCGACCCAAAAGAGTTGGCGAATCTTCCCAAGATGAACGAGGAGATCCTCAAGGACTTGCGCCGTGCCCAATCGGGCGGCGCTACAACGGTCGGCAATGCGATCTTGTCGTGGTCGGTGCGGAGCGCCACCAGTTTAGCGCGAGGCAATTATCACCCCGGGGTCCGGATCAACGCGACGCTGTTGTTGGCTCAATTAAATGACCAGCCCCCGGGAGCCCAACCGCCCGTACCGGCTCAAGCTACCATCGCGCCGCTGGTGGGACTGTATCGAGACCAAACGGCCCCCGATGGCGTCCGTGCTGCAGCATTGATCGGCTTGCACCGCTGGGCCTTATACGGCCTGCCTCGCCTTAGCGGGGCCGCACGAAATGGTTTCGTCAGCATGATGTTGGCGCTGGCCAACGAGCCCACTCCGGCGAACCGCACGCCGGAGGGCCATGCCTACCTCAAACGATACGCACTCGACATCCTGCAGGTGCTGTATACGCCCGAGCAAGGAAAAGCGATCACCGATGCGTTCGTCAAACTTTCAACTTCGCCAGACGAACCGACGGTGATTTCGTTGTATGCGACGGCGAAACTGGCGAGATTAAAAGAAGTCAAGCAACTGCCGGCGGCCAATGACGTGGCCAAGGCTTGGACTGCCAACATTGCGGGGGTTTTTGAATCGGAAGCGAGCCGCTTGGCCGCCATGACACCGCCCAAGGCTGCGGCCAGTCAGACCGGTCCGGTAAAACCAGAAACCAACACACGCGGCGGCATGAACGGCAGCATGGACGGCGGCATGGACGCCATGTACGAATCGGGCATGGATGGTCGCATGGACGCGGGAATGTCCGAAAGTGCGATGGAATCGGGCGGCGGGATGATGGATGCCATGGATATGGAAGGCGGGATGGGCATGGGCATGTACGGTCGCGGCGGCGCAACGTCCACCAATCCTCAGCCTCCGGAAGTCTTCGCCTCGCGCCGACGCCTGATTCACGCTCTCGAGTGCGTCAAGTTCGGCTTGACCGGCTCGCGGAACAAGGAAGCTGCGAAGTCTCCCGCAGGTTTGGCAACGATGTTGCCTGAAGAGAACCAACTGACCGAGACGCAGTTGACGGAGAAAATCCTCTCCGCACTTGAAGAACTGAACAAAGAAGAATTTGATTCGATCGAAAAATTCGCCACGATGCTCGTCCGGCAAAGTGAAGAACTGAAAATGCTCAGCACTCACCTGGGCCAAGAAAAACCTGCCGGCGCCAATCAGGTAGACGAATCTGAAGTCAACCCGCTGTTTCCCGGCGGCCCCGGGGCCTTCAGCAGTTCCCCTTTTGCTGGCCAATAATCCCACGGCCCGAATCCCACGGTCCGGTGGTTGCGTCATGACTGAACGTTCACCTTTCAAACGATTTCTGGGAACCGGGCCAGCCGAGTGAGCGTCTCCAGCAATAGACCTGCCCCGACACAGCCACTGGATGCGGCGTCCGACAACGCTGTCGCCGACGGCTCCATGCTGGAACCCGATGGCGATGTCCAACGCATCGAGCGGGTGCTGCAAGGCGACTCGGATGCTTTTGATGAACTGGTCCAGCAATACGCTCCGCGGTTGGTGCGGATGGCCTACGCGCTGGTCGGTAACCGTGAAGATGCCGAGGACCTTGCCCAAGAAGCCCTTGCGAAGGCCTACTTCAAACTCGACAGCTTCGCCGGAAGAAGCTCCTTTTTCACTTGGCTGTACCGAATCACTGTGAACTTGTCGATTTCGAAACGACGCAAACGAAGGATCGAAAGCACCCACCATGCGGTCGCTCTCGACGATGCCCCACCACCGATCACCGAACAGCAAGGCGTCGACCGAATCGAAACCGAAGAACAACTCGATCGGCTGCGACTAGCGATCACCCAACTCGAAGAAGACCGCCGCAGCGTGCTGGTGTTGCGAGACGTGGAAGGAATGGATTACGGCGAAATTGCCGAAATTTTAAACATCCCCAAGGGGACCGTCCGTAGCCGCCTGCATCGCGCCCGTGGCGACTTAAAAGATATCATGTCCATTTCCCCTCCTCCGTCACCCAAGCAGAGCGATGAATGATGATTTTGATCTGTCGCTCCTGAGCGGTTACCTGGACGACGAACTCACGGCCGCGGAACGCGAACAGGTCGAGCAAATGCTGGGCAGCGACGCGGCGCTGCGAGACGAACTGGCGGCGATGCGGAAACTGCAGTCGACGATTGCCACGCTGCCACTTCCCCCTTCCCAAACGGATCTGCTGGCAGGGGTGCGAGACCGGATCGCAATCCAACAGGCGGGTCTTCATCGTGAAGATCATGCCGCCACGCCGCTGTCGGTACTCAAGTTCGTGATGTCGTTGGCCGTGGCCGCTTGCATCCTGTTCGCGATCGGCTGGTCGTTGCTGCCAGCTTCCAATTCTTCGCCGACCGTGGCGATGGAAACCGAGGACGATGTACCGGAAGAGACTGCGATCAAGCAGCGTGGGCCTGACGAATCGGCGGCATTGCCATCCGTTGCAATGGGACGGAAGGTCGACAAGGAACCCAATGCGGGAGACGCAGGTTCCGCTGAACGGGGCCTTGAGGATGCGATGCTCGAGATGCAAGACACCCCGCCACCCCAAGCAGACAGCATCAAAAGCGCACCGGCTGATTCTTCCGGCGACCCGCGCGGGACAAATGCGAACACGAGGGCCGAACCAAGCCTGGGACTGCAATCCGACGCGCAGGAATTCGGAGCGTCCCCGCGGGCAATGATGATGGAAGCTCCCGCAGCGGAAAGCGAACCGCAGGCACGCATTGCTGATGGCCGGAAAAACAGCCCACAAGACCGACAACCAATGCCTTCGCCTGCGGAACCGGCGATGGCTGCGTCCACCTCAGGCATTGGCAGAACATCGTCGGCGAATGCCGCAAGTCCCTCTGGATTGCCCCCCGTGGCAGCAAGGGCCTCAGGCGGCATGGACGCTGCCCCGGCGGAGACGCCGAAACAACGCGTTGCACCGGAACCGGAAACGATTCGCAGCCGAACGCTCATGCAGCAACCGCAAAGTCGCTCGCTGCAGATGCAAATCGGCAGCTCACCCAGCACGGAAACTGCCGATCCCGGTATGCTCGGCAGCACAGGCAGCGCTGCCGAGGCGGGCGGCACGACGCGTACGCTTGTCACCACGCTGGCCGCTGGCCAACTGAAAGCAGCCATTGCTTGGCTGCGGAAACGGACCGCGGGGCCCGGTGCGAATTCTCAACCAGCGAATCTTAGTGCGGAAATGCCGGTCCTCTCCCATGTTGGCAACAACGTTGGCGACAACCGGGCAGTGAGGATCTTGTTGAACGGTTCGCCTGCCAAGCTCGCTGAATTGGAAAAAGATTGGCAAAGTTATGTGCGGAGCATCGACGGTAAATTGGCGAAACGGCAACCGTTGCGGAAACAAGAACCGCAAGCAGGTCCGACCGCTCAGACTTTCAATGACTCACGTCAATCAACGGCCGCCACGGAAATGCTGTTGATTCAGATTAACGTCGCTCCCTAGCTTCCTCGAGCCGATGCGTTCGCCATCCTGGACACGCAGCGATATGCCTACAGCGACATGCCTACGGTGCCACAGTTATTTCTTCGGCAATGCGTTGCCGCCCCAACTGAGCTTTTCCCGCAGCGTTCGATAGTCGTTTTGTCCGGGCACCTGCAGCATCTTGAACGACTGCGATGCGCGACGGACCTGGACTCGGTCGCCCGCTTGAATGGTTCCCATGACTCGCCCATCGACGACCACGCTGGTCGATTCGTTGGGAGCGGCTACCGTCAATTCAAACAGCCGATCGGCAGAGTCAACCACGGGACGATACGTCAGCGTGTGGGGACTGATCGGCGAGATCACGAAGGCATGTAAGTTCTTGTGCAAAATCGGCCCACCGGCAGACAGATTGTGCGCGGTCGATCCGACGGGTGTGCTGATAATCAACCCATCGCAACAGTACGTGGTGGCCAACATTTCATCCACGTACATGTCGATATTCATAATCTGGTAGGGAGGCCCTCCCAAAATTGCCGCCTCGTTCAGCCCGAGATGACTGTCAAGCACTTTGCCATCGCGGATCAGGGAGGCCCGCATCATGATGTGATCGACGATCGAAAAATCGCCGCAACAAACTTCCGGCCAGACATCCAAGAATTTCTCCGGCGAGAGAGCGGCCAAGAAACCAAGCCGTCCGCAATTCACTCCCAACACCGGAATCTGGTTTTCAGCCATCTGCCGAGCCGCTTGTAAAATCGAACCATCCCCCCCCAGCACGATCACCAGGTCGTGGTCTTTGCCGGTGAAGTCATATTCAAAATTCAAATCAATCGCGGCAATGTCGGCCCGCGTCGCGATGCTCGGCTTCAGACGTTCCAACTCCTGACGCACATGCTGACGTCCGGGAACGACCAAAATCACTACCTCCGGCCGCGTGCGTCCACTGCGAGGCCAAGGCTCTGCTTCGGACCGCGGCTCGACCGGCAGATGATTCGAATCGTTCACAGCATGCTCGCAGTAATGACAGGTAGAGGGCAGAGCCAATTCGTACGGCGCCATTCTAACCTTGTCACTGCCGATCTGCTGACTAGCAAAGGGACATGCTGCCGACGACAAAGCACAAAAAAAAGCGTGGCAGTCAATCGACCACCACACTCAATAAAGAAGCACCAAGTATGAAATGACAACCGCTTCAATCGAAGCGTCTTCGATAATCTATTCTTGCACCGCGGCTAGTACCCGTTCCCCAGGCACAAACCGGGCTTCCCACTGAACGCTTTCGAGGAACTGCAAGGCGTTGATGTAGAGGTCCAGTTCGATACCTGGACGCCCCGCTTCCAGCAGTTCCTTCATCGCCGAGACCTCTCGGCGAATGCGTTCATAGTTGCGACTGCCCCAGCCCGAGTTTTCCACCGAACGCTCGCTCAGCAGTTTTTCCGCCGCTTTGCGATGCTCGGCAAAGACAGCCGCATCCAACGGATAAGGCCACCGGATGTTTCCCGTTTCGGGATCATACTGCTCGGGTGACAGGCGTTCGGGACTGCGTGCCGAAGCGAGCTTTTCATAACCCGCCATGTCGAGCGGTTTACGACGATACTGTTCTTGCTGGTCGTACCACAAGTCACGACGAGCATAATAAGCCTCTGTGCGATAAACCGAGTTCTCGATCGCTCGGCGGTAAGCTTCCTGCAGATTCACTGCCGCCAACGAATTGTAATAGTTCCCGCGACCAACTCCTTCGGCCAATGCGCCCGCACCCCGCAAAATGCCTTCGTCGGATGTGCTTGAATGACGCAACCAAGTGAAGCCATTGTCGGGGTAGGCGATCGCCGGAGCATAACCGCTCGACGTGCGAGCAGGCTCCACAACGTCCACGTCTTGGGCTAGCACGTTTTTGGCGAGCAGCGGCGTGGCGATAAGCAATCCGATCGTGATGGTACGTTTTAGTAAGGTCATCGTTTTTTCCCCGTTTTTGGTTGACTATCAAGTAACTATAGGAGCAATGCCTATACCAAAGGTTCCATGAAAACCAGAAAAAATGCTCCAAACCCTTGTCACCGCGGCACTTACGGGCAAGCAAATGCCAGCCATTCCCGCAGGCCAAACGTTGCATTATGAGACGGCTTGTTCAAATCGAGAAACGCTGAAGACGCATCCTGGGGCGCTGTGCCGGTTAGACAAACGGGCAAATCACGCGGCGCGGCGCGGCGTGCAGTCGTCGCGAATCAAATCCTCGATCTCCGCGTACATCTCCCGCTTTGGGCTCGACGGCGGTGTGCCTGCCGCCATGGTGTGAGCATCCCAAGTCTTGCCCCGCTGTTTGGCGGTCGATACTCGCACTCCCAAAGACGCCTTGAAACGGCTGAACCAAATCACCCCCTGCGGCCAACTTTCGGCAACCCGCGCCAAATAATTGCGGTTGTCGGTCGCCCATGCCACGTGCAGCGCCAGCAGGCTGGTGATCTCGTCGTCTTCGAAATAAGAGGTATGCACCAGCTCACTGCCGGAGATCGTTTGCGTCAATTGCGCCGTGGCGGTCAGCGGCGAATTGGCCAGCAATTGCCGCAACTTCGGAGCCATATTTCGGGCGCCTTGATCGGCCCGCTGCACCAATCTTTCACACAGCCAATTCGGCAACGGCGGATATTCGCGGCCCAAGATATTTTCGGTGGGCCAAGGATGCACGGCCACAATCTGGCCACCCGGTCGATTGTTACCCTGCAGCGTCTTGATCACCTGAGCGGTCACCAAGCGGTTCAAGAAGGGCTGCAGCATGCCGTTATAGATCAGCCCGAGCAACCATTGATGGGGTCGGCCCAAGGCTCGCAGGCGATCGGATGCAAACACGTTTTCTCGCGCCGCGTAGCGTCCGACAAACGACAGCGGCAAATCGAGCGTCGCGCGCAGCCCGTTGATCGCCTCATCGTCAGGGGACCACAAACCCAACCAACGATCGCCGTACAGTTCCATCGCCTGGCGGTCGACCTCTTCGTCTTGTCGCACATGCCAAGATTCCAGCAGTGGCGTAGCGACCATCGAGAGGATACACAGCGTTGCGTACAGGCAGATCACAAACAGCGTCAGGCAACCGACGGCCGTAAACAGCGAGTAATCACTTAGCGAAGTGGTGAAAATATACTGCGCCAATCGGGCCGCGACGTAGACGCACGGCCCGGCGAGCATCAGCCCCATGCCACAGCGCACCGCACTGCTCCAACGAAGCATCTTCAACGATTTTTTGTTGAGAAACGGCGTGCCCACGGTCGACCAACTGCGCAGCCCACTTAACAGGACGCCACGACGGCAAGCCAGTCGCAGCGCTGCCCAAATCAACGAACCGCCATGGCTGTGGCCGATCAAATGATAGACACGCCCGTCTGCATCGTAGGCCTGCAATAGCTCGAGCAACTTTGCGGCGGCCTGTTCGCGATCTCGTTCCGTATTGGCTCCCGACCAGTGAAACAACGCGTCTCCGTCGGCCAGCATGGCAGCTCCCAGCGGCAGCTTTCCGGCAAACCGCTGCCAAAACGAACTCCCACGTTGCCACCAGCCACGACCATAATCGTTGTCCGATGCGGCAAAGGTACCGTGGATGCAGAGGACCGCTTCGTGTTCGTTTTTTTGAGCAAACATTCTACTGGGAATACCAAAACCGCGGGCTTCAGAGCAAGACAGAACTTACGACGGTCGTTCCGGGGAGCGCCGATTTTCCCGCCCCACAAAAGATGGAATTTCCGAGGCTGCGGGAGTGCTTACAGCGCCCCAAACGCCAGCCCTAAGCAGACAGGCAGGAGTCATCCGGTAAATGAGCCGCCTTGGCCATAGCCCCGGCTCCCGCATTCAAACGGGGGCTAGCGTTGGGCTGTCAAAAATTTTAAACAGCCCATCCGTGGGCCCGTGAACCTCAGTCGCTAGCCGTGGGCCGTTTTGTTTTTGTTCCCAAACGCAAAGCGATCATCGGCACAAGCCTGGAACACAGGTCCTAGAAAAACCTTGGCACCACGGACTCACGTCCGTGGCTAGAACCTGCCATGGCTTCGCCATTGAAGCGACCCCATTCTGCGCAATTTCAAATCGCCGCAACCCCAAATTTTGAACAGCCCAGGCTAGCGTCCAAACGGCTAAGCAGAGTTCTGCGGAATGATTCCTGCAAACCTGCTTAAGACGCCTTTCCCAAGAGGCTAGAAATTTCCAACAGATCGACTGCCGGAGCTCCGTTACAGAAAATCGTCGCCATCCGCCCGTAAGTGATTTCGCCAACGGCCATCTGCAGATAATGGCTCAAGCCCTCTGCAGCTTTGAATCTCACGATCGCTCCCAAATCGATATGCCGCAGCACATTGTGTTGGATCAACACACGGCCGAGCGGAATCGTCCCCGTTTCGATTTCCCCGCGGACCTCGTCGTTCACATAGGCAAAGTTGAACCGAACAATACCGAACTGGACGACTTGGCCGCTGGCTTGCTTGCGAAGCAAAATCTCGCGGCAATACAGATCGCCAACGAATTTGGAATCGATCACCTCGACATCGACCGAGCAGCGATGAAAGCGTTCCATCGTGACGGTCATGTGGTGTTCGTGGACCAGCATATCGCGATAAGGTTGCGGCACAGCCTCCCGCGCAACATGCTCCGCGGCGCTAAACAGCGGCTTGTCGTTGGGCTCGGGAAACAACGAGCACAATTCGTCCAATTCGATCAGCGGATTCACTCGGTCGCCTTCGCTTTCCAGTACACCCGACGATCAACCAATTCCGATAGTCGTGATCGGCAACACCGTCGGTGCCGGCTCGCTCGGTCGTTCCAGCACCGTGTCGACCAGAAAGTAAAGCAAGCGGCGGAGCGGTTCGCTATCGATTTCGTCAGCGACTTCTTCGGCGCGAGCTTGGTGCTTGTCAACCAACCGCGAAGCGGCATCAAAAGCGCCCGAGGCATTGTACAAACCGCGGACTTTGGCGATTCGCTGCAATGGAGTGAGCGGACAATCGTCCGTAACGGTCGACAACAACTCGGCTTGCCCCGCTTCGTCCAGCGAAGCCAGCGCCAGTGCCCACAGCACCGTCGGACGACCACCCAGGACATCCCCGCCGGCCGACAGCTTGTTATCGCTGTCGCCGTTCCAATCTCCCAGGTCGTTGAGGATCTGAAAGGCGACCCCCAGGTTTCGACAGAATGTACGGATCGATTCGGCGTACTTGGATGCATCACCGGCCAACCGAATTCCACTGTACAACGCCGCTTCGAACGCCGGCGACGTCTTCAGTGCATAAACCTTCAAAGCATCGATGGGCTTCAGGCGTTTATCGCGAGAATCACGCCAAATCAATTCGGCGCCTTGCCCTTCGGCAAGTCGTGTGTGCGCGGCGGCCAGGTTGTCCAGCAGGTCAGCCGTTGTTTCGGCCCCCAACGAGGCCGCTTCGCGACTGACCAAGCGGTAGCCCATGCCGATCAAGTAATCGCCGACGTTAATTGCTGTCGGCAAACCGTATCGCTGGTGCAGTGCTGGTTGGCCGTAGCGAAATGCGTCGTCGTCTTCGATATCGTCGTGGACCAGGCTGGCTTTATGAAACGTCTCGATCGACATCGCCGCACGGCGCACGCTGTCGGAAATCTCCGCCGTGGCGGCCGGACCATCGGGGCCCGTGCAGCGGTCGCCTGACAATGCGTCGTAAGCGGCAAGCGTAATGAAGGGACGCGAATGTTTGCCGCCCCGCGCCAAAAAGTCATACGCGATCGCTTCGGTCGCGGCGATGGGATCGACCCCCGCGAGCGGTTCTTCTCCATCGGACAACGTGATGATCGCTTCGCTTCGTTGCGGCGGCACGATCCGCTGCAGCGTCTCGCGCTGAAACAAATCGGCGGCGCCGCGCATCAAGTGCACGTACGACCGCGTCTGAGCAATCGCGGGCCGGTACTCGGTGCGGATCATCTCCGCCACCCAATCTTCGTCGACGCTCGTATTGCGACAGTCGCTGCTCAGCAGCGGCACGGCCATGCAAGGAATCCCGGCCAACAAAATTTTGTCGATCGCTTTTTCCAGCACATTCAGGCAGGCGACTCCGACGATCGCATCGACGTATCCGCTGACGATGATTTTCATCACCACCGGCGAGCCCTCGGCCACCAACACGCGATAGCCCATCGCTTCGGCTTCGCTGCGGAAGTCCGCGATCGAGCAGGCACCGCAGCGTTTACAGTCCATGCCAAACTGGTCGTACTCCGCCGGACAGCCTTCAGCATGCTTCAAGCAATGCGGCAACAAGAACAAACGACGCGAGGGTTCGGTCGCGGCTACTGCGTCTTTCCAAAACGCACTGCTCAGCATCACCATCGCCCAACCGACATAGCTTTCCGGCAAGCCCGCTTCTTCAAGCGTCCGCCGCGCCACCTGCTCCATTTGGTCCTTGCTCAGGGGCGTCGATTTGTCCAGTTTCGCAGCCACTTCGGCGCAGCGTTTCCGCAGCGCATCGCGCGCTTCACGGGCATCGGGCACGTCTTTGAGGTGACTGGTTTTTCGTCGCTTGGTGCGCGAAGGCGTCTCCGAAGCGGCGGAATTGGCACGAACTGTGGCGGTGGGAGTCGGTACGGTCGACAAGTCGGAAATCCTTAATGCGTTCGATCTACCGGGCGGGAAGCGTGAGTCACAGTATCATCTGCCCGCAACAGCTTTAGAACCCGAGAAAGGGCCGCGGTAGCAAAAACGGCAGGGTATAAGTTTTCGTGATACCACAGCTTGGCGAAGTAAAACCCGATCGGCCATGGCTCGCGATTGCGTCCCGACGTTGCGGCTTCGACCAAAAAATCGGCCCCCCGCATCATGGCGACACACAACGCTTGCTCTATCTTATCCACATTCTCGGTCGCTGTGTCGCGACTAACGGGGATGGCGTCCCCTTGGAACCCAGTTTCCGAGGCAGAGTTTCGAAGTTTGTACAGGATCGCCGCGAGCGCCTCGGTCACAACGGCGGTTTCTTCGACGCTGCTTGTGACCGTTTCGCCCGCCAAGTTGGTGGTCGGTTTGCCTTGCCGCGAGAGCCACCGGGTCAACGAGGGTCCGCCCCCCCAGCCTCCATCGGGGGATTGGTGGTCCAACAAAAAATGACAAGCCGAGGTGGCTCGCGGGTCGTTGGCCTGCCCCACGTCGGCGTAGGCCAACAGCACGCGGCCGGTGCCGTAATAAGGGTTCTCATCGTCAGGCAAATCCTGGTTACCGAACCACAGCGGACACCAGCACCCGTCGGCCTGCTGCTGACGATCAAGAAACGCAAAACCGCGCTCCATCGCGCGGCGGTCCGTTGCGTCGGGCTGGCCTCCCGCGGCGACGTGCAACGCACGAATCGCATGGGCGGTCAAATCGACGCTGCTGCGATCAAAGGGCAACTTCCCCCAGCCCCGACAAAAGGTCGGCCAGCCTCCGTCGCGATTCTGTAACTGCAACAGCCAGTTGCGAGCCGCACGAAACGCAACATCCAGATCGCCCGACATCCACTGGGCCGCAGAAAAATGCTGCCGACACGATGCCAACGCTAAAATCGCCGCTGGCGTGTCGTCACCGTCCGGTACCGCGCCGCTCAAATCGCTCCAGCCCCAGCCTCCCGGATTGGCACCGGTGAAGGGATGACGCTCGGTGTGCTGACAGCTCAGGTGCCACCGAAGCAAGCTTTCGGTGCACCAGTCGGCACTGGACAGCGGTTGCGATGGAGTCGCTTGCGAAGGCGATTCAGAATCGGAACCCGACGAAGACCCAACGGCGGGGATCGAACCGCCTGTGGATGCTGACGATTCCTGTGCTTGCGAGGGACAGAGTGCGATCATCGACAACGAGGTGACCCAGGTGGCGAGATTGGTGTCAATCGGCCAACTACCATCGGGCAATACGCTGTCGCTTAGAAAACGAATGCAGTCGATCGCCACATCGACGTCGCCGCGACCGGTCACTGCGAGGCTCATCAAGACAAACGAAGTCAGCGGTGTGGCCTCCAAGTAGCCACCACTTTCGGGCTGCATCGCGCGCAGCACTCGCATCGTTCGAGCGACCGACGCCCCGCGCAGCCAACGCACCGGTGCCAACGCTGGCGGCCCTAAGAAATGACGCGCCTGCCCAATCGCGACCAACGCGGGAATGGCATAACTAACCACCGGCATCTGCAAAAAGCGATACATTGATTGCGGAAACACAGCCGCTTCAAATGGCAGACGCGGGACTTGTCCCCAATCGAACATGCCGGCGATCGCGCAATTGGTCATGATCGGTACGACGAAGGTTTTGTCGCTGCCATAACGTTGGCGTAATCCCTCCACGCCTCCCGCTTTTGCCAAGTACGCTTCGGCACGTTCAATCAACGCGGTCGCGTGCTCCGTAGGCAGTCGTTCCTCGGGCAGCACCTGACCGGCCAGACGCCACGCCGCCACGGCTAAGTAGGTGGTCGCAATGTTCGAGTAACTGCGATCGGTATCGCCGAAACCCCCATCGGCATTTTGGTTGGCCGCTAGGTAGGTTGCTCCGCCGGCAACGAGTTCCAGCCACCGCGCCGGCGTCGGGCCGGAACGTTTGGTTTCGCGCAGCACCACCGCGAGTGCACTGACAGCGGTAGCGGTCGACAACGCTGACGGGGAGAGTTGACCTTCCCAATAACCCGCCGAATTACGCTGCGACAATAGCTGATCACGCCACTCGTCTAGCGAATCGCTGACCCGTAACTCATTCGTTGCCATATCCAAGCGATCGCTGCCTCTGTCGATAACACCAAAGTCCATCACCGCCAGCTTAACACGATGAAGGACGGCTTGGAGCTACCGGGGATCCGCAAATCGCTGACGCTTCCATGCCGGCCGATGACCTACCATGGAGCGACCACGGCAGTCAAAGAACGTCGACACGACCACTAGCGGTCAGTCAACGTCGCAACGCAAATCCAGCGATCGCAATCAGTAGCCATATCATGTACGCTTCAGGTCACGATACAGTGACCACGCGGTTCGCCAAGATAAAGGTCGGATTCCCAGTCGCGATCCGAACAACCATCCCAGCCAGTTGCCCCGCGGTTCAAACCGCAAAACGGGTTCCGCATCGACCTTTAGCGTCACGACCTGACCACTCGAACAGATCAATTCCTCCACATCACTCCGAACTGCTTGAAACGCCTGCAGATTCACTTGCTGCATCGCTGCGGCGGAACTTGTGATGATCAAACTGCGGTCCTCGCGAGAGGTCGTTATCGAGATCGGCTCACCTCCCAGGTGAACCGTCAAATCGGCATCGATGTCAACCGCTGGTCGCGACGACCGATTCACGATTTCTCCGTCGACACGTCGCGCGTGCGGATCTTCAACACGCCATTCACCTTCCAGTGCGCGTGCTTCGCCGAGTCCGATGTTCCACTGGGAACGTGAATATCAAAATCATCGAAATCGTAAGTGATCTCCGCGTTTCGACCGGTCAACTTGTCGTACAACGAAGAAGCTAGCTGCGGCCAAGTGTGAGTTTCCTGTAACGCATCCGACATCCTGCAATCTCCTGCAAATCCCAAAAAACCGAAGGCCGACATTCGACCTTTCACTTCAATGGTAATGTGCCGTCAATGCGGATTGGGCAAACTCCTGCGTTGCATTGCTGATGTGCACCAGGCCGCGAAACGCTGGACCGCGAGAAATCGCTCGCTTTTAAGTTTTCCTATTGACGGTTCGTCAAGCTCGTACTAATTGTGGATATCGGGAAGTCCGTTTTCACGGTGTACCGAATGCGAGGTGACGCGATGTCAGATTCACCGGCGAACCATGCTTCGCCTCTCGAGCGTTTTTTCTCTGGACTAAACGAATATATCTTCCACGGGCGTCTCGGCATCGCGGATGTCCAGTTGGTCGATTATCTAAACGATTTGCTGTTGCGATTTGTTCGCACCGACGCACTGACCCAGGTTCGATGCAATACCGGCCAGCCGATCACCGAAGTCTTGCAGATGATGCTCGAAGCCGAACGGCGAGTCGGTCTGGCGCGTCGCGATGTGCATCGTCACATCGGTGACTTCACTCTATTTTGGTCGGGCATGTTTCCCGAAAGTTTGCAGCGTCGCCAACCCGATGAGTCGATCGATGGCTTTATCAGCTACTACCGCCAGGGCAAACGTGCCTACGCGATCGCAGCGGAGATCGAAGCGGACGAAAGCCAGCCCACGTGCGACCTGCTGCAGCGACTGAGCGAAGACTTCGAGATGTGCGCCTACGGACTCCGCGAAGTTCGCCGCGAATGGGAACACCAGGCTGACTCCGATGGCGGATTGCTGTTGTCCTAAGCAAGCCCCAACGCAAGAAAACGACGGAGGCTACTCGGATGTCGACTCACGTCGCGGCATCACCGAATCGAGCGTGAGATAGAACTCCGGCGGGATCGGATCATTGTGGTACAAGCCATCGATGGCCAAAAACTGTTTCTCCTGCGAAGGGCTCGCCTCGAATAACCGCTTGCCCGATGCAAAGGGAATGAACTCGTCGTCGATGCCGTGTATCTGCAACAAGGGGCCCGAATAAACAGCCAAGCGTTGGCTCGATGGATAGCGATTGCGCATCAACCACCGGACCGGCGCCCAGCGATGAAGCCCCGCCGCCACTTCCACCATCGAATGAAACGTGCGGTCCAGGACGAGCAACGCGGCACCTTCGGTCGACGCGTTTGCGACCGCTACGGCGCCTCCCAGCGAACGACCGTACAGCACGATTTCGTCGGGCTTTCGATTCGTCCGCTGTGCCAGCCAACGCTGCGCTGCCACGCCGTCCAACAACACCCCAGCCTCATTCGGCGTCCCTTCGCTCTTGCCATACCCTCGGTAGTCAAACACAAACACCGACGCGGCATACCGCTGCCGCAGCGCATCCATCTCGTCGCCTAAATAAGCAACCTGTTCGGCGTTGCCGTGAAAGAACAGAATCGTCGCCCGCGGTTGCGGATGCTCCAAAAACCAACCGTGCAACGCAGTCCCATCGGCAGCCGTAAAGTCGACCGCTTCGTAAACCAAACCGGCTGGAGCCCAGTCGCCCGATTCGACCGGCGGGCGCGGATAGACCAATGCGGTTTCGAGCGACACCAACATAATGAGCGACAATAGATAGAGCACGACCGCCGTCAGTGCCCAACGGCGTACACGGCGTACACGGCGGCTTCGGTCGGTCGACGCGACGGCAGTGGCGTTTGTGGATTCGACGTCAGACATTTTTCCCTCAAAAAACCGACCCGGTCTTCGTAGCATTCCGCCAGCAGGTTAGCCCAATCCCGCTTTGAGCGTCGTGTCGCCTGTGAATGTGCCGCGTCTGCCTTCCTTTCGCCAAACGGGGTCGCGGTATGGGACCGCACCCGAGGCAACTTCACCTCGGCCGCTGATGCCAAGGCAAATCCGTTACAGCGAAGATTCGCTGGGTGTGTCACGAATCGAGGGAATCACCACCGTGCCAACGATCAACATCATCAGCGTCATCATATGCACCAGCCACGACATATCCATCGAGATGACCGTTCGTATCGTGAGCAGACATTGCAGCGTCAGCATCACGATAAAGCAACGATCAACGATACGAGCGGTCGGACCAGCAGTCAATTTACTGGCGAACATGGCAACGATCGCCAACAACGGAAACCCTAAAGTGTTCATCGCTTCGACCAACGCAATCATGCTCCACATCGCTGACTCCTTCCGCCCGTTATCCCCTTCCGGGGTTCGGCTCCGTTCGCAAACCCTTTTTTTTAACGCCGCTGGAAGATTCGCAGGAACGCCTCGGCAGCGAAAGCTCAGTTCTTGAATGTTTTTTTGATTCGCCACACTTTTCTTGAACGACTTTTCTTCCAGTCAAGCGACCTGAATCGGCAACTGAGCAGGCCCAAGTCTTCTCGCGATTTTTCCCTCCTTGCGAATCGTTAAATTTTCCCTAAGCCTCCTTTCCGGTGCAACCGATACAACACGTACGGAAGGCTCTCGGTATCGTTCGCGGGCGCTCCGGTTCGTGTTGGAATTGCTATCGGGATTTGCGGGCTATGGGTCAAAACGTCGACTTTCGTCGCTGGTTGGTGAGCACCTTTGTGCTGCTGGCTTGCTGCTCGGGCTGTACGATTTGTGCGAGCCCCGATCTGGAAACGTACACCGCGACGGGCGGATTGTGGCAACGTACCAACCCGACTCATGGCCGCGTGGGCAGCCCTTTTTCTGCTGCTGGAGTGCGGGTGGGCATGCCGGCCAGCCCCACGCTCGCTCCCGAACTGGAAGAAGTGCCGCCGGGCGATGCGGAGCCTGACGAAGCGGCGTCGGCACCTTCGGAGGAGCAAATTCCGGCAGACGATTTGCAGCCACCAGAAACGATGGAGCCCGCACCAAAACCGAAAGACCTCCGCGATCTGGAACTCGAAGATATTCGCGAGCAGTTGCGGCCTCGCAACGACGCGAGTGGCTTGCCCGATCCAGTGCAAGAGATTTCGCCGGAAGCGTAGCGATGCGGCAAGCGCGGCGTAGCGATTCGGTTAACGCGGCAGGACGGTGATTCGTTCCACAGCCGACACTCCCTGCGGATTCAGCCGACTGCGAGCCTGGACTTCCAACGCAATCTGCTGCGGCTGGTTGCTGACCAACACGATCGTGTAGGTCACCGATTCACCGGGCATCAATTGCCGAATTTCGTTCAGGTTGATCATCCCCGCATACTGACGAAATTGCTCGCCACCTGGATTCATCGTTTGCGAAACGCTCTGAATGTTGGTGCCATTAGGCAGCTCGAACCGCAATTCGACTTGGCTGTCGGGAATGCTGCGATCATTGGTAACGATCAACTGAAACCGAATCGGACTACCAACTTCCGCCGGATTATCCAGCCCGATCAGACGCAAACGGAGGGTGCCATTGTCTGCCGCGATCGGCGGTGCAATGTTACGGTCCGATGGGGAGAGATTCGGTGGTGGCGTATTCGGTGATGGCGTATTGGGGGTTGCCGATGCGGGCGGGGCGGGAGGAATCGCGGGTGGAGGACCGGCAGGTGGCAGTGGTGGCGGTACGGCTCGCGATGGAGGCTGCGGGGCGGCTCCCGGCACTATCGCAAAGCGGAAATCATCCGCGGCGGTCGCCCCTTTTTCACTCTCCACCGACAACACCATCAACGACTGTGGATTCGGCTGAACCGCCCGGAAACGAGCCTCCACCAAGGTTTGAGCCCCAGGTGCGATCTCGGGAATCACCCACTTCAGTTTGTATTGCGGTAGCTCCGATTCATCCATGCCCACGGTCGCTTGCAGGACGACCAATTGTGGGTCATAGGATGCGGTGACTTGCACCTTGCGTAGGACTTCGCGGCCGGTGTTGGTGATCCGGTATTTGAACAACACGTTGTCGTCCCCAGCCGCCCACGTCGGCAAGCTTTCAATCCGAGCGTTCACTGCCGGCGTTGGTGGCGTGGGGTTGAGCACCGTGATGCAACTGCGTTCGCTGGCCCGCTGGCCTCCGGCGGCCGTGGCATTCACGGTCAGGCAACGCTCGCCGGGGGCGGTGGGAACGTAGGTCGTTGCCACCGACCAGCTTTGTCCTGGCTGCAACGGTCCGTTCTCTTTGTCTTTGAATGCTTGCGCGACACCGGTCTGCAGATGCATCATCGAACCGTCACCGAGTGACTCTAGCTTGAGATCATCGAGCGCCCGATCGCCGGTGTTGGTAACGTCAATGTTGAAGGTAACTTCGTCGCCGACACGAGGTCGTTCGTCGGGGCCAAGCACGGGCTGGATCTTGACCGACAAGGCGGGACGAAAGACGTCGACTTGTACCGCATCTTCGGCAAATAAACCATTGTCGGCTCGAGCCTGAAAACGGAGCGTCACCGGGGCACGCGAAGTCAGCGTGGCTTGGATGCCCCACTGCTGCTGAGCAGGAATGCGATCGATCTCCCAAATGAGTTGATTACCGATCACTCGAGCAAACGAATCCTTCGACTCGACCGCAACGCCGGGAGGCAACTCGAGCGTGACCGAGACGTTCTCGGCGGCCATGTTGCCTGGATTGGCGACGTCGCATGCCACGGTGAAAGGTGCATCAAAGCCGGCTACTTGCGGTGCCCCGGCGCGGACGGTCAGTTGCGGCGAGCTCCAGGTAATCGGCGCTTGCCCCTGCCCAAGGGTCATCCTCGGCATGTTGCTTGCGGGGTCCGCAGGGCGGATCACCGTCACGGCGACCATCGCGGTTCCGCCCGTTCCCGGTGTCGGCACGACTTCGACGGTGGCGTTGCCTGATGCGTCCACTTTCACTTCCGCGACGCTCGAACCGGTCGGTGCCAAGCTTGCCAACTCCGGATTCAAGACTTCGTATTGCACGATCCAACCTTCGGCGGGAATCGCTCCTTCACTTCGCGTGACACGCGTCGTCAGGAAGGTCGATGTCCCAGCGGCCAATACTTGGGGTGCGGGAAACTGCCACTGTGCGTCGATCCAATAAATGGTCGCCGTCGCTTTCCGCTGATCCCAGCAGTCGCTCTCCGGTGCAAGGACTGTCACGCGACTGGTCCCTTCGGTCGGACTGCTGACGGAAATCCACGTCTGTCCCTTTTCAAGCCGCACATCGTCACGCAGGTCTTTGTTGCCGCGAGTAATCAGCGTCTCTTTGGTGCTGGTCACTCCCCGTGCAAACGAGCCGCTTCGTTTATCGGCGACAGGCGTTTTCGCCAAGCGATGCAGCAAGCCGGGATCGTCGTCACCGACCTGGATGATATGCCCGACGCTTTCGGGCGTCAGCATCCATTCCAGTGGCTCACGCTGTACCAAATAACCGTCGTTGCCGCACACGCCCGACAACAACAGCACCTCGCCTCCCACCGGTGCAACGATGCGCTGCGGGGACAGTAGGATACAGCCGCGTTTGCCGCGTTTTGGCAATCTCGCCAGATCGGCCATCCGCGATTCACAGCCCAACAACACAGCTGGCGGGCCGTCGAAACAATCTTCGCATCCCGGAGCCGGCAAGCAGATCGAGGGCGTCGCGGTTGGGGTTCCCGCCGGTGCCGGGGTGGCACAGGGTGGCGGTGGCGCGGGTTCCTGGAAAGCAGGTTCCGGCAGTCCGGAACCCAGGCAACAGCCCAGCCCGCAGCAGCAACCATCGCCCGACAAGCACGACAGACAGGGCAGGCAACTGAATGGATTGTTGGTCAGGCAACATGATTCCCCACTGACGCATCCCAAGCAGCCGCAACTCGGGTCGAGCGTCGTGCTGTTCTGTGGGTACGGTGCAAACAATCGCGAACCGGTCGGGTCGATCTGAGGCAGACGCAACTGAGTACAACCGCTGAGCAACAGACCGGTGAGACTCGCCAGCAACGCAGCAACCACCAACGTCATCCGTCGCTCAGGTCGGTTGCTGGGGTGGTTTACAAGTCGCATCGTCATCGTGCCGTAGCGAGTGCCGTGATTGGCTGTGGTTTCGTTGCGGGCAGAGTTAGCCCGTCGAAACCTACCACGCAGCAACCGCGATGATGCCTAAAAGCAACATCCAGGGTTGCAGAAAAGCAACCGATTAGCGAAGCGAGTTCGGTTTGGAAAGATTATCCGGTTAGGGGGACGAATCGGGACGGATAGAGGCGCAAAAAAACAGCCGGCAGTTCCTGCTGGAAATACCGGCTGTTCCGAAAATATTAGATTCAGCGAACGCTTACTCTTGGCCGCCCGGATTCGGATTGCCACCACCGAACATGCTGTCCAAGGCCTCGTTGCTCGGAGCGGGCTCGGAGCTGGTCGGAGGCTCGACAGGCATTACCGCTTCGGTAGCTTCGGGTTCGGTGGGCTGTTCCGAATCGGCCAACAGTGGGAACGATTCTTCCAAGCTCTGCACCGACTCTTCGGCCAACTCTTCCAATGCCTCTCGCTTGTAGTTGACTTCGGCATCTTGGAAGATGCGGAAGCCAGTACCGGCGGGGATCAAGTGACCGAGGATCACGTTTTCCTTCAAGCCCACCAAGCGGTCGACTTTGCCAGCGAGTGCCGCTTCGGTCAGCACCTTGGTCGTTTCCTGGAACGACGCCGCACTGATAAAACTGTTCGATTGCACGGCCGCTTTGGTGATCCCCAGCAACTGCGTGCTGGCGGTCGCCGGACGTGGCTTCTTGCCTTTGCAAGGGGTCCCACCCGCGGCCTCGATTTCCGCGTTCGTTTGCTCGATCGCTTCCTTCGGCACAATCGCGCCTTCAGCGTATTCGCTATCACCAGCATGCGTGATCTTCAGACAATCGGCCAAAGCCTGGTTGCCACGACGGAATTCAAATTTATCCATCACCAAACCTTCCAGCAAACTGGTGTCGCCAGAGGATTCGATTTTGACCTTCCGCAGCATTCGAGCGATGATGACTTCGCAGTGCTTGTCGTTAATGTCCACACGTTGGGAGCGGTACACCTGTTGAATTTCGTGCAACAGGTATTGCTGTACGGCTTCTTCACCAGAGACACGCAAGATGTCGTGAGGCACCAAAGGTCCGTCGACCAAGGCCTGTCCCGCTTTGACGATGTCGCCACTGTGGACCAAGAATCGCTTGCCGTGCGGCACCAAGTGCTCACGTTCAATACCCGATTCACTGCGGACGACGATCGAACGCTTACCACGTTTCTTCTCGCCGAGGATTTCGACCGTTCCGTCGACTTCCGCGATGACCGCGGGATCCTTGGGCTTACGAGCCTCAAAGATCTCGGTGATCCGCGGCAGACCACCGGTGATGTCACTCACCCCGCCCGATTCACGCGGCATTTCCGCCAGCACCGTACCCGCTTTGATTTCGGCTCCTTCTTCGACCGAGATCAATGCACGTTCGGGAAGATACTGCACGTCCAACGGTTTGCCTTCGGCGTCTTCGATCACAATCTGCGGGTGCAATTCGCCCTTGTGGTCCGTGATCAACATACGCGTCTTGCCGCTCGACTCCCGTTCCATTCGCATCGTTTCGCCTTCGACGACGTCCTCGAAGCGAACCTTACCAGTCAATTCGGTCATAATCGGAATCGAGTACGGGTTCCACTCGCACAGCACCGTGCTCTCTTTGACCTTGTCACCTTCTTCGACCATCAACGTCGAACCGGTCGGCACGTCGTACGTTTCGATTTCGCGGCCACGCTCGTCGACCAAAGCGATCGCACCGTTTCGCGTCAGCACGATATTCTTGCCTTCATCGTTGCGAATCGCACGCATGCGGATCATTCGCACTTCACCAGCGGTCTTACACTTGATGTCCGACTCTTCGACCTGCTTGCTCACGCTACCACCGATGTGGAACGTCCGCATGGTCAACTGGGTTCCGGGCTCACCGATCGACTGAGCGGCGATGATTCCAACCGCCATGCCCTCTTCGACCAAGTCACCGGTCGACAGGTCCATGCCGTAGCAGCGACGACAAACCCCCAGCGGCGCGTCGCACGTCATTGGGCTGCGGACCTGTGTTTTCTCCAAGCCCATCTCTTCGATCTTCCGAGCCACCTCAGGCGTGATCAGCCCGCTGTCCTCGACGATCAATTCGTCGGTGATCGGATTGACGATGTTCTGACGACTGATTCGACCATTAATCGATTCGGCCAACCGAACTTCGACTTTTTCCCCGCGGTAAATCACCCCTTTGTTGATGCCCTGCGTCGTACCGCAGTCATCCATGGTGATCACCACATTCTGCGCCACGTCGGCCAGCTTACGCGTCAGGTAACCGGAGTCGGCCGTTTTCAGAGCCGTGTCGGCCAATCCCTTACGAGCACCGTGCGTGGACGAGAAGTACTCGAGCACCGACAGGCCTTCACGGAAGTTAGCCTTAATCGGCGTTTCGATGATCTCGCCCGATGGCTTGGCCATCAAACCACGCATGCCGCCCAACTGACGAATCTGTTCAATACCACCACGAGCACCGGAGTGGGCCATCAGGTACACCGGGTTCACATACCAACCACCTTCGCGAACGTCATGCTCCATCGCCGCCATCATGTCGGTCGTAATCGCTTCGCGAGCATGGGTCCAGGTATCGAGAACCTGGTTGTAACGTTCCGGACCGGTGATCACCCCACGGTCGTACAATTTCTTGTACTTCATGACCGTCTTTTCGGCTTCGCCAATGAACTTGCTCTTGGTGTCCGGCGTAACCAAGTCGTCCGTCGCGAACGACAAACCGCTCCGCGTCGACTCGCGGAAGCCCAACTGCATCATGTCATCGAGCAAGTTGATCGTCGCCTTACGGCCAAGGCGTTGGTAGCAGTCGCTGATGACCTTCGCCAAGTCGCCCGAACGCATCGGATAGTTGTAAAAGTCCATCCCTTCGGGCAGCATCTGATTGAACCGAATACGCCCAGGCGTGGTTTCAATCGTCGCCCCGTAATCGTTGCGACCTTCGTTATTCTTCAGCTTCTGATAGCGAGCCAACCGCACCTTGATATTGGAATGCAGCCCCACAACCCCTTGAGCGTACGCCAAATCAGCTTCGTCTGGACTGGAGAAGACCATCCCCTCGCCCTTTCGTCCTGGCAACGCAACGGTCGTGTAGTAGCAACCCATGACGACATCTTGCGACGGGCTCATGATCGGCTTGCCGTTCGAAGGTGCGAACACGTTGTTCGTGCTCAACATCAACGTGTGCGCTTCGACTTGAGCTTCGATCGAAAGCGGCAGGTGAACGGCCATCTGGTCACCGTCGAAGTCGGCGTTGAAGCCTTTGCAAACCAACGGATGCAAGTGAATCGCATTGCCTTCGACCAAGATCGGCTCGAAAGCTTGGATCCCCATGCGGTGCAGCGTCGGAGCACGGTTCAACAAGACCGGGTGATTGGTGATCACCTGCTCCAGAATGTCCCAAACCTCTTCATCCTTCCGTTCGAGCATCTTCTTCGCCGATTTGATCGTGTCGGCATGCCCCAGCTCCTTGAGCCGGCGAATGATGAACGGTTGATACAGCTCCAACGCGATCTTTTTCGGCAAACCGCACTGATGCAGCTTCAAACGAGGTCCCACCACGATCACGCTTCGCGCCGAGTAGTCGACCCGCTTACCGAGCAGATTCTCGCGGAAACGACCCTGCTTACCCTTGATCATGTCGGTCAGAGACTTCAGCGGCCGATTGCTGCTTCCCAGCACGGGACGCTTGCAACGATTGTTGTCGAACAACGCGTCGACCGATTGCTGCAGCATTCGCTTTTCGTTGCGAATGATCACTTCCGGCGCGTTCAGATCGACCAATTTCCGTAGCCGATTGTTACGGTTGATGATCCGGCGATACAGGTCGTTCAAGTCACTGGTCGCAAAGTTGCCGCTGTCCAACAGCACCAAAGGACGCAGATCGGGAGGAATGACCGGGATCACGTCGAGCACCATCCACTCGGGACGATTATCGCTGTCACGGATCGATTCGACGATCTTCAAACGATTGATGTAATCTTTCTTTTTCTGCTTGCTGCCCGTCTCGGTCAAGTCGACGCGGAGCTGCTCGGACAACTGAACCAGATCCAGCTTGTTCAGCAACTTCCGAACCGCCTCGGCGCCCATGTCGGCTTCGAAAGCTCCGTCGCCATATTGAGCCCGCGCGGCGCGATACTCTTCTTCGGTAAGCAATTGCTGAGCTTCCAGATCGGTCGTGCCGGGATCGATCACGACATAGTCTTGGAAGTAGATCACCTTTTCCAGCGAGCTGGTTTTCATCGCCAGCAAGTTACCCAACCGGCTGGGCATCGCCTTGAAGAACCAAATGTGGACCACCGGCGCGGCCAGATCGATGTGTCCCATCCGCTTTCGACGAACGCGACTGTGCGTCACCTTCACCCCGCAGCGATCACAGATCATACCCTTGTACTTCATACCGCGATATTTACCGCAGGCGCATTCCCAGTCCTTCTCAGGTCCAAAAATGCGCTCGCAAAACAGACCGTCTTTCTCCGGACGATAGGTGCGGTAGTTGATCGTTTCTGGCTTTTTCACTTCGCCGAACGACCAGCTCTTTATGTCCTGGGGACGGGCCAAGCTGATGCGGACCGAAGCGTAATCATTGATGCGTTCGTAACTGCCGGATTCGCCGTTAGACATTCAGGAGACTCCTTGGGGGTACGCCAAATGGCGTGATGATTTTGAGCGTGTTTTGGGACCCGCCTCCGAAGAGGCGGGCGTTGGTCGACGGGTTCATCTTAAATTTGAGATTTCGAATTCAAAATTTCCTAAACCGGTCGCTTTTCAAGCTGCATGTTCAATGCGAGTCCTCGAATCTCGTTGGTCAACACGTCGAAGCTGGCAGGGGTGCCCGCTTCCAACGTGTTTTCGCCCTTCACCATCGATTCGTAAATCTTGGTACGGCCTTCCACGTCGTCGCTCTTGACGGTCAACAGTTCCTGCAGAATGTAGGCCGCTCCGTAGGCTTCCAAAGCCCAGACTTCCATTTCGCCGAATCGCTGTCCACCAAAACGAGCCTTACCACCGAGCGGTTGCTGAGTAATCAAAGAGTAAGGTCCGGTGCTGCGTGCATGCACTTTGTCATCGACCAAGTGATGCAATTTGAGCATGTAGATGTAACCAACAGTTGTTTCCTGCTCCATCGGCTCGCCTGTCCGACCGTCCAGCAGCCGCACTTTACCGTGACGCGGCAACCCGGCTTCGGCCAAGCACTCGTTGATATCCTCTTCGCTGGCACCATCGAACACCGGGGTAATCGCCTGAAAGCCCAGCTTGGCTCCCGCCCAACCGAGGTGGGTCTCCAAAATCTGCCCCACGTTCATACGGCTGGGAACGCCCAGCGGATTCAACATGATCTGCAACGGCGTGCCATCGGGCAAGAAAGGCATATCTTCCATCGGCAAGATCTTGCCAATCACACCCTTGTTACCGTGACGACCCGCCATCTTGTCGCCGACGCTGATCACCCGACGGTTGGCAATGTATACCTTTACCATCTGCAACACGCCGCTACGCAGCTCGTCGCCACGCTTCATGCTGTTCAGCTTGCGGTCGCGTGCATCGATGGCGGCCTCGACATTGGACCACTGTTGCTTGAAGACCTTTTGGACTTCCTGCTGGGTCTCTTCCTTCTTGACCTGATCCAAGATCCGCTCGATCTGGAAATTCACAGCCTGTTCGGCGATGAACTTTGGATCTTGACCATCCGACAGCGGATTGCCTTCGGTGTCTTTGAACTTCGTGCCACCGGCCACTTCCAATTCAGCGATCAAACTGGTGAACGTGCTGGCGATCTCCGCATTGCCTTCGCTCTCGGCATCTTTCAGTTCCTTCTCGAACGCCTTCCGTTCGTCTTCGGTCAAACTCATTCGACGCGAGAACTTCTGCGTATCGATCACGATCCCCTCGATACCCGACGGCACCTCCAGCGAATCGTTTTTAACGTCTTCACCGGCACGACCAAAAATCGCGTGCAGTAATTTTTCTTCCGGCGTCAGCTCCGTCTTGCTCTTCGGGCTGACCTTACCGACCAACACGTCCCCTGGCCGCACGTAAGTACCCACCTGCACGATGCCCGAATCGTCCAAGTTCCGCAGTGCCTTTTCCGACACATTCGGAATGTCACGGGTGAACTCTTCACGACCCAGCTTGGTTTCGCGAATCTCGACATCAAAGTCTTCGATGTGGATCGAAGTGTAGGTGTCGTTCTTGACCAACTCTTCGGACAAGATGATCGCGTCTTCGTAATTATAACCGTCGAACGACATAAATCCGACCAACACGTTTCGGCCGAGCGCCAGCTCGCCGTTCCGAGTCGCCGCACCATCGGCGATGATCTGACCCTTCTCGACCTTGTCCCCAACGGTCACCATCGGTTTCTGATTCAGGCAAGTCCGCTCGTTCAGGCCTTGGTATTTCTTGAGGTCGTAATGGTCGCTGCCAATTTCAATCCGACGCGCGTCGGCGTAAGTCACCTTGCCGGCGCGTCGAGCCCGTACAACCATCGCGCTGTTCTGAGCAACCTGACGCTCCATCCCGGTGCCCACAATTGGCGGTTCGGCGACCAACAATGGCACCGCTTGCCGCTGCATGTTCGAACCCATCAAAGCACGGTTCGCGTCATCGTGCTCGAGGAACGGAATCAAGCCTGCTGAAACGCCAACCATCTGTGCCGGTGCGACGTCCATATAATGGACTTGCTCGGGCTGGACGATTTCGAAGTCACTGCGGAATCGAGCAATCATGTTCGGTCCGGCGACTAGCGATCCACCCTGCACTTCGGCGTCGGCCGGTGCAACATAGGATTCGTTCTCTTCGTCGGCTCGCAACCAGACCACTTCGTCAGTCACCTTGCCTTCGTTGATCTTGCGATAGGGCGTCACCAAGAAACCGTAATCATCGACGCCAGCGTAAATCGCCAACGAGCTGATCAGACCAATGTTCGTACCTTCAGGTGTCTCAATCGGACAGATCCGTCCGTAGTGCGAAATGTGCACGTCGCGGACTTCAAATCCGGCCCGTTTACGATTCAACCCCCCAGGGCCCAACGCCGACAGCCGCCGCTCGTGCGTCAACTGGGACAGCGGATTCGTCTGGTCGACCACCTGCGAGAGTTCGCCACGACCAAAGAAGTAATCGATCGCCGCCGAGACGCTCTTCGGATTGATCAACGAACGTGGAGTCATATCCTCCACATCCTTTAAGCTCATCCGCTCCTGGACGGTCCGGCGCAGTTTCAGGAAGCCCTTACGCAATTCCTCGCTGGCCAATTCGTCAATCGTTCGCAGACGTCGGTTGCCCAAGTGGTCGATGTCGTCGATTTCCGCACCCGAGTCGGGATCGAACAGATCGAGCAGATACTTGATCGCCGAAATCATGTCCTCGTGACGCAGCGTCATTACCGACTCACTGACGTCGGCTCCCAATTTGCGGTTCAAACGGAACCGACCCACCTTACCCAACCGATAGCGGTTCTCGTCGTAGAACTTCTCATTAAACAGCGTGCGAGCCTTCTCCAATTGCGGCGGATTACCCGGACGCAACCGCTGGTAGATTCGCAGCAAAGCCTCTTCGTGGCTGCTGGTGTTGTCTTCGGCCAATGTATTGAAAATCAAAGGAACCTTCGGCCCCTCCATCGTCTCTACCGAAGTCACACCGGAAGTACAGATCGTTTCGGCGACATTCTTGGTGATCTTGTGCCCAGCTTCGATGATAATTTCACCGGCTCGATCACTTCCCGAAGGATAAATAACGTCGTCGACAGCGACGTGACCCTCGATCTTCGCGGCGCTCCGTCCGTCGGTGATTTTGTGCTCCGTGCTCGAATAAAACGCCCGCAGCAAATCGGCGTCGGTCGACAAACCGGGATCCATCGCCCGCAAGAGCGTCGTTGCGGCAAACTTGCCACTTTGGTCGATCCGCACCGTCAACGAATCTTTCTTCGTCACGTTGACCTCGATCCACGAACCACGCTCGGGAATCACTCGACAACTGGGAAGCTTCCGGTCACTGGTTCCTTCCTGTTCCAGCACAAAGTCCACGCCGGGACTGCGATGCAACTGTGAAACGACGACGCGCTCCGCACCGTTGATAATGAACTCGCCACCGCCCATCATGATCGGCAAGTCACCGAGATAGACCTCTTCATCCACTGGCTCGTCACGCACCAAACGCAACCAAACACGCAGCGGCCGCCCGTACGTCAACCGCAATTGGCGGCATTCCTGAGGCGTATAACGCGGCTTGCCAAGCTCGTAGCGCAGGTACTCGAGGTTAATATTCCCGTCGTAACTGCTGACGGGGAAAATCTCCCGCAACACACCTTCCATGCCGAGATCTTTGCGACCAGTCGGTGCAGCATCCTCCTGCAAGAAGCTCGAGTAACTGACCGTCTGCAACGCGGTCAAATCCGGCAAGTCAAAGCCGATGCGGTCAGAACCAAAGTGACGAACAGTGGTGGGTTCAAGACGACGTTGGGACGTAGTAGCCATTCGCGAGAACGCTCCTTGAAGGCCGATTGCGGGAAGCCCGAATGAATGAAAGTGCACCAGAGAGTGCTGGCGCGCAAAACCAGCCACGCGAGAACCATCCCTGACAGGTAATGGTCCGAGGGCCGCTCAAGTGCACGGGTACCGGGTGCATCAAGAGGATGAAGTGGGCAAGAAGGGGACGACGGTCAAATGCTTCTCAACAGTTCTAACAAAAAACGCCGAACCCGGTAACCCCGGGCTCGGGTTTTTGGCGCAAATAATGCTCTGAGACGATCTCCTGCTCCAGCCGCCGTGCCAGCAGAAACGCCTTAACCGCAGTCGACTCACACCGGTCGCTTGCCCTACTCCAATTGAGGCAGTTTCGAAATCCCTCGAAAGCGACCGCCATCACCGGTGACGGATCACCGATGACATGCGAGGCAGCTAGCAGACAAAATCGGCTATTTCAGCTCGACGCTACCGCCGGCCTCTTCGATTTCCGCTTTGATCTTCTCAGCGTCTTCCTTGCTGATCGCTTCTTTCAGCGTCGCTGGAGCGCCTTCGACCATCTTCTTGGCTTCCATCAGCGATGCGCCGGTCAGGTTCTTGACAACCTTCACAACGTTCAGCTTCTTGTCGCCAAAGCCCGTCAGGACGACGTCGAACTCGGTCTTTTCGACGGCTTCTTCACCGCCACCTTCGCCACCGGCGGCGGCCATCATGACTCCGCCACCCGCAGCGGGCTCGATGCCGTAAGCTTCCTTCAAATAGTCGCTCAGTTCCTTGGCTTGCTTCAAGGTCATCTCAGCGATCTTGTCGCCCATGGTCTTCGTTTCGTCACTAAATTCCGCAACTGCGGTCGCTTCTTCAGACATCGTTCGTGTCCCTCTTCAAAATTGGCGGATGAATCAGTTTCAGCCTCCCTCAAATCCCTCACATGACGGGAATCGCCAGTGGCTCAGGCTGAGGTCCAAACTTCTTGGTTAGCGTTAAAAGTAAAAGCCACGAATCGCGGCGACGTTTTGGTTTTCCAGCCGGCACAGCTCAAGGCCCTGCCAGCCAGCACTACTCGGCAGACTCTTCTGCTTTTTCCATGACCTGCTTGACCTGACTGGCCAGCATTTTCCCGGGACCCAACAGTGCAGCCGACAGGTTTGCTCCGGGCGCCAGAATCTGGCCAACCAACAGCGAAATCTGCTCTTCACGACTAGGCCATTTACTGACCGCCTTCAGCCCTTCAGCATCCAACGGCTCTCCGTCCATAGCACCACATTGGGCCTTGAACCGATCGTATTTTTTCGAGTCCTTATCCAGCTCGACAACCGTCTTGACCAGCGTGACAAAGTCGGTCGATCCCCAACAGACGGCGATCGAACCGGTGGCACCTTCAAAAGCCGGGGCAAGACTAGTGCCTTCCGCCGCTCGTCGCGCCAACGAATTCTTCACGACCATCATATGGACGTTTTTCTCTGCCAACTCAGCCCGCAACTCGACGGTCGTATTGGCATCCATCCCCACGGTGGAGACGACAACCGCATCCTCAACGCCTTCCAAACGGTTGGCGATGTCGCGGGTCACTAGGTCTTTTACAAATTTGCTCATCGTATTTCTCTGCTTGCCAAGCTTTCACTTGGGCCGCGTAAACGGCCTAGGACTTAGATCGCGACTCGCACACTGGGGCTCATCGTTCCACAGATCGCCACGCCACGCACGTAAGCGCCTTTGACTGCCTGCGGCTTTAACCCGACAACAAAATCGACGAACGCCTGAATGTTTTCTTCCAATTGTTTCGGCTCAAAGCTCATCTTGCCGACCATCGCATGCACGTTGCCGCCCTTGTCATTGCGAAACTCGACCTTACCAGCCTTATACTCCCCAACCACCTTACCGACGTCAGGCGTCACCGTGCCGGCACGTGGACTGGGCATCAAACCGCGGGGACCGAGAACTCGACCGAGCGGACCAACGAGCCCCATCATGTCGGGAGCCGCGATGCAGACATCGAAATCGGTCCAACCATCTTTAATCTTTTTTGCCAACTCCTCTTGCCCGACTTCGTCCGCACCCGCTTCTTCAGCAGCCTTGGCGGCGTCACCCCGAGCAAACACGACGATTCGCTGCGACTTGCCAATCCCGTGCGGAAGCACCACGCTACCACGCACGATCTGATCGGCTTGATTGGGATCGACCCCCAATCGCATGTGAACTTCAACCGTCTGGTCAAACTTCGGCTTATCAAAATTCTTGAGCGATTCCACCGCGGCAGCCAGAGACTGGACTTCACTTGGCTGCTTAGCCAGCGCGGCTCGGTGTCGCTTGGACGACTTTGGCATAACTTGGTTATTTCCTGCTTTGAGTGGTAAAAGCGAAGGGAACCCACTTCCCGCGTGATCTCATTCGAACAACGCCGAACCTGGAACCTTCTCCCACGACTTGCGACCCGAAACCAGATCGGACCGATAACTTGAACGCCTTCGTCACTCCGACACCGCCTAACTAGCAGGCCGGCAGTGATTCCTAAGCAGAGAGCTTAGCCTTCGACATCGATGCCCATACTGCGAGCAGTACCTTCGATCATCCGCACTGCGTGATCAAGGTCACGAGCATTCAGGTCCTTCATCTTCTTTTCAGCGATCTCCGCACATTGAGCGCGCGTCACTTTGGCGACCTTGTCTTTGTTCGGAACGCCCGAACCCTTCGCGATGCCGGCAGACTGCTTTAACAGCGACGCGGCAGGAGGGCTCTTGGTGACGAACTCGAAAGAACGATCGTTATAGACCGTCACGATGACGGGAATCGGTGTCCCGTTATATTCTTTTGTGGCGTCATTGAACTGCTGGACAAACTGACCCAGATTCACGCCAAACTTACCAAGGGAAGTACCAACCGGCGGGGCCGGGGTCGCCTGACCACCGGGCACCTGGAACTTCGCTTGTCCCGTTACTTGCTTTGCCATCGAAAAAACTCATTCAACTCCGCTGCGGTGGGTAGCGATGGAACCTGCCGGGGTCACTCGACCAGCCTGGCTTTCCACCTCCCGCACACGAAAGGTTTTGGTAAGGGCGAGATTGTAATGAGTTGCAAATCGAAGGGAAGGCGGGTTCGCGAGGATTTTCAAAGAATTTTACGGGCGGCTGGCGCGGGGCTGTCCACGGGGATGCTGCCAGGGTCGCTCAGCAGGCAAAGGACCATCCCCAAAGCGGTCAAGAGAAACTCAACGGCTGCCCGGCGGCCGGCTAGTCGCCACCGACCGCGGTCACCGTTTCGTGTCGAATGTCACTCGTCACACCCTCGGTCGTGGCCGTTCGCAGGTACTTACCAGAGGGAGCGGCAAGGATCTCCAGCACCGTCGGCGATTCGCTCTTCGCATCGGCTTTGACAAAGAATCCATTGCAGGTGACGACGGCGTCGCGATAGGGCGGATAGCGGAGCATCGTCTGGTGGGCGGCTTCCATGTTGAAATGCGGGACGGTGGGAAACATATGATGCAGCACATGATTGTGCTCACCAAAGGGAAAGAAAATCTGTCGTTCGAGGAACTTGGCTTTGTAGACGCGACTATTGGTGTAGTCGCCCGCGTCGGGATAGTTGCCGTGATGCGCGATCTCCCGCAGAAACAGCACGGCGGGATAGAACGTGACCAGCGGGACGACCCAAAACAGCAAGTAATGGGGCCACCAACCGGCCACCGTCAGGACGGTAAAAAGCGTTCCGTAAAACGCGATCCGCATCGCCCATACCGTCTTGGTGCCCAGCCCATCCTGGCGTTTCGCCGGCGGGGAATCCATGGTCATCACAACGTACAACGCTCGGCCTTTCAAATAACTGAAGGCTTTGTGCCACAGGATTTGCTTGAAGACGTAATGCCACAAGAAAAACCGCTTGGTGACCGGAAAGTCGCGGGCTTGATGGGCCGTCAAGCGACGCAGGTCGGGGTCATGCTCCGGATCATTGACGTGACGATGGTGGCCCCAATGCCCAATCCGGTAATTCGCGATCGCGCCAAAGACAGGAAACAGCAAGAACCAATTGGCGACTGCGTCGTTCAGCAATCGGTTCTTAAATAACAGGTAATGGCTCGCTTCATGCACTAGCACGCTCAGTCGATTCTGAACCCAAGCACCGATCACAAAAATCGCACACAAATAGACGGGGACCATCCAGGCGATCGACCATCCCTGCTGCACTCGAACTTGATTGATCGCCAAACAGGCCGCCACGGTGACGGCGAAAATCGCATACTCCAACCCAATCCAAAACCAATTGGTGACATTATCGGGCCGACACAAACGCTTGATTTCGGCAAACATCTGCCGCCTTTCAAGCTCCGGAAGATCGTTGGGCATCGTGTCTAGACTCCAGCTTCAGAATATTGACCAAAAGCACACGCTCTCGCTAACAACGCACGGACTCGCTAACAATGCGGGCGTCCAAAGGACCTACCACCCGAGCTTGGCGACTTAGGTATATTAGGGCAAATCGCTAGAGAATACCAACGATCGCGAGTCCCTCCAGTGGGTCATCGCAGCACTTTCCAACTCGTTTCAATTCGCTCAACCACCCAATTCGCTCAACCACCCAATTCGCTCAACCACCTTGCGATCTCCGGATGTCGGCGATTGACAGCTAGTGGCGTGCCGAAGCATCGGGGAGCCCATCGTGTCGACGAAACAGCGATCTTTACCTGGCAAACGGGTGCTCCTCAGCGAGGGCTCCAGTTTATCGGCAAGGCAAACACTATATGCACTCGGGGGACATCATACGGTCGATGTGCTCGACCCTGACCCGATTTGCCAAGGCCGTTTTTCCCGGTTTGTCCATCGCTTTCACCGCTGCCCCGCCTATGGCAAAGATCCGCTCGGCTACCTGGAGGCACTGCGGAAATTGGTCCGCGGCGGCGACTATGATGTTTTGGTCCCGACCCACGAACAGGTCTACCTGCTGGCCAAGTACCGTGACGAACTGCGGCAATATGTTGGCATGGCCTTACCGTCTTTTGAACAGCTCGATGAACTGCAAAGCAAGGTTCGCTTCTCGCGCCTGCTGGATCAACTGGGCTTGCCTCAGCCACCGTGCCGCATTCTGACAACCGCGCAAGAATTGCTGGAAGCCGAGCAACTGCCCTGCTTTGTGAAGCAGCCGTACAGCACCGCCGGACAGGGTGTCGAGCCGGTCGAGGATCGCGAGCAAATGCAGTTGCTGATCGATCGATGGAGCGACCAAGGGGCCTGGAGCGAAGGCCGAGAACTGCTGCTGCAAGCTCCCGGGATCGGCGTCCAAGCGACCGCGCAAGGGGTCTTCCAGCACGGCCGGCTGGTCGGATTCCATTGCTTTGAAGCACGCGCCCTCGGTGTCGGAGGCATGTCGATGGCGCGCGTCAGTGCGACTCACCGTGACGTCCAGTCACACCTGCAGACGCTGGGGCAACATCTCGATTGGCACGGAGCGGTGTTTCTGGATTATTTTTACGACGCCGATCAGGGCCCACAGTACATCGAAGCCAATCCGCGGATCGGCGAGACCGTCAATGCGACGCTCAGTGGCGTGAACCTCTGCGAGCAACTGATCCGCGTTTCAGCAGGTGAACCGGTCGAGCCGCTGCCGCTCGGTCGCACCGGAGTCCGCTCCCACAGCGGTTTCATGATCCTGATGGCGGCGGCCAAAGAGGGCGCCACACGCCGTGACTTGATTCGAGAAAGCTGGGCATGCCTGACAAATAAAGGTCTGTATCGCAGCAGCGAAGATGAGCTAACGCGACCGCGACAGGACTGGCTAAGCCTGCTGCCGGCGACCGCCACCACGCTGCAATTGCTCGTCCACCCCGGCCGCGCCAAACGCCTGGTCAACAAGGCGGTGGAAAACTACTCCCTGCCCGACGCGATGGTTCGCAAAATTCAATCCCTCCAGCCGCCAACCCCTTCCTGACCGGCCCCTCAGTTGCGGGTCACGGTTTCGTGTAGGTTCAGCAGGGCTCTGGAAACGCTGGTCCAGGCGGCGAGCGTCGGCGGGGCGAGCTCCGCGTTGGCTTGATATTGGCCGTTTTGCTCGAGAAATTTCTGCGCCGCTTCGGGCTCGTCGCGGAACGCCTGCTGCTCCCGGGCGAGTAACTCCGTGAGCGCGGCGAGTTCTTCCGGATCGGGGTCCCGTGAGGTTACCAGTCGGAAGCCGTAGCGGAGCCGCTGCGCTGGGGTGCCGAGGCCTGCTGCTTCGGCGTCACGCAAGATCCGCACCGCCAAGGCACGCGCCGCTTCGACGAACGTGGGATCGTTCAGCAACACCAGGGCTTCGAGCGGCGTGTTGGACCGCGGTCGCCGAGCGGTGCATTCTTCGCGTGTCGGCGCGTCGAGGGCTTTGAGCATCGGGTGCAAGAATTGACGCTGCCAATGGGTATAGACACCACGACGCCACTGGTTTTCGTTTTTATCCTCGCGATACGTACGCTGCGGAAAATTCAGATGCCGGTAGTATCCGGCGGGCTGGTAAGGCCGCGCACTATCGCCGCCCACTTTGTGTACCAGCAAGCCGCTGACCGATAACGCGTTGTCTCGCACCATTTCGGCCGGCAAACGATAACGGGACTGACGCGCGAACCACAGATTCGCCGGATCCGCACGCAGTGTTTCGGCTGACGCCGTGGAGCTCTGCCGGTACGCGCGCGACATCACCAGTTCTTTGAGGAAGTGTTTCACATCCCAATCGCTGGCGATGAAATCGAGTGCCAATTGATCGAGCAATTCCGGATGATTGGGCGGCTGGCCTTGTCCTCCAAAATCATCCAGCGAAGGCGACAACCCGTTGCCGAACATCAAATACCAAAACCGATTCGCGAAGACGCGGGCCGTCAAGCCGCCGATACCCTGCTTGTCATCGACCAGCCAATTGGCCAGGTCGAGTCGCGTCAAGCGTTCGGCGTCGGTTCGCACTTCGCCCAAGAACGTCGGTACTGCCGGCATGACCACCGGTCCCGAATCGTCCAGCCAGTCGCCTCGCGGCAAGATGCGCATCGTACGCGGCGGAATCGATTTGGTGATCATCGTCAATCGTCCCGCTTGGTTGATTTCCGCAAGCTGTTGCTCGAGCGTTTGCTGCAACGTTTTATCGGCCGCCGCGTCATCTCCCGATGCATCCTTGGGCTCGGCATCCTGCGGTTCGTCAGCGGTCGCCGATCGAGCCGCCGCTAACGCCTTTTCCAGTCGCTCTTTTTCGGCCCTTGCCGCCGGCGGCAACACCATCATTTCCGGTGGGCGACGAGTCGGCAAAGCGTTGCTGCCTTGCGTGAAATGCTGCTCCTCGTCGACATCGGCGAAGAAGGCCGCCATCGCATAGAAGTCACGACTGGTATACGGATCAAATTTATGGTCGTGGCATTGCGCACAACCAAGGGTGCCACCGAGCCAAACGCTGGACAAATTGCGAACGCGATCGGCGGCATAGATCGCAAGGTACTCCTTGGGTTGCAAGCCGCCTTCATGCGACGTCTGCAACAAGCGGTTGTAGCCGGTCGCCACCAATTGCTCGACCGTCGGATCGGATAGCAGATCGCCGGCGAGCTGCTCGCGCGTGAATTGATCGAATGATCGGTTTTGATTGAAACTGTCGATGACATAATCGCGGTAGGGCGAAATGTTGTGATCTTGGTCGCCGTGGTAGCCCACCGTGTCGGCGTAGCGGACCAGGTCCAGCCAAAACATCGCCATCCGTTCGCCGAACGCTTCGCTGGCCAGCAAGCGATCGACGGTCGCTTCGTAAGCGGCCGGGCTGGGGTCCTGCACGTACGCCCGCAGGTCGTCCAGCGACGGCGGCAGGCCCGTGAGATCAAAGTGGAGGCGGCGCAGCAGAGTCACCGGATCGGCGTCAGACGCCGGACGCATTCCTCTCGCTTGCCAAGTCGCCATCAACTGACGATCGATCGGATGCGCCGACCATTCGGCGTTCTTCGCCGCAAGCGTCTCGGAGGCAGGGACGGCTCGGCGGACCGGCGGAGCGTAAGCCCAATACGGCTCGTAGACCGCCCCTTCTCGAACCCACCGCTTCAGCGTTTCAATCGCCTCGGGGCGGAGCTGCTTGTTCGTTTCGGGAGGCGGCATGACAAGGTCGGGATCGGTCGATGTAATCCGCGCGATCAGCTCACTCGCGTCGATGTCCCCCGGTTCGATCGCGACCGCTTTGGCATCTTCTTCCACATCCAGCCGTAAACCGGCTTCGCGGTGCGTAGCGTCGGGGCCATGACAGAAAAAACAATTGTCCGACAGCAAAGGACGCACATCGCGGTTGTAACCCAGCGGGGCCTCGGCCCAAGCAGAAGTCGACCGATTTCCAGTCAACAACAGCAAGCAAACCAGCAAGAGGAAGCCATCGTTTCGCGACCGAGGCAGCATGATGAGCGTCTCCAATGAATCGAGGGAGATGTTTTTATTTCGGTCCATGGTAACGAAAAACCGGCCGCGGGGTTCGGCGAGCGGTCGCGACGGCGGTTAGACTGAGGGCAAGGATCATGCCTGTGCGAAACTGCTACGGTCCGTCCGCATGCCACACGCCTTCCCTTTTTCTGGAGAACCAAAGCGATGTTGAACCTCACGGGGCGAGGCAAATCGCAAACCTGTAACGGTGCCACCCGGCGTGACTTCTTGCAAGTCGGCACGTTGGGCGCGATCGGGTTGGGACTGCCACAGTATTTGGCGGCCAGCGAACGCGGGGTGGTCGATCCCGCAAAGGACAAACGCTCATGCATCATGATCTTTAATCTGGGCGCGCCGAGTCAGCTCGATACGTTTGACATGAAACCAGATGCACCGTCGGAAGTCCGCGGTCCCTTTCAGCCGATCGCGTCTCGCGGTGACTTTCAAGTCTCCGAAATCTTGCCTCGCCATGCGGAGATCGCTGACAAGTTTTCGATCGTGCGGTCCTGTTACCACAACGCCGCGGCGGTGCACGATGCGGGTTGGCAGATGCTGCAAACGGGACGCCAATTTACCGGCGGCGTGAACTACCCGCATGCCGGCGCGGTGGTGCAGTACATGCGCGGCCGTCGAACGGACTTGCCGGCTCACGTGGTGCTGCCAGAAAAAATGGGCCGCGGTGGTGGTAATCTTCCCAACGGACAGGCGGGGGGATTTCTCGGCAAAGCCTACGACCCGTTTGAACTGTCGGCCGATCCCTCCAAGCCCAACTTTAAGGTTCCCGATCTGTTGCCGCCCAGTTCACTCGGAGACGTGCGCATCGATCGCCGGCGCCGGATGCGGGCGGCTATCGAGGGCAAACTGTCGAATCTCGAAGCGACCGAATCGGCCAAGATGTTGGACAGCCATTTCGCGGCCGCTTATCGCATGATGAGCAGTCCGCAGGCGCGGGCGGCATTTGATTTGTCGCAGGAACCGACCAAGGTCCGCGAGCGTTACGGCATGAATCGGTTCGGTCAGTGTTGCTTACTGTCGCGGCGATTGGTCGAAGCGGGCGTGCGGTTTATCACTATCAACACGTTTTTGACCGTCTTTGGTGAGGTCACCTGGGACATTCACGGTACCAAACCGTTTACCAGCATCGAAGGGATGCGTGACATTGTCGCGCCGATGTATGACCAGGCTTACGCGGCGCTGATCGGCGACCTGCATGAACGGGGTTTGCTGGAGGACACGCTGGTGACCGGTTTGGCGGAATTTGGCCGGACGCCGAAAGTCAATCCGGCGGGCGGGCGTGACCACTGGCCGCAGTGTTTCAGTTGCACCTTTGCCGGCGGCGGCGTGCAAGGCGGTCGCGCGATCGGGGCGAGCGATCCGATCGGGGCGGTGCCAGCCGACCGCCCGGCAAGTCCCGGCGAAATCATTGCCACGATTTTTCACAGCTTGGGATTGGATTTACATGCCGAGGTCCCTGGGCCGGGCGGACGCCCTTTCCCGCTGGTCGATTTTGGCGTGCGAGAAATCGGCGAGCTGTTTAGCTGAGCGACCTCGGATTAGTTAAGCGACCTCGGAACGAAAGTCGCGTCCCAGGTGGACAATCGCCATCACGAACTTTTCTGCGAAACCGTTTCACGGAGCCTTGTTGAAGATGAGATTTGCCGTTGCTTGTGGCTTGACCCTGTGGTCGACAGCGTTTGCCTTGCCCGCGTTGCTCGCGTTGCCCGCGTTACTCGCCTTGCCCGCGTTGCTCCACGGAGCCGAACCGGGGATCGCGGTGCTGCCGTCGAACTTCACGCTGCATGGGCCCGAATCCCGCCAACGGGTGTCGGCTGTTGACATGGTCGGCAACCAAACGGGACCGTTGCTCGACACCGACGAGGTGACTTGGCAGATCGCCGATGCCGAAGTGGCCAAGTACGTCGATGGGATGGTGATTCCCATCGGCAACGGAACGACTCAATGCATCGCGAGCTTACCCGACGGGCGTCGTGCGGTGTCGGCGTTGACGGTGGAGGGGTTTGCGCAGAAGCATCGGTGGAACTTTCGCAACGAAGTCCAAGCTGTCCTGGCACGGCGAGGCTGCAACATGGGTTCCTGCCACGGTGCGCTGGCCGGCAAGGGAGGCTTCCGGCTCAGCCTGCGAGGTTACGACGTGGCGGCCGACTATTTGACGATGACGCGTGAGGCGCGCGGCCGGCGTGTGGAATTGGCCGATCCCGGGCGCAGCCTGCTGCTTGCCAAGCCGACCGGCGCGTTGCCGCACAAGGGAGGGCTGCGGCTGGATACCGACTCGCGCGACTACGCCGTCTTGTCACAGTGGATCGCGCAAGGCGCTGTCGGCCCGAGCGACGACGATCCGCAGTTGCAACGGATCGAAGTCCTCCCGGCGAACTCCACGCTGCAACCGGGCGACCGCATGCAGGTGCTGGTGCAGGCCCATTACGACAACGGACGCGTCGCCGATGTGACGCAGTGGGCCAAGTTCACGGCGACCGATGAAGCGGTGGCGAGTGTCGACGAGCATGGCGAAGTGCTGGTGCGTGGCCCCGGAGAAGCGGCCGTTTCGGTGTGGTTCGGCAGCCGCATCGCGCTGGCTCGTCTGACCGTTCCCTACGGATACAACGTGCCGACAGCCGCGTACGCCTCCGCACCTCGCCGCAATTTCATTGACGATCTGGTCTTGCGGCAACTCGCACAGTTGAAGCTGGAACCGGCGCCGCGGTGCGATGACAATACCTTCCTGCGACGCAGCACGCTGGACTGTGTGGGACGCTTGCCAACGGCCGCCGAAACCACCGCCTTCCTAGCCGATCAAGCGACCGACAAACGTGACCGGTGGATCGAACAGTTATTGGCTCGAGACGAGTTTGTCGATTATTGGTCTTACAAATGGAGCGACCTGCTGTTGGTCAGCGGCAGGCAATTACGGCCCGCCGCGGTGAAGGCGTTTTACACTTGGATCCAAGATGCGGTGCGAGAAAACCGACCGTGGGATCGCATCGTCCGCGAAGTCTTGACGGCGCAGGGCAGCAGTATCGAACAAGGCGCGACAAACTTTTACGCCATCCACCAAACGCCGGAGGAGATGACCGAGAATGCCTGCCAAGCCTTCATGGGTTTGTCGATCGGCTGTGCCAAATGCCACAATCATCCGCTGGAGAAATGGACCAACGATCAGTACTACGCGATGGCCAATCTGTTCGCGCGGGTGCGAGCGAAGGGCTGGGGTGGTGACAGTCGCAATGGCGATGGCAAGCGAACGGTGTATGTGGCCACGGCCGGTGATCTGATTCAACCGTCGACCGGACGGCCGCAAGCCCCCGCTCCGCTTGATGGCCAGCCACTAGCACTCGACGATCCAGGCGACCGTCGCGAGGCGTTGGCGGCGTGGATGACGTCGCCGGAAAATCCGTACTTTACCCGTTCCATTACGAATCGTATTTGGGCGAATTTCTTCGGCGTCGGCTTAGTCGAACAGGTGGACGACCTGCGACTGAGCAATCCGGCATCGAACGAACCTTTGCTGGCCGCCGCCGCGGAGCACTTGATCGAGTCGCGGTATGATCTCAAACAATTGATGCGAACGATCATGCAAAGTGAGACCTACCAGCGGAGCAGTTTGCCACTGGAAGGAAACGCCGCCGAGCAACGGTACCTCAGTCGCTATTACCCGCGTCGGCTGATGGCCGAGGTGTTGCTCGATGCGATCGACCAAGTCCTGGGGACCAGCACATCGTTCACGAAAGTCAGCTTTGCCGGTGCGGACAGTCAAGCAACCGACTTCTATCCGGCGGGCACGCGTGCGGTGCAACTGTATGACTCCGCCGTCGAATCGTATTTCCTGAAAACGTTTGGGCGTAATTCGCGCGAGATCACTTGCGAGTGTGAACGGAGCACCGAACCGAGCATGGTGCAGGTGCTGCATTTGTCCAATGGCGATACGATGAATCCGAAACTAGCCGCTCCGGACAACTTCATTGGGCAACAGTTGGCCGCCGGTCGCAGCAATCCGCAGATCGTGGAGCAGTTGTTTCTCAAGGCGCTCGCCCGCCCACCGTCGCCCGAAGAGCAGCAAAAACTGCTAGGTGTCTTGCAAGAGTACGGCGAAGATCAGCGCCGCGAGGGACTGGAGGACGCTTGCTGGAGCGTGCTCAGCAGCACCGAGTTTCTCTTTAATCACTGATCACTGGGCGATCGGAGTCGGCGGCGGGCTATAATCAGACACCGCCGACTGTGGGCGGACGATAGCGAGCCAATTTGGGAGATGGATGTGCGAGGTGCTGGCGGAACCGATGGCGGGATCGGAATGTTTCTTGGCGGGTTGGCACTGGCGGGCGGTGCCGTTTACTTTTTTTTCGATTCGGTCCAGGTTCGAACAGGGATCGGTGCGCTGTCGGGATTGATGCGTCGCGGTACCGGAGGTGGTGGTTTTTACGAAACGACTTCGATGGGCATTCTGTTTGTGCCCTTTTTTGTTGGGGTTTTTTGCCTGTTCGTCGACGCCAGCCGAAAATGGGCGTGGAACCTGACCTACCTTGGATTGGCGATCTTGGCGATCGAGATTGTCAGCCGAGTCCGTTTTGTCATGAACACGAAACTGACGCATCTGTTGGGGATGCTGGTGATGTTCGCTGCCGGAGCGGCCTTTATGTTCCGCTCGTATCGAGCCTCCAACAAGAACCTACCGGGGCCTCAAGATGCCCCCAGAGACCTCTAAGGTATGATGTTCCGGCAGTGCTGGCAGCGTCCTCTGCAATTTCGTGATTTGCTGTTAAACTCTCTTTACTTCCCCTTTTAAGGAACGAGGATACCGATGTTGCTAAACCGTTTTTCAATGTTTTCTATCGCCGCAACCGCCATGCTGAGCGTTGCTGGCCTGACTGTTTCCCAAGCCATTGGCCAAGAAGCGGGTGCGACCGCCGAAGAGGCTGGCAAGACAATCGAGGTTTTCGATTCGGCGACGATGGAAACTCCCGCAGCGTGGAAGACTGTCCAACCGAAAGTTTCGATTATTGAGCACGAGTTTGCCGCGACCGCGGGTGAAGACGACGGCAAGGCACGCGTTACGATGATGGCGGCTAGCGGTTCGGTCGATGCCAATGTGGCGCGCTGGAAAGGCCAATTCAAGCTGGCAGAAAACGGAGTCAAGCAGGAAAAAGAAACCGTTGCCGGGCACACGGTACACTTGATCCACCTAGCCGGTTCGTACAAAGAAACGATGGGCGGCGGACCCTTTTCAGGGGGCCGTGTTGTCGAACGGGATGACTATGCGATGAGCGGCGCGATTATTGTCGATCCCAAAGGTCGCCAGTACTTCATCAAGATGATCGGTCCGGAAAGCGTCGTCAAAGCCAACCGCGAAGCCTTTGGCGAGATGGTTAAAGGCCTAGAGAAAAAGTAAGACACGGCACTTATGAACATACAGAGCTTTCTTGAGCACCACGGTATCCTCCGCAACCCCTTCGCGGAGGAAGATGCGCAAACGGACCCGGTGTTCAAGGAGCACTGTATCAACAGTGCTTATCATCCCGTGTGGGATAAAATCTACGGCGATCCATCCGAACCGGCGACAGCGATCATTTTCGGGCCCAAGGGGTCGGGAAAAACCGCCATGCGTTTGCAGATCGATCGCCATTTAGCGTCATACAATCGCGAACACCCCACCAGTCGCATCAACGTCATTCGCTACGATGACTTCAACCCGTTCCTCGATCACTTTCAGGAACGTTTGAGCTGGCGATCGAACAAGAAACCCGAAAAGGTCTTCGACGCGTGGCGTCTGTGGGACCACATGGATGCGATCCTCTGCCTCGGCACGACGCAGATGATCGATCGGGCGCTCTCTTCCAATGAAGATTCCAGCCCGTCGCTGTTCGAAGAATCGAGCCGCATTCATGACGACGACCTGCACAAGATCGATCGCACGACGGCCCGCGACATGTTGTTGTTGGCGTGTTGCTATGACCAGTCGACGGTGTCGACATTCACCGGACGTTGGGATCAGTTTCGCCGCAAACTGGGATATTCCAATTGGTACGTCCAATGGGACCTTTGGTTGGGTGCCGTCTGGACGGTTTTGATGGTGGTATTGGTCGTTTATCTGTTTCGTACCGATCGGATCGGCTGGCAAACGTCGGCGTGGTTGGCACCGCTGTTAAGTTTCCTCGGGTTTGCCCCTTATCTGTTGCGCTGGTTTCGCTGCCAACGACAAGCGATGGGAGTCCGCCGCCATATGCGCGTCGGGAAACGCGAAATCAGCTCTCTGCGAAAAGTCTTGATGCGTTTTCCGCCCAAAGAATTGGCCAGCCAACCGCTGCCTCGATTCAGCCGCACCGATGATCGCTTTGAGTTGCTGACCAAACTGCAAATGGCCACCAAGAAACTCGGTTTCGCCGGCACAATCGTGTTGGTTGATCGCGTGGATGAACCTCACCTGACCGGGGGCAAACCCGAATTGATGCGGCGTTTTGTCTGGCCGCTGCTGGACAATAAGTTGCTCAAACATCCCGGCCTGGGGCTGAAGATGATGCTGCCCCAAGAGCTGCATCGCGATGTCGAGCGAGAAAGCAACGAGTTCCACGAGCGGGCTCGATTGGATAAACAGAATGTCATTCCCGCCTTCGCGTGGACCGGTGAGTCGCTCTACGACCTCGCCCGAGCCCGCATGACCGCCTGTTCTGCCGAAGGCAAATCGCCCGAACCGAAGGATCTGTTCGACGAACAGATCGGCTACGCTCGACTGCTGGCGACTTTCCAATCGCTGCGTGTGCCGCGGCACCTGTTTCGATTCCTGTATCGTGTGCTGGTCGAACATTGCAACAAGCACAGTGATTCTCAGCCTCGGTTCACCATCGAACCGCAGACGTTTGAAGCGGTGTTGGCGGTTTATCTGCGCGAGATGGAATCGACCGTTTCTTAATCACCTGTTCGCTTTGCTGTTCCTTGCCTCCACATCGATGTCATGACCTTTCCACAATCCCGGCATCGACAACCGGAGAAGATGGATCAACCGGGGTTGGACAACGACCTGCATCACGGTGCGCTACGTACGCTGGCACGCATCAATCGCTACAGCGGCACCATCGGCAGTATCTGGCGTCCAATTCGAGAGCATGCCAGACGCCAGCAACTGGGCGATGCACCGGAGCGCCCGCTGCGGATTCTGGACGTTGCCTGCGGCGGCGGGGATCTCGCGATCGGGCTGGCAAAACGCGCCAAGGCGGCCGGGTTGGCTGTCGAAGCGGCGGGTTGCGATATCAGCCAAACGGCGATCGACTTTGGCCAATGGCAAGCCGAACAAGCGGGCGTCGACGTGCGGTTTCTGATCGCCGACGTGCTGGGAAGCCCATTGCCGGAAGGCTACGATGTGATCTGTAG
>Ga0102938_10000019_pt1 | contig 74922 bp, 54 predicted proteins | sample SalPonR2_B_D2_MG_FD_84516 | JGI IMG/M metagenome (GOLD analysis project Ga0102938, IMG submission 84516) | Salt pond soil microbial communities from South San Francisco under conditions of wetland restoration - Salt Pond MetaG R2_B_D2_MG | ecosystem: Environmental > Aquatic > Marine >...
CCGCCGTGTCTACATCGATACGGTGGGGGTGTCGCCGACGCTTGAGGAGACGCAGCGTTTTCTTGCGGATGATCGCGAGCAGCGTCGCACACGGTTGATCGATCGCCTGTTGGATGATCCGCGAGTGGCCGACAATTGGGTTGGCTACTGGCAGGATGCATTGGCTGAGAATCCAAACCTGCTGAAGCCGATGCTGAACAACACCGGTCCCTTTCGCTGGTGGATTTACGAAGCCCTCCTGGATAACAAACCGCTTGATCGCTTTGCAACCGAACTGATCATGATGCGAGGCAGCCAGTGGGATGGCGGTACGGCTGGGTTTGGTATCGCTTCGCAAAACGATTCGCCAATGGCGGCCAAAGCCTTTGTGATCGGTTCCGCCTTCCTGGGTGTCCAGATGAAGTGTGCTCGTTGCCACGACGCGCCTTACCATCAATGGAAGCAGGGCGATCTGTTTCAGATGGCGGCAATGCTGGAACGCAAGCCGATCAAGCTGCCCACTAGCAGCACCGTCCCGGCAGCGTTCTTCGAAAATCAAGCTCGTAAATCGCTGATTGAAGTGACGATCAAGCCCGGTCAGACCATCGAGCCTCATTGGCCTTTCGAATCGATGGCACCGGCGGTTCCCGGCGAGTTGTTAAACGACTCCCAAGATCTTCGTGAGCAACTTGCCGCTCGTGTAACCTTGTCGCGACGCTTCGCTGAAATGATGGCCAATCGACTGTGGGGACGATTGATGGGGCTGGCGCTGGTTGAACCGGTCGATGACTGGGAAGGAAACGCCCCCTCGGATCCTGCGCTGTTGGCGTTGCTGACCGATCAATTGATCGCCGCCAAATACGATTGGCGGCAACTGTGCCGAAACATTATGAACAGCCAAGCCTACCAACGCGTGGCGGTCGATCGTGAACTGGGTACCGAGCCGCGTCGACGCATTTATCACGGGCCGTATCGTCGCCGCATGTCTGCCGAGCAAGTGGTCGATACCGCGCTGCATGCAGTCGGGCAAACGATGGATACCGAACCGCTTACGCTGGACGTGGAAGGGACGTTGCCGCCCAAGAACTTTTTAAACTTCGGCAAGCCACAGCGTGCTTGGGAATTCACCACCCTGGCAAACGAACGCGATCGTCCCAGTTTGGCACTCCCGCGAGCGCAAGCGATCGCTGATGTGATGAAAGCCTTTGGTTGGCGCAACTCACGTCCTGAACCGATCGCCGAACGCGAGCGGGCAGCGAATCTCATCCAGCCCGCGGTACTTGCAAACGGAACGTTTGGGACTTGGTTGACACGTTTGTCCGATGACAGTGGTTTGACGCGTCTGGCACTCAAGGACCAGCCGGTCGAAGCGTTTGTCGATCAATTATTCCTCTCGATTCTCACGCGACTTCCAGCGACCGAGGAACGAGCATCCTTTGTCGCTTTGTTGCAACCTGGCTTTGACAACCGGCACGTTCCCCTGTCAGATATCTCGGATGCACCGGAGCGAAAACGTTTTCGTTATGTGTCCTGGTCAAACCATCTCAACACCGAAGCAAACAAGATCAAGGTGGAGATGCAGGCTTTGGCGCGACAAGGGCCCCCGCCGACACGCTATCTCCGTGACGATTGGCGAGCTCGCGCTGAAGATGCAATTTGGTCTTTGCTGAATTCGCCCGAGATGGTCTTGATTCCTTAGTCGGTACCTTTGTGTAAACACGAGTTGCATTCACCACTACAGCATTCGATTTCGTATTTTTTAGAAGCAGAGGGACTGATGAAACGACGCGAATTCCTCGGCGCAGTTGCCACCACCGCTGCCGCCAGCCCCTTGGTCGTCTCTGCCGCAGAGGCGACGGCGCTGCCGATCGGCAAGGCGGAGCATTGCGTGATGATTTGGCTGGGTGGCGGCATGTCTCAGATTGACACGTTTGATCCCAAAGCGATGGGCGACGCCAAGGCAAAAAAAGCGGGCAGCTACTACCCAGCGATCGACACCGCTGTGGAAGGCGTTCAGGTCTGTGAGCATCTCCAGCGAACAGCACCGTTGATGGATCGCGTGACCGCCGTGCGAACAGTCCATCATGACGTGGTGGACGAGCATGCTGCGGCGACCAATCGAATGCATACGGGGCGGCCGACCAGCGGAACGGTTCAGTACCCGTCGCTGGGTTCGATCATCGCCCACGGTCGAGGTGCGGCGGCGGAAAATGTGCCGGCCTACATGCTGATCGGCTATCCCAACATTACCCGAGGGCCAGGATTCCTGGGACAAAAAGCAGGCTTTGTTTACCTGACCGACTTGGACAGTGGGCCCTCGGGGTTGGCTCGCGCACCTGGCGTCGATGCTGCCCGACAAGCTCGCCGGAGCGACTTACTTCGCGCCGTCCGCGACAGTGGCGCAAAACGCTTTGCCGGTGATGATTGGTTTCAGCAATATGACGCCGCAATTGGCGAAAGCCTGCGTCTGGCAGGCCCAGAGTTTATGCAGGTGTTTGACATCGATGACGAACCGCAAGCCTTGCGTGAGTCTTATGGCAGCGATTTCGGTCGTCGCTGTTTGCTGACGCGACGTTTGTTTCAATCGGGAGTCCGGTTTGTCGAAGTGTCACACAACATGAACTTTCGCAATGGAACGGGCTGGGACACGCACAATGATGGGCAACTGAATCAGCACCTGTTAATTCAGGAGCTCGATCAAGCCTTGTCAGCGATGATCCTGGATTTGGAAGCCCATCAGATGCTCGATAAGACACTGATCGTGATCAACAGCGAATTTGGACGTCCAGCCCAATTCGACTCAGGCGGTGGCCGTGGCCACTATTCGAAGTGCTTCTCGGCCGTACTCGCCGGTGGAGGCCTCAAACATTGTGGAGCCTACGGCGTGAGCGATGAACTGGCGATGTCGGCTGTTGAAAATCCCGTTTCCGTTCCCGACCTGTTTGCAACCATTCTCGCTGCCATGCAGGTCGATCCCACGGCTAACTTGTACGATGGCGATCGCCCGGTGCCGACGACCGATGGCGGGCGACCGATTGCCAGCCTCTTCGCCTAATTTCGCGGCCAAACTGCGATTCGTCGAAGCCACTGATGCCGTCGGTTGGCCTTCGCCATCAGTGCAGCTTGGAAATTCCGGCATGGGGCAGCAGGCAGCGAAAAACTTGTTTCAGCCGGTTCTTGACTGGCATTTTTTTAATTGCCTGCCGTACTAGCTTGCTAAGCTTTCGACGATGGTGATAAACCGGCGACGTTGTGATGCAGCCATGTGCGACGGTGGTAATGGTGTTGGTCTGTTTGCGTTTGTAAGGCTGCGCGCCATAGCCCATGTCGATGCTTGTGATTCCGCAGGCGGGGCCTGCACGTAAGATTTCTTTGAACAGGGCAGTGCCCGGTGAGTAGCGTGCGTAGTGAGGATCGTAGGTTGGAAACCAATAATGCAGTTGCCCGTCCTCGAATAAACCGTAGTGGGCCGCGACAACCTGTTCCCCGGCCCGCAGGACGGAAAGCATTCCTCGCGCCCCGTCGACCGGGGCTTGGTGGAGATGATGCATCAAGTCCCGAGTCCAGGTTGGCGTGAATAAGTCCAAGATGCAGGTCCGCCGGTACTGATCGCGTTTCCACTGGATCGTTTGCTCGACCAAACCGACGTCGCGGCAGTCGATCTCTACCGATAAAGGGCCCCGTTCGCGAGCCATCTTGCGGGACTTCTGATCTTGCTTGCGCATTGTCTTATGTTCTCGCTCGATGCTTGCGAGTGGTTGTGCTGAATCGATGCCGATCTGAGTACTGAACGATTCGATCGTCCCATGAAGGCAGCCGGGATCCAGGGTTTCGCATGCTCCGGCCCAGGCATGGAAATCAAATGCCTTGAGTTCGCATTGTCTTAGCAGCCACGGCCAATCGACTTGAGTTTTGGGGTGCATGATGACCCCGTGGGCGTCATTGAAATAACGCCCCACCGGTAAGGCGACCGATCCAATGCGATGAAACGGCAAGTAACCAACCGCTTGCCTGTGGTCTCGCAAGACGGCGACCAAAACATCGCCACGAGCTGCCTGTACCGCATCGATAAAGGGACACGAAAAGAAGGGGGAGGATTGTTCACGCTGGGTTTGCCGGAGGTTTTGCCAACGAACCCGGTGCTGTTCTCCAAGTTCTTCCCAGGCCAACACTTCCACCTCTTGGACCGTCGCCGGTGAAGCGGCGTTAGGGTAGGGGGGTGTTTGGACAAGTTCTTCAGGAACTAACAAAGCATTCACAGTGAACAGCTCTACGAAGCAGCAGGAATGGCGAGCGGGGGTCCATTGGTCCCCTTTGGATAATCCATCTTAAAAGCCAAATAGCTACTGCAAGGGAGCAAAGCCAAGCAAATGCGTTTTTTTAAAAGATTGACAACCCAAAGCAACGATTATTCCAAGCTCCACAAAAGGGAGAGGTGGCCGCCACAATTCGTGCAGCTACACACCGGAGCCAAGGAGAAGTGGCGGCGCGCTGTTAGAATGCTAGACGATCGCGTCGACCAAGGGCTAACCTTTCTCGCTGCCGCCCTTGTCGGGGCGAATATGACAGCGCTCTGCCTGTCAACCTCGTGCATCGGCCAAGCGAGCCCTCTTCGGGGCGATTCCCTGGCCAACGGCTGTCTTCGCAGCTTTGCCTGGAAGGACTTTGGCGGCGATCAACTGAAGAGTTGCTTGATCACCTGGCCATCGCGGACCAAGGTGATCGGCCGGCCCGTTTCGGTTTGAAATTCCATCTGGGGATCGATGCCGAGGCTGTGGTAGAAGCTGGCCGCCACATCATCGGGCCGAATCGCTTCATGAGCCGGTCCGGTGGCTTTGTCATCACTTTCACCAATCACCTGTCCACCTCGGACTCCACCACCGGCCATCAGCATAAACATGCAGCGCGGGTAGTGGTCGCGACCACCTTCGGCGCTGCGTTGATTGATTTTGGGGGTACGGCCAAATTCACCGGTTGCCATGACGGCAGTGGAGTCGAGTAATCCGCGTTGCTGCAGTCCGTTGAACAGACCGCTGAGGCCGGCATCCAGCTTTGGCAATAGACTCGTGCTCAACTTGGTAAAGTTGTCGGTGTGCGTATCCCAACCGCCCAACTGAACCGTCACGAATCGCACGCCTGCCTCGACCAGTCGCAGTGCCAGCAGGCAGCTTTGACCGAACGAGTCGTCACCGAACTGGGCGGCAAAGCTGGCAGGTTCTTGGCTGATGTCGAACGCCTCGCGTGCTCGCGACGAGGTAATCAACGAATGAGCTTGATGGCTGAACTCGTCCAAACCGTCGATTAACTGGCTGGACTGATCGAGGCCTGCAAAACGCTGGTCGAGTTCTTGCAGGAGGTTCTGTCGTCGCTGCACCTGGTCAAGCGTCATACCGCGCGACAGCGAGATGCCGCGAACCGAAAAGGGTTGGCCAGCAGAGGGCGTGGCATTGGTGTTGAGGGCTGAATAGCGGATGCCGAGAAAGCCAGCGCCCTGGCTGGAGCGAGGAATCGCGACGTTCGACGGAAGGTCTCGTATCGAAGGTGACTGCATCGATACCACCGAACCGTAGGCCGGGTATTCCAACGAAGCGAGTGGGCGGCTGCCGGTGGCGACGTACTCTTGACCCAAAGCATGTGCTGCCAGCGTATGGCTAACACCTCGCAAGATGGCGTATTTGTCAGCACATCCGGCCAGCCTTGGCAGGTGTTCCGAGATTTGAATGCCCGGCACGTTCGTTGAAATCGGCTTGAAGCTACCGCGGTATTCGTCAGGAGCGTCCGGCTTCAGGTCAAAGGTATCCAGATGCGAGGGGCCGCCGGGCAACTGAATGAATATCGCCGCTTTCGCGCCGGTGGTTTCCACTTGCCCGGCGTGAGCCAGCTTGAGATAGCTGCTCAGCGTCAAGCCACTCACGCCCAGAGCACCCGCTCGCAGCACATCGCGGCGTCGCAGGCCGTCGCACGTTTTATGAATCGTCATTGCAAACCTTTGAAACAAATGGTGAGGTCGATGGGAAAGATGGAGCGGAGGGATTAGGGTCGTGCGACAAAAAAGTGTCGGGTACCTTTTGCGAGGAACTCGTCCTTCGGGTGCTTCGCACAAAAGGTACCCGACACTTATTTATCGCTCATTGCTTAATGATTGAGGATGAATTCCTTGGTATTGATTAACGACCAAAGCACGCTTTCCAGACCTTCAGCGATGTTTGGAGAATCGGCGACGTAAGCGACGGAGGTCTCCAGTTCGGAGGGCTCGGGGTAGCGGCTAAGCGTGCGCAGGTAGGCTTGTCGAATCGCCTGTTGGATCGCCTGCGGTTGGGACGCGGCGACGGCGTCGGGGGTGGATGCAGAATCAGCATCAGCGTCTTGGATGTCTCCGCCCATCGTGGCCAAGCGATCACGAAGACGTCGGATCTCCGCCTTCAATTGGTCGCCGTTTTTTTCCAATTGTTTTTCATTCAGCTTTTTCAGTTGTTGCTGTCGCTGAATTAGCTTGCGTTCCAGCCCTTTGCGAAGCTTGTCATTTTGCGAAGCGTTACCCGTTGCGGTAGCCTTCGGTGGCGCCACATCGAGTGAGCGGCAGACTTGGCTGACCCAGCCGTTTTTGTCCGACAAACGGGCGAGGACTTCGGCGTCGTTACGCAAGTAAACCGATTGCAGCAGATTGGAATCATCCGAGCGATCGCAGTCACAATTGGTTTCGCGGATCGATTGTCCGAACACCGAGAGAGCGAAATTGGATTGCCCGCGGTTGATAGGAGCGAGTCCTCCGGCGATGGCGCGGCCCGCCAAGCTGTCTCGCAATTGGGCGGCTTTAGCATCACCCAAGGTTGCGACCAACACCGCATCGTGGACAACTTCGGCCGGTAGACGATGGGCAATGTAATGGCTGAAGTTACGTTGATCGCTTTCGTTTGTGTCGTTGGTTTGCCAGCTACGCTGATAAGTATCCGACAGCACGATCTCTCGATGGAGCCACTGCAAGTCAAATTGATTGGTCATTAAACCTTCCGCCAAGTAGCTCATCAGCGGTTCGTTGACAGGCGGGTTGGCAAGGTTCAAGTCATCGGTTGGTTGAACTAAGCCGACGCCGAAATAATTGGCCCACACGCGGTTGACCAGAGCTTTGGAAAAGTAAGGGTTCTCTTCAGCTCGTAGCCAATCCATTAGGCGATCGCGTGGGTCACGATCAAGGCTGACCGTTCGCTCGACGCCCAGTAATTTTCCGGTCGGGTAGACGACCGGAGCTCGCTTGCCCTTTTGGCGGTTGTTCGGCCTGCCGTTGCTGGTGCGGACATACAGTTCTGGAAACGGAACGGTCTTGCCTTCGCGAATCAGGTCCGAAATCTTCCTCCGCAAGTCGCCGCCGCGTAGGCTGGCTAATTTCAGTTCGGCCATCATTTCTTCACGCTGCTGTTTGCTTTCCGGCGAAGTGCCGTTGCCGGCAATGATGGGTTGGAAAAGTTTTCCGAACTGGGCAAAGTCGTCTTTGGACCATTGGTCAAAAGGGTGCTTGTGACATTGTGCGCATTGGATGCGGATACCCATGAAAGCGTAGGCAAACCCGATCGCTCGTTCGTCAGGGGTGCGGAAATTACGTCGTGCCCAATACAGGGGCATGCCGTCGCGTTTCGCGAATTCATCCCCGTTGCCGGTTTGACAAGCGGCGGTCATCGAGGCGCAGTAATCCTTGTAGTCCTCGTTCGGCATCCGGCTTTGTGCCGTCACGATGCCTGCGACGATTTGATCGTAGGGAACGTTCTCAGCGATGCGTTTTCGCAGCCAAGCAAACCACAATTTGGAGGCCGTTCCGCGAACAGGCAGCGCGTTGTTCAGTTGGGCTTCGCTGTTGCCCGTCCAGTCGGAAAACCGTGTCGCCCACCAAGCGGCATATTCCGGCGTGCTGAACAGCCGTTCGACCAGATCGGCTCGTTTGTTGCTTGAAGTGTCGCCGAGAAATGATTCGACTTCGGCGGGGGAGGGGAGGGTGCCCGTTAAATCGAGCCGGACGCGGCGGAGGAAATCGGTATCACTGCAGACTTCCGAAGGAACCACTCCTAGCTTCCGCAGTTTATCGACCACCAATGTATCGACGACGGTGCGAGTTGCCACGGCGGGATAGCGGCTACCGACCAAGTCGGTTATCGGACGCATCACCGGAACCGGTACGACCGCTTTGTCGTAGTACGCCACAACGTGAGTATCTCCGGCCGCGTTCGCGGTGACCAAGCCCTGCTCATCGATGGCGGCGATCGAGTCGTCATTGGTGGAGAAACGACAGATCCCAGTGACATCTTCGCTGGAGCCATCCTGCCAGTGAGCGATCGCTCGGAGTTGCACCTGCTGGCCCGATTGCCCAAAGAGGATTTCTTTCGGCAGTACCTCCAGCTTGTCCAGCGTCGCAGGTTCCTGCTGGTCAAACGAAGCCCCGCTGGCGATCCACCGGTGGATGACGTTGTGTTGCCAACTGCCTTTGTCGTAGCGTTTGCCACCTTCGTGCCGATCGGCATCAGTGGGTTTGGCAATGATCAGGCTCTCATCGGCATCGTCGACATCGACTCGTCCGGTGTTCTCTGCGATGAGAGCGGCGTGGTCGGCTGCAAAGTCGTAGCCAAACAGGGATAGTTGCAGTCCGCCGCGACCTTGGAACGAACCGTGGCATGCTCGTCCATTGCAACCCAGCCTACCTAACAGCGGAGTCACGTGGCGTTGGAAGTCGGGAGTTTCGGTGGTCTCCTCGGAGGCAAAGCGAACTTCTAATCCAGGCAAGGTTTCGGCCCGCAGCGGAGCCGCGGTTCCGGTCATCAGGCCAGTCCACAAGCCGGCCAGCAACACAGCAGCTCGATAAGTGGTGTTCGATCGATACATGGCATTCATTCTCACAGGGGAGGACTCCCGGACTGACGGGGCTTTTTGGGGGAGGCTTTGGCGGGGTTGTTGTCGACTTTTTTATCGATTTCGGTATCTATCGTTCGGTCAACAGTTTTTTGCCGGCCCGGTTTTTGGAGGCTGATCTTGCGAACCAGATTTTCATACGCTCTCTCCGCAGCGGCGTCGCCAGCCCGTCGCGATTCGAGCAGCCGTTTTTCCGCGGCCGCTAACTGCTCGGTCGCTCGTTCGACTCGCTGCTCAATGGCATCGCGTTCGAGCAACAGACGTTCGGTCCGCAATTGCTGGAGTTCGCGCAGGTCGCCGCGTAGTTGGACGCGCAGCGATGGCTCGTCTTTTAAACGTAACTTGGCCACCGCGAGATCGATCCGATTTTCCACTTTGAGTGTTTGAAGTTCGGTTTCGTAAAATCGCTCCCCGCGCCGCAGTGCCAACTTCAACCGGCGCGCTCGGCGAGCGAGGTCTCGTAGGGCTTGTTGGTATTCCTCCGGTGCATGCGAGCGCAAATAGTCGAGCATGCCTTTCAAGTCGGGCAGATGCTGGTCCACCATCGCCAAGACCTGCCGCTCGGTGGCCGCATCCAGCGGCAGTGATCGGTCGTTTGGTTTGGGGTTGGCATCGGGGGGCGGGACAGCCGGTGTCGTTGGTGGCGGCGCGGCGGTTTGGCCAAACAATTGGGCCTGCGTGGTATCGAGCTTCGACCATCCCAGGCCACACAATAGCGTGAAGCATGCGATCGATGCCAAGCGACGTGTCCAGCAATGGGGGAGCAATGATTTCGCGGGCGTTGCATTGTCAGGGCGAAAGCGGCGACCCGCCGAGGCGATTAGGAGCTCCATCGGTTGCTTAACCATCAGCCGTCTCCGTCGAAGCTTGTTCCGTGGTCTCCATTGCCGAGAGCGCCGCGACCATCCAGTCGGGCGGTGCCGTTGCCGATGATCCGGCGAACGCTTCCCATGGCGATGGGTTGGACTCCGGCGACGCGTTGGAATCGATGGCAAACCCGTCGGGAAGTTCCTCGTCACTCGACCGACTGACAAGATCGCGAGCCTCCAGCCAAGCGACCGCCAAGCGAGGCGTATCCATCGTTTCCTCCTGCGTGACCGGCAACGGAGAAGTAGGCGTCTGCCAGAACAGCCAAGCCGCCAACCACACGGTGGCTGCCACGCCGACGCATCCCCAAGCCCAAGGAGGCATCGACCACTGCCGCGCGAATGATTCCGCCGAAGTGGCAAGTGGTTCAATGGGGACGTCGCAGGGAGTCTGCCAAGAGATCGGCGTTTCGCCCAAATGAGCGAGCACGGCGGCTTGTTGGGTCAACTCGTTTTGCAGTTGTGGATCGACCACTAACTGTTCTTCGAAGTCCCGCAATGGCTCGCCGAGCAGATCCCCGCAGAGGTACAGCAAGCATCGATCGGCGTCGCTGCTATTGGGTACGCTAGGGCTATCGTCAAAGGGTTGATGATTCATGGCATGTCTTGGGTTTCGTTCAATTCTTCTGCTAAACATTTCAATGCCGCACGCATGCGTGACAGGGCGGTGCCGAGCGGGATCTGCAACTGCAACGCAATCTCTCGAAACGTGAAGTCATCGTCGATTCTGAGCTTGACCACCAACTGTTGTTCGGGAGACAACCTGCGTACGGCCGCCTGTACCTGGGCTTGTCGTTCGTTTTTTAAAATCGCTGATGCTGCGTCATGGTTGTCGTTGCTCATTCGTCGGTTGTGGGAGGCAGTTTGGAGCGCCCGCTGGCCGGCTTGGCGTCGTCGGATCAGCCAAGCTGCTTGGTTGCGTCCAATCGTATACAGCCACGCCTTTCGAGCAGCCGGTTTGCATTGGCCACCCCGCTGGACGAGTGCCGCGAAACATTCTTGCAAACAGTCTGCCGCGTCGGCTTCGGAACCCAACAGCGAACGCAGAAATGCTCGCAAGCCTGGACCTACTTCGGCGTACAACCGATCGACTTCGGATGCGGCTAGGCCGGGGCAAGCCTGATCACCGCTTTCCTCGAACAACCAATCTGCCTCTGGCAATCGATCTGTGGGTTCCGGGGATGACTTTGAAGAGGACACGGGGCTTAGTTGCGCGAAGGGTGGTTTTTATTGATGGTGTGAGCGATTTTTTTTGAGAATCGTCATCTTAGCGAGCTGGAGAAGCGAGGTTTTTCTTAGCGTTCTATGATTTGCGTGTACGTGTGTTCCGGTGCGAGCCCCTGGCCCTCGCAAAGCCGCGCATTTATTCTTGGCGCGTCGGGTTTGCCCCGCACGCACTATCCCGCACGCACTACGGAACAGAAGACTTTATGAGCGATAACCCTGCTGCACCGGTTTGGATTGGTTTCGATTTGGGCGGCACCAAAATGATGGCCGTGGTGTACGACGAGAATCTGAAGCCTCTTGGCCGGCGGCGGCGCAAGACCAAAGGGTCCGAGGGAGCGGAATCGGGTATCGAACGCATCGAGTCGACGATCGAGAAGGCGCTGGAGGAAGCCGAGGTTGATGCGCAGCGAGTCGCCGGCATCGGCATCGGTTGCCCTGGGCCGGTGGATCCGGTTCGCGGGATCATTCGCACGGCGGTCAATTTAGGCTGGGATGAAGTCCCCATCGCTGCCGAATTGACAAAACGTTTTAAGTGTCCGACCTGGGTGCTGAATGATGTCGATGCGGGAGTTTACGGTGAGTACCGGTTCGGAGCCGCTAAGTCGGCACGTTGTACGGTCGGTATTTTTCCCGGTACCGGAATCGGTGGAGGCTGCGTTTACGAGGATACGATCCTGCATGGTCGTAACATCACCTGTATGGAGATCGGTCATACCCGGATCAGCAGTAGTTCGCGGACCAGCGGTTTCGAACTCACGGGAACCCTCGAAGCCGAAGCGAGTCGGATGGCGATTGCCGCCGAAGCGGCCAAGGCAGCGTTTCGCGGCGATGCCCCTTACTTAATGAAGGAGGCTGGTACCGACCTGAGTGAAATCCGCAGCGGAGCGCTGGCGGACTCCGTCGCCGCAGGTGATAAAGCCGTCAAGGACTTGATTGTCTCGGCCAGCGAAACGATTGGCATCGCGGTCGTCAACATCGTCCACCTGTTGGCCCCCGACATGATTGTCCTGGGAGGTGGTTTAGTCGAAGCGATGGAGGATTTGATCGTCTCGACGGTCAAAAAGACCGCCAGAGCCAATTGCCTTGAGCCCTACCGGAACACCTTTGATGTCGTCGCTGCCAAGCTCGGTGACGACGCGGCGGTGTTGGGTGCCGCCGCGTGGGCTCAGAAAAAAGTTACCGAGTCGAAGTAGCCATCCGTTCGCGGCAGCTTAGAAGCGGTCGACGTAACGATTGATCATCGCTTCCAGCATCTCTTGCCGGCCGCTGTGGTTCGCATCGTTATTGCCTTTTTCCAGCATGTACTGCTGCAGTTCTTCCAGTCCGACTTGGCCGGCTTCGACTTTGGCTCCGATCCCCGAATCCCAACTGGCGTAGCGGTTTTTGACAAAGTCGTCCAGTTTGTGGTCGGCGCGGATCGCGGCAGCAATCTTCAGCCCCTTGGCGAACGTATCCATCGCTCCGATGTGGGCATAAAACAGGTCAATCGGTTCGAAGCTCTCGCGGCGAACCTTGGCGTCAAAGTTCACCCCGCCCGAACCCAGACCACCGTACTTCAAGATCATCAGCATCGTCTGAGCGGCGACATAATAATCGGTCAGGAACTGGTCGGTGTCCCAGCCCAACAGGAGGTCGCCCGTGTTGGCATCGATACTACCCAGGCCGCCTTGCATTCCCGCATAGTCCAGTTCATGCATCATCGAGTGCCCCGCCAACGTGGCGTGGTTGGTTTCGATGTTCAACTTGAAGTGGTCCGTCAGGTCATAGGCACGCAAAAAGTTCATGCACGCCGCGGCATCGCTGTCGTACTGATGCTTGGTTGGCTCTTTCGGTTTGGGCTCGATTAAAAACTGCCCGGTGAAGCCAATCTTTTTGGCGTAGTCGACCGCCATGTGCAGGAAGCGACCGAGGTTGTCCAGTTCGCGTTTCATGTCGGTGTTGAACAGATTCTGGTAGCCTTCACGGCCGCCCCAAAAAACGTAGTTCTCGCCGCCCAGCGATTGAGTAACTTCCAGGCATTTTTTAACTTCCGATGCGGCGTAAGCATAAACGTCCGCATTGCAACTGGTGCCCGCCCCGTGCATGTAACGCGGGTGACTGAATAGGTTGCAGGTGCCCCACAGCAATTTTACTCCCGATCGTTCTTGCTCTTCCTGCAGTGCCTTGGCAATCACGTCAAAGTTCTTGTGAGATTCGGCGAGCGTGGAGCCTTCGGGCGACACGTCACGATCGTGGAACGCGTAATAGGGAGCTTGCAGTTTCTCGAACAATTCAAACGCCACGCGGACGCGGCGAAGCGCGTTCTCGACCGAATCGGTGCCATCGTCCCACGGACGCACGGCGGTACCGGGGCCGAAGGGATCGCTGCCCGTTCCACGAAAGGTGTGCCAGTAGACGATGGAGAACCGCAGGTGGTCCTTCATCGATTTGCCTTCGACGATTTCCTCGGGGTTGTACCAGCGAAATGCCAGCGGGTTATCGCTGTCAGGGCCTTCGTACTGGATCGTGTTGATTTCCGGAAAAGCGCTCATCGTGAAAAACTCGGGGCAGTGGGGGAAATTGGCAAATGCGAGCCGACAATATCGAACGCCGAGCGACCTCGGGCAAGCCCGCCTGAGGATCGTTAATCGTTTGTCCGACCGTGGTTGCCGTCAGGGGGCGGCACGGAGCAGACTTACTGTTTGCGATCGAGCTGGCTGATCGGAAATTCCAGGTGGGCGGAATGTTGTGCCGCCACCGCCGCAATTTGCTTCAGCACTTCGGGATGTTGGTCGGCAACATCCCATTGCTCGCCGGGATCGACTCCCAAATCGTACAGGACGGGCGTGGCGTGCGTTACCGGTGTGCGGGCTCCGGCACCATAGGCATCCTGCGTTATGAAATGAGCTTTCCAGCGACCCATGCGCACGGCCATCAGACGATTGTCACGATAGTAGAAAAAGGTCTCGCGCCGGCCGGGTTGTTGTTCGACCAGCACCGGCGTGAGGTCAAATCCATCGAGCGGACGGTCGGCCGGTGGCTGGACGCCCGCTAGTCGGCAGGCGGTCGGCAGAAAATCGAGCGTCGATGCGATGGCTTGCGTCGTGACGCCGGCCGGCACCGTATCGGGCCACCAAGCCAAGGCAGGTTCTCGCATGCCCCCTTCGTACGTACACCCTTTGCCTTCGCGGAGCAGGCCTGCCGAGCCCCCTTGTTGATGGAACGTCAGCCATGGCCCATTGTCGCTGGTGAAGAGCACCAACGTTCGTTCGTCGAGTTTTTGTTGTCTGAGTTCATCGAGAATCGCACCGACACTCCAGTCGATTTCTTCAATCACGTCACCGTACAAGCCCCGGGTCGAGCGGTCGACAAAGTCGGGACTGCGAAACAAAGGCACGTGGGGCATCGAATGGGCAAGGTAAATAAAGAAAGGCTGGTCACGATGTTTGCGAATTTGCGCTATGGTCGCTTCGGTGTATCGCCGGGTAATGGTTCGCTGGTCGGCGGGACGCTCGATTTCGACTGGCGGTTGATCGTCCGAGATTTGTAAGAGCGGCACATTGAAAGATTCCACTTCGGGCTGGTCAAAGGCGGCGCGGCCCTTGGGTGCCGAGGCGACACGATCCATGTCGTTTGAATAAGGGATGCCAAAATAGGAATCGAATCCGTGCTTGGTGGGTAAGTACTCGGGAAGGTGTCCCAGGTGCCACTTACCAATCGCGGCGGTCGCATAGCCTGCCTCCCGCATCTTTTCGGCAATCGTGACTTCCCTCGCGGGCAACCCGCCTACCGAATCGGGAAACAGCACGCGACGTTTGCCAAACATGCCGCTGCGTTGCGGCAAACGACCGGTGATCAGGCCTGCGCGACTGGGAGTGCAGACGCTGGCTGCGGCATAGAATTGCGTGAACTTCATCCCTTCGGCCGCCATCCGGTCGAGATGCGGCGTGGCGATCGTCGGATGGCCGTAGCAACCCAGGTCACCATACCCCAAATCGTCACAAAAAATGACGATGATGTTGGGGCGTTCGGGTAAGTCCGCCAAGGTGGCCGCGCGCGCCGTCGAGGCGAATAACGTAACGAAGCCCAGCAGAGGCAGAGAGACCAGGAAGGTGAAGAGATTCGAGGAGGCGCAGGAGATCATGGAACGTCCCTCACAGGAGGCAGGGCAGGGTAGGGGGGGAGAGAGCATCGAGGGCCAAATTGTAATCTGAACGCAGACCCTTTGCCGTGACGTACCGGTCGGATTGGCTTGCTAGTTGCCCGAACTGGTGAACTTCAGCAACAGCCAATCGCCCAGTCGTGGCCATAGGTGCCCGACGGCTACCAGTGGTCGCAGATATCCCGGCAACAGCACGTCGGCGGTGCGGCGACGGATCATCCGCAGCACAGCGTTTGCCACTTGCTCCGGCGGCAAGCCTTTAACGCGAGTCCCACCTCCGGGACGGGTCGCTTGAGCGGGTAATTCTCCACCGGCACGCACTTGTTTCTCATATCGACTGCCCGCGTCCTGGCGTTGGATGGGGCCAGGATTGAGCAACCCGACATGGACACCCCGCGGCTTCCATTCCAGCCGCATTTGCTGGGTCAGGCCTGCCAGGGCATGTTTGGCCGCCGGATAGCCGCCGAGATACCGGGCCCCCACTTTCGAGGCCAGCGAGCCGATATTCACGATCACGCCCCGGCTCTGTTCCAACATCGGCAGGCAGGCTTGGGAGCAGAGCAGCGTGGCCATCAGGTTGGTTTCGAGCAACTGCCGCAAGTGATCGGTCTGCAGGTCGGCGATCAAGCCGCGGTCGCTTTGCCCCACCACATTCACCAGCACGTCGAGTCGCCCGTACTGCTTGGCCACTTCAGCCACCAAATGCTGAACCTGTGCGGCGTCGGTGACGTCACAGGCAAGCGGCAGCGGAGCGGGGCCTGTTGAGCAGTTCCAGTGCTGGGTGGCAAGAATTAGGGATTCGCGATTCCGTCCCACCAACACGATCTGGTAGCCTTCGCGATGCAGTCGGCTTGCAATCACGGCTCCCAAGCCCGCGCTTGCTCCGGTAATGACCGCCACGGGGCACGCGGGGAATTTTTTGTTAGGCATCGATTTGCGGTCGCGGGAGCGGGGGTTCTGGAGACATTGAGAGACCGTCAATGTAGCGATCTAGGCCCCGCGTCCCAGCGGGCTCGCTTTGCGGGCAGAATCGCTTACATTTTGCCAGACTAGTCCGCGGGTTTTGACATTTTTCTTCTCTTTATTGTTGGTGTCTTATGAACCGTCCCACGTTGCAGGAAGCCTCCACAAAGATCATCGCGACGGTTGGTCCGGCCTGTGATTCGCTGGTGTCGCTTACGAAGTTGATCGAGGCGGGGGTCGATGTCTTTCGCATCAATACGGCTCATGGCAATCGCGAAGCCCATGCGGAAACGCTTCGCAGGATCCGTGAAGCATCGGACGAAACCGGTTTTCCGGTTGGCGTTTTGTTGGATTTATCGGGCCCAAAGCTTCGGCTAGGTTCTTTGCTGCAGGACCCGCTGCAATGCGAAATGGACATGGAACTGTCATTCATCAGCGGGGACCAACCGCAGTCCGCTGACGAGTTAACCAGTTCCTACAAACGCTTGCTGCAGGAATTGCAGGTTGGCGATACCGTCATGTTGGCCGATGGAATCGTCTCGCTGATTGTGGTCTCCAACGATGGGAGGCGAGCGGTCTGCCGTGTCACGTCGCCGGGCGAACTGCGCAGTCGCCAAGGCATCAACTTGCCGGGGGTGAAATTAAGCGTGTCGGCGATGCGGCCCGAGGACGTTGATAATGCCATTTGGGGTGCCCAGTCTGGGATCGACTTTATCAGTCTCAGCTTTGTCCGTTCGGCGTCGGATGTGCAGTCGCTTAAGGATCTGCTGACCAGTTATGAATCGACCGCCTTGGTGATCGCCAAGATCGAGAAACGCGAAGCCTTGGAAGATCTTGAAGCGATCGTCGATGCGGCCGATGGCGTGATGGTCGCACGCGGGGACTTGGGGGTCGAGATCGACGTCGCCGAAACGCCCGTGGCGCAAAAACGGATCATTCAAATCTGCACCGAGAAGCTCAAACCGGTGATCGTCGCTACGCAGATGCTCGATTCGATGCATCACTGCCCACGTCCCACCCGAGCCGAAGCGAGTGATGTGGCCAACGCGATCCTGGACGGTGCCGACTGTTGCATGTTGAGCGGTGAGACGGCGATTGGCGATTTTCCGCTCGCCACGGTGCAAACGATGCATCGCATCATGACCTACACCGAACGCCAATTGTTGTCTTCGCCGCGCCGCGATCCGTTTGTGTTGAATCGTGTTCATCCGATCACTTCCGCGGTGGCGCGCAGTGCGACCACCTTGGCCGAGGCGATCGAGGCGAAGCTGATCGTGATCGCAACTCGAAGTGGTGGTACCGCATGGGTCGAAAGCAAGCAGCGAAGCTTAGTGCCAACGCTGGGAGTCAGTGATAACGAGGATGCGCTACGCCGCATGAATTTGTTCTGGGGCGTCAAGCCGGTGAGGGTTTCTCAGTTAGACGACACGCAAAAACTGTTTGACGAGATCACCCACTGGGGGTGTCGTTCTAGTATGCTTTCCGGTGACGATGTTGTGATCCTCGTGACAGGCAATGGAGTCATGGACCGGGCTCATAACCTGTTGGTTGTCTTAAAAGTTCCCCCAGACAAATGTTTAATTGACCAAGAGACTTACAAATGATTCTCCGTAGGCCGTGGGTCCCAAAGCTGCTCGGTGGAAGTATTGCCGAGCGATTTGGGATTCGATGCGTGTCGACCATCGAATACTGCACGTTGCGAGCCCACAAGGACCATGCCGTTCTGCAGCGGATTCGCAAGGCCCAGTGGGAACGCAAGACACTGGTAACCTTTAATGAGGCCTACATCGTCAACTCGTTGGCTGCTTCCGTGGCAGGCACGGATGGCGATTTTGCCGAAATGGGCGTCTATGAGGGAAGCACGGCAAAGCTGTTGTGCGAGACGAAAGGGGGACAAGACGCTGCATCTGTTTGACACCTTTGAAGGTCTTCCCGATGGTGTGCTTGCTTCCGAAAAAGCAATGTACAAACCGCTCCCGTTTCGCTGCTCCTACGAATCGTTGAGCGGTTACTTGGAAGGTTTCGAAAACGTGCAGTTTTACAAGGGCTATTTTCCCGATTCGACGGCAGGCTTGGCGAGTGATCGCCGGTTTTGTTTCGTGCACTTGGATGTGGGTCTCTATAAGAGCACGCTCGATTGCCTCGAGTACTTCTACCCCAAGATGCAGCCCGGCGGCATTATGCTGTCACACGATTATTCGATTCTCGAAGGCGTGCGACAGGCATTCACCAAGTTTCTTTCCGGCAAGCCGGAATACCTGATCGAGTTGCCGACGACTCAGTGCATGGTCATCAAGCGGTAGCTCGCTGGATTTGCGTGCGGACGGAGTTGGACGCCATCGGTTTTGCTAGCGACCGGTTTTTACTCTTACCCAGTTTCTGCCTAGACCTCACCCGGTCGGTTTGGCTACTGTTCCGCCACGTCGCCGTCGCCATTCGGCTGACGAGTGATTGAAGAAACTTCCAGACCAATCGCCGGGCTCCTCCTCAGTGGAACTGATTAAACGTTACCGAGATCTCGTGCTGCCGGTGGGTATTATTGCCTGCCTGTTGGTGATTCTCGTGCCGTTGCCGCCGATGTTGATGGACGTCTTGCTGGCGGCCAATATCACGATCGGGCTGATCGTATTGTTAACGACAGTGTACGTCTCGACGCCGCTGGAATTCAGTATTTTTCCGTCATTACTGCTGGCCACGACGCTCGCCCGGTTGGTGCTGAATGTCGCCACGACCCGGCTGATTCTGACGCGAGCCGATACCGCACAAATGGATGCCGCCGGTGGCGTGATTCAGGGGTTCGGCGAGTTTGTCGCGGGAGACCGCATCGAAGTCGGGCTGATCATCTTTGGCATCATCATGTTGATTCAGTTCATCGTGATCACCAAAGGTGCGACGCGGATCAGTGAAGTCGCCGCACGCTTTGCGTTGGACGGAATGCCGGGCCGACAAATGGCGATCGATGCCGACATGAATGCCGGTTTGATCGACGAGAAAGAAGCACAGCGTCGTCGGCAAGAAGTGGCTGCACAGGCCGACTTTTACGGAGCGATGGATGGTGCGAGTAAGTTCGTGCGAGGGGATGCGGTTGCCGGTTTGGTAATCATGGCGATCAACGTCGCCGGAGGGCTGTATATCGGTATGGTGCAGGCCAAGATGTCGTTGGCCGAGGCGGGTTCGCTCTATACAAAACTGACGATCGGCGACGGGTTGGTCAGCCAAGTCCCCGCGCTGTTGATTTCGTTGGCGGCCGGTTTGTTGGTCACGCGAAGTGCTGCCAAGACGAATCTGCCGGTTCAGTTCTTGACGCAGTTGTTCGGTAATCCTCGGGCGCTGATGGTCGCCGGGGCCTTTTTGGGGTTGATGATTCTGACGCGTTTGCCTCGCGTGCCAATGGCAACACTGGCGATCGGGTGCATTGGCTTGGCTGTCGTCATGAACCGTCAAACGGCACGCGATGAAATCGATGCTCAGCGTCGTGAAGACGAAGAGGAAGCGGCGTCTCAAGCACCTCCCGAGAAGCGTGTTGAAGATTTTCTGGCAGTCGATCCGATGGAGCTATCGATCGGCATTGGTTTGCTGGAACTGGCCGATCCCGCACGTGGTGGTGATTTGATGGAGCGGATCAGTGGTGTCCGTAACGCGATCGCGGCCGACATCGGTATTTTGCTACCCAAAGTCCGCGTGCGGGACGACATGCAGTTGGGCGACTTGGAATATGAAATTCGGATAGCAGGTAATCCCGTCGCCCGCGCGGCGGTTTATCCCGATCGCTATCTAGCCATCGATTCCGGCGCGACGACGGGGGTGATCGATGGGGAACCGACACGCGATCCCACGTTTGGCGAACCCGCCGTCTGGATCGATCCGGCGCGGCGTGAGCAAGCGGCCATTTACGGCTACACCACCGTTCAGCCTGGCTCGGTGCTGGCAACGCACCTTCAGGAAATCTCCCGCAGGCACGCCGACGAATTGCTCTCCCGCGATGCGACCAAGCATCTGCTCGATGAACTGAAGGCAGTGGCTCCGGCGGTTGTGGAGGAACTGATTCCCGGTCTGATGAAACTCTCCGAAGTCCAGCAGGTGCTGCACATGCTGTTGCGTGAGGACGTGCCGATTCGGCAGTTGGGAATCATTTTGGAGACGCTGGGGGATTTTGCCTCTCGCACCAAGGATTCGGTGTTGCTAACGGAGTATGTCCGTAATCGATTGGCGCGGACAATCAGCAGTCGTTATCGGGATGCCCAGGGCAGGCTGTTTATCGTCGCACTTGATCCGGCGGTCGAAGATCGGATCGCCGCGGGCATCGATCACACCGACCGGGGGCTGTTTGTCCGTATGAGCCCTCAAGCGATTGAATTGACATGCAAACGGATTGATGACGCGGTCAAGAAACTGACCACGGCGGGACGTCCACCGATCATCTTGGTCAGTCCGCGAATTCGTCCAGGGCTCCGCCAGATCACAGCATCCGCATTGCCTCGCTTGCGAGTTCTTTCGTACAACGAAATCACGCAAGATACAACGATCGAATCCGTTGGTATTGTCACCGACGCCTAGCGTTGGTTAGGACCTTATCGAGCCGTCTTCACAGCCTGATCATTCGCTACCTGAAATACCGATGCATATTCGAACCTTCCGTGCCCCGAACCTGCAAGCTGCCTTGGCGGACATTCGCCAACAGATGGGCTCTGAGGCATCGGTGCTCCATACGCGGCAGGTTCGCGATGGCTGGATGGGATGGCTCGGCCGAACTCAGGTGGAAGTCACCGCCGGCCTGCGAGGTGCCCAGGACCCATCAAAGCGAGAGCGAATCACGCGTTTAGAGCATCGGCCTCATCGCGAAACGGAGTTGCTTCGCGAGCGGTTGCTCCGGCTTGGTGTCGGAGACGCCCTGGCGCAGCAATGGACGCGCCGCGCCGAGGAGGCGTTGCAGAGGGAACACGACGGGCAATCGCTCGGTGTTGCTCCAGTTGCGTTGGCCGCAGCTTTGCGGCGGGTGGTAGCAGCGGACATCGAATGCGGCTCGCCGATTCGTGCCGTTCCATCCCAACGACGCGTTGTGGCTTTGGTCGGACCGACCGGAGTGGGCAAGACGACAACGGTTGCCAAGTTAGCCGCGGGCTTTCGATTGCAGCAGAACCGAAGTGTCGGTCTGTTGACGATCGACACCTACCGCATCGCGGCGGTGCAGCAGTTGCAGGCTTACGCCGAGATCATGGACCTGCCGATGCAGGTCGTCGAGCGGCCGGAGCAGATGCAAGCCAGCTTGGACGCGCTTGGGAATGTGGATCTAGTCTTGATCGACACGGCCGGTCGCAGTCCTCATTTGGCCGCTCGTATCGATCAACTGCGCACGATGTTAACGGCCGCCAATCCGGATGAAATTCACTTAGTGTTGAGTGCCACATCGAGTGCGGCGTCGACGACCGGAGTGCTGCGCGGCTTTGCCAGTGTTCAGCCGACGGCCACGATCCTGACCAAGCTGGATGAAACCGAGCAGACCGCTGGCGTGTTGGCTGCCATTCGAGAGCATCGGGCTGCTCCGCTGAGCTATATCACGACGGGGCAGCAAGTTCCCGACGATATCGAAGCCGGCGCAGCGGAGCGAGTCGTCCGGCCATTATTGGCTGCGACTGAAGCTCATTCGAATGTTGCCTGATAACACACTCAGCCAACGTTTCACGAAAAAAACACCTAAACCCACCGAAAGAATTAATTGCCAACACACTGGCCATCCGATAACGACAAAGCAGACGGCGTGTCGCGACCAATCGCGGTAGCTGTACACGGAGCTCAGTGGATATGCATCGCAATTTTTCCGTCGTGTTGGGAGCCTTGGCTCTGGCACTGGTTGCCTTGAGAGGCGGATTGCGAGGAGAAGTCGCCACAGACGTCCTTCGAGAAGGCATGCTGGCGATGTTGGTTTTTATGGTGATCGGCGCGATCACTGGAAGAATCGCAGACTACTTGGTTCAACAACAATTAGAGACGCAGTTCCGTCATCGAGTTGCGGTATTCCAAAAGGAACTCCGTGAATTCGAAGAAGCGAACAACCCACCTGACGAATCTTAACGGCAAGGATGCTTTGCGGATTCGTTAGATAAATGGAGCCTTATCGAACCGGCATGGATGTCGATTCGGCAGGGTTCCGCAAATTATGGTGCCAACTAGGTCACGGAGGATTGGATGGCGACGACCACGGCTGATGAAGATATCAAGCAAGTTTGGACCGATTTCAAATCGACTGAGAAACACGGGCCCGGCTATGAGGACTTTCGCAACCGATTGGTAGAGCGATACATGCCTTTGGTGCGATACAACGGGGAACGTATCTGGCAACGGCTGCCTGACGGCGTCGAGCTGGACGATTTGATTAGTGCGGGCATCTTTGGCTTGATGGATGCTATCGACGCTTTCGACCTCGATCGTGGCGTCAAATTTGAAACTTATTGCGTCCCGCGTATTCGTGGGGCCATGTTAGACGAACTGCGTACCATGGACTGGGTGCCGCGGTTAGTTCGCAGTAAAGCCAGTAAGCTGAACGAAGCTCGCAAGAAGTTGGAAACCAAGCATGGGCGACCACCAACGATTGTGGAGTTGGCCACGCACATGGAAATTACCGTTGCCGAATGCGAGAAAATGCAATCGGACGCCAACGCCGTCGGACTCGTGTCACTGAACAAGAAGTGGTACGAAACGGACAGTTATAAGGACGTTCGAGAAATCGACATTCTCGAGGATCAAAAGGGCGAAGATCCTACGATCCGTGTTCAGAAAAATGACCTGATGCGACTGGTCACCAAGGGGCTGAATCGCAACGAACGCTTAATCATCATTCTTTACTATTACGAAGAACTGACGATGAAAGAAATCGGCGCAACGCTCGATTTGTCAGAATCGCGCGTCAGTCAGATGCATAGTTCGATCGTCAGCCGCCTGCAGTCCCAACTCGGACAACGTCGCATCGAATTCGGTGCCTAAGCAGCCTCGGTTGCCAGAATCGTCTCGTCAGACCGATGTTTGAACCGCGTTTTTCCTTGGGGGGAAACGCGGTTTTTTCTTGGTTGGTTTCGTGCCTTCCAAAGACGCCCCGAGACAATCGACTCTGGGGAAAACAGCCAGCATGCTCTCGGTGCGATGCTGCCATACGGTAGACTGGAAGCATGTTGTTGCTGATCGATGGGTATAATTTGTTGCACCAATCCGATGTGCTGGGGCGGAGCAGGGCAGAAGGCTGGTTGCACCGCGCCCGGATGCGTTTGCTGCGCACCATCGGACAACATCTCGACCCCGAGCTGCGGCGCGCCACATGCATCGTGTTTGATGCCCAGGACCCACCACCGGGACGTCCCAGCCAGGAAAGCTTTGAGCAGATCGACGTGCGCTACGCGGTCGACTATCCCGAGGCGGATGACCTGTTGGAAGAGCTCATCGCCCACCATGCGGCACCCGGACGATTAACGGTGATCTCCTCTGACCACCGTGTGCAGCGTGCGATCCACCGCCGCCGGGGTTTTTTCTTCGACTCGGATGTGTGGTATGCAAAGCTGATCGATGGTGGTCCGCCGCTGGGGATTGCTTGGATGGCCAAGAATCACGAACGGGCTTCACAGACCGCGACTGAAAAACCGAGCGGAAAACTCGATGCGGAGGAAGCGTCGGAGTGGCTGAAGGCGTTTGGGATCGCCGATCGAAAGTCACCTCTGCCCGACAGCCAACCGCTGTCGGCATCCCCGGGAGGCGGCTCCACGTCGGAAGTCGGTGGGGTGCCGCCGAAGGCAGAGAAGCGGTCTGGAGCGAAAGAGACGGGGCACCGCGAGGGCAAGCCAGTAACAAAGGCGAAGCCAGCGGCAAAGGCGAAGCGAGCGGCAAAGGCGAAGCCAGCGGCAAAGAGAAAACCCGTTTCCTCTCGCAACGAAGCCCCACCGGGAAAAATCGCTCCGAAGGCGAGCAAGCCCTCGGCAAGGGATCGCCTTGGTAGTCCGCGTCGTAACCTTGATGAAGAAGGCAATAATCCCTTTCCTGAGGGTTATGGCGAGGACCTGTTGTAGCCTTTCGCACTTCGCTGGCTCGCGGTTGGCTACTCGTTGCGGCCGAGGGCTTCCGCTAGTTTTTCTCGCATCACCGGCAACACCTTGTCCTGGACTTCTTGCAGGGTTCCTTCTTGGAAGGCTCCGGCAGCCGCTTTATGCCCGCCACCGTTGAATTGCCTGGCGATCTCGTTGCAGTCCAGCGGACAGCGACTGCGGAAGCTCAGTTTGAAGCCCCCCTTGAGTTGCTCGATCATAATCACCGCCGCCTCGGTGCCACCGATGGCCAGGGTTAAGTTGATGGCATCTTCGGTGTCGCTGGGCAATGCTCCGGTGTCGTTGAAGTCTTGCTTGGTGACATAGGTATGGACCAGTTTGCCATCCATTTCAGCTTGCGTTCGAGCTAGTATTCGGCCTCTTAGCCGCATACGTCCGAGAGTATCGCGTTCGTACAGGTCGCCGTAGATTTCCGCGGGCACGACTCCCGTGTCAATCAGGCGGGCGATCACTCGATAGGTTTCCGACGAGACGCTGCCGAAGCGGAACCATCCGGTGTCGGTCGCAATCGCGGCAAAGGCGGGAAACGCAATGGCACGGGTGAGCGGCACTGCCAGCGCATCGGCCGCTTGAACGACCAAGGTCCCGGTGGCCTCGGCGTGATAGTCCTTGTACATCGTCGCGCCCAAATCGTCTTCGCCCACGTGATGGTCGAGCACCATTTTGTCGGCTCGCGAGGCACGCACTACATCGGCCATATCGCCTAATTGCTGCCAGGCGCTGGTATCCAGCACCATTAGGCAATCGGCTTTCACATCGGCGGCTTCGATCGTATCGCCCAGCACATCAATGCGGCCGGCGGGATCCAGGAATTGTAGAGCCGGCGGGGTGCGATGAGCGTTCACGATCCGGACTTCTTTGCCAACCGTCCGCAGGACTTCGGCCATCGCCAATTCACTGCCCAAGGCGTCGCAGTCAGGTCGAATGTGGCTGGTCAGCACAAACGAATCGTAGTGGCTGATTTGATCGACGAAGGCCTTCCAGTTAACACTCATTAAATTTTTCCGTTATTGTGGTGCCGCGTTGGCGACCAGCGTTTTCACCAACGCGACATCGCGTTGTAGTTGCTGCTTTAATTCATGGATGGATTTGAAAGAGGCAATGTCACGAACATGCGCCACGAAGTCAACACTCAGGGAGCGACCGTAGAGGTCACCGTTGAAGTTCAGAATGTGAACTTCGACTTTATCGACGTCGCCACCAAACGTCGGATTTGGTCCTAGGTGCGTTGCTGCGGGGTAGGTTTGTCCGTTAACGTTGACGCGTGTGGCGTACACGCCATGCCCGGGAATCATGGTCGCGGTGTGCCGGAGATTCGCCGTTGGGAAGCCAAGTCCTCTGCCGCGTTGCTCACCGCGCCCGACCACCCCGGTTAGTTGATAGGGAGCGGTCAGCAGGGAATTGGCGGTTGAGACATCCCCGTTGGCCAACAGGGTGCGAATGCGCGAACTGCTGATCATCGGCGGGGCAGCTGCGCGGGGCGAGGCGCTGGCGACTGCGAGCGTGGTAGGGGAACGGGTTTCTGGTTGGACGACGTGCAGTTCGATGGCGGTCGCCGCACACATCTCTCGCAAACGCTCAATATCGCCCTCGCGATTGCGGCCGAAAAAAAAGTTAGGGCCTTCGACCACCGCCCGAGCTTGGAGAGCCTCTTGGACCGTGGTCTGGAAAAACTGCTGGGCTGTCAAATTAAGAAAAGGCTGCGTGACTTCGCAGACGACCACAAAATCGACGCCCAGGCGGGCCAGCAATTCCGCTCGTCGTTCAAGCGTCGTCAGTCGCGGCAGCGGAGCGTTCGGCCGTAGCAACGCCGCCGGGTGAGGGTCGAAGGTAATTACCACCGCCGGTCCGGCAAGGCGATCGGCTGTCTGGCGAAGTTGACGCACTAACGCGGCGTGTCCCCAGTGGACGCCATCAAAATTACCGATACTGATCGCACCACCACGCGCGTTATCATGGAGCTGATCGAAACCGCGAAGCAGAGTCTGGACCACGTCGGGGCAGGGCAGGGGAATGAGTGAAGAAACGGAGATTTGACAGAGGGGCTCTAGCGGAAAACGGACCGGCTGGCCGTGAAGCGACCGATTCGTTCCCGCTGCGACGCCGCACAATGCTTGTTGGGCCTAACGGCGAGCGGGAAGGGGACCGTTTTCGAGCTTTCTTTAGTATGACCCGCTGGGCAGCATTCCAGTAGGGTAGGGTAGTGGCGACTGTTTTGCCTAGTGTTTTGCCGCTTTGGCGACTTGCCGGGCGATCAGTCCAGCCACGTAGCCTCCTTTAAATCCTGCGTCAATGTTGACCACCGATACGTTGGCGGCACAACTGATCAGCATCCCCATGAGTGCGGTCATTCCCCCCAAGGCGGCTCCGTAGCCGACGCTGGTAGGCACGGCGATCACGGGAACGGCGACATGGCCCGCGACCGCACTCGGTAAAGCTCCCTCCATGCCGGCGACCACAACGATTGCCTGAGCTCGCCGCAGCGGCTCCACCGCCGAGAGCAGTCGCTGCGGGCCAGCGACGCCCAAGTCATCGAATGTCTCCACGTTGATGCCCATCCATTGCAGGGTTTCGCTGGCTTCGCGAGCCACCGGCAGGTCGGTACTGCCGGCGCAGACCACGGCGACTCGCCCGCCGGTTTCGCTTTGCCGTCCATCGATCGGCTGGTTCCCGATGCGTAGCGTACGGGCCAGCGTTTCGTAGCGAGTATGCGGGAAAACCTCGGTCAGCATGGTCGCCGAGACGCTGTCGCATCGCGTCACCAAGACCTCGGCTTGCTGTTTCAGCAGTTGTTCGGTGATGTTTTGAATCAGTTCGGGCGATTTGCCTTCGCCGTAAATCACTTCGCCAAATCCGCACCGCGCCGCCCGGCCCAAGTCGACGGTGGCACCTTCGATAGTCACCATGGCAGCCGGGTCAAGACTCGCGGCGGCCGATTCCGCAGTGACTTTGCCAGCGGCAACGAGTTGAAACAGTTCGAGCCATTCTGTGGGAGGTGTAGACATCGACAAACGGAGCAGGGTAGGGGAGGAAGTAAAAAACGGAATTGGCCGCACGCGTTTTCATCATAGCTTGGCCGGTTGCCAGTGGGGGCTATACCGAATCACAATAAGGCGGCAATCCTGTACTGATCATCGACCTACAAGCCCGCTGTGGCTGGGAGTTTAACATCAATGAAGAAAAGCTGCGTTCTCGCTTATTCGGGTGGCCTCGACACCTCTGTGATTTTGGGCTGGCTGCAAGATGAAGGCTATGAGGTGCATGCGGTTTACGTCGACCTGGGCCAACCTTGCGAAGACCGCGAAGCAACGCTGGAAAAGGCTCGCGTCTGTGGTGCCGCCTCCTCGCGGATCGTCGATGTGCGTGAAGAATTGTGCCGCGACTTCGCTTTTCCTGTGCTGGCCTGGCAAGCCAAGTACGAAAGCATCTATCTGCTGGGGACGTCGATTGCACGGCCGTTGATCAGTAAGGTTTGCCTCGAGGTCGCGCGCGAAGTCGGCGCGACCGCTTACGCCCACGGCGCAACGGGGAAGGGCAACGATCAATGTCGCTTTCAATTAGCCGCCGAGGCGCTTGATCCAACGATCGAAATGATCGCTCCGTGGCGCATCAAGGCTTTCCGGGATGCCTTTCCAGGACGCACCGAGCTGATCGCGTACTGCAATGAAAAGAACATCCCAGTCAAGGCTTCGACATCCAAGCCTTACAGCAGCGATGAAAATGTGCTGCACATTAGTTACGAAGCAGGGCAGCTAGAGGAGTTGGATGTCAACGGTGTCGAATTGGTCGACTTCGGAATGGGCGTCAGTCCGCAAGCAGCTCCCGACACTCCCGAAGAGGTCACCATCGGGATTCAGTCTGGTATACCAACCGCGTTGAATGGCAAGACGCTGTCGGCCTTGGAAATGGTCGAGCAACTGAACGCGATCGCCGGACGCAACGGCGTCGGACGCATCGACATGATCGAGAATCGCTTCGTTGGCATGAAAAGCCGCGGTGTTTACGAAGCTCCAGGCATGACGGTGCTGTACGACGCCTTGTTAGTCGTGGAGCAATTGACGCTCGATCGCGATCTGTTGCATCTCCGCGATCGGTTAGCTCCCGAAGTTGCCGAAATGGTGTACTACGGATTTTGGTACACACCCAAAATGGACGCCTTGATGGCTTTCATTCAAGAGACGCAAAAACCGGTTACCGGAGAGGTCACGCTGCAGCTTTATAAGGGCAACATCATCGTCTCCAAGCGGAGCAGTCCGAACAGTTTGTATGACGCTGAAATTGCCACCATGGAAGGTGGCGGATCCTACAACCAAGATGATGCGGAGGGCTTCCTGCGAATCCAGGGATTGCCGTCGCGCGTGCAAGGCAGCGTCCGGCCTCGGAAATTCTAAGCCGCCGCGCGAAACCGCATCAGTCTAAAATGTCATCAGCCAGGGGTTCGCCCCCGGCGGGACTGAACAGGGCGCGGACTTCGACAGGGGAAAGAATGTCTCGTAAGAAGTGGCTTCGCTCGTCGACGGTCGCTACCATGGCGCCTCGCTTGTGCCGACCACCGATTTCGACTCCCGCGTTGCCCGCGATCGCGAATTGCATCTTGTTGATGTCCAGGTCGACCGGCTCCATCCAGTGCATGCCGGTTCCCGATGGAGCGCGGCCCTCGACCAACAGGATCGTCTTGGCGGGATCGTCGACCAAGCTCTGAGGGCCCAGCGAAGTTGTCGGTGTCGGAAATAAGGTTCCTGTGCCGGTGACCAAGAGATAGTCAGGCTCCGATGCAAAGGCTTGTCCGGAAGAGGCTTGGTATTCCTTTGGGGTCAGGTAAATATTCTCCATGTTTTCGTCCCACGGTCGGCTCATGTTGTATTGGCGATACAGATCGTTGTACCCGAGGTAGGGCAGGATCAGGACGCGCCAACTGTGCATTGGCTGTTTATTGGAGTCGACGGTAACCGAGGGTGGGTAACTGCCGAAATCGTTTGCATAGGCGTTTAATGCCTTGGCAATTTTTTCTAAATTGGTCGCATCCTGTTGCTTCAGGCGATTGGCCTGCATCTGTGCCAGCGCCGAAGAGCCATAGTTGACAACGGCAAAGAGCAGGCAGGCGGCCAACGCAAGCGTCAGCGTGCCCGCAATGGCGAGCCGTACGCGGCGGTGCGCCAGCCAACCGTTTTGTGGTGTTTCTTCCACCGGTCCGAGGCCGGCAAAATCGGGTAATTCAATCGCTTGGCCGCATACAGCGCACTCCCCGGCCAAGCCACTGTATTCATCTCCCACCAATGTCTGTGACTTGCAATGTGGGCAGGTAAATAGGTAAGACATCTGTGTTCCACTCGGCTGAATCGACCGATTTTTCATGGCTGCCTTCGTCCGAAGGCGGTCGGGGCTACGTCGGGCGCGGGCGTGTATTGTAGCCGCTCGTCGGCGTTTCTTGGGACAGGCATTGATTTCTTGGGGCAGCCATTGATCAGGAGCAACCAACCATGCGATGTGTCGTTCAGCGAGTTTCCCAAGCTCAGGTTGACATCGACGGACAGACCGTCGGGCGGATCGCCATGGGCGTGATGGTATTGGTCGGGGTAGGGCAGGGCGATGCGGAAAAAGATGCTGACTATCTGGCCGATAAAACGGCGCTGTTGCGAATCTTTCCTGACGAAAACGACCGAATGAACCGATCGCTGGTGGATATTGACGGCAGCGTTTTGGCAATCAGTCAGTTCACTTTGTGGGGGGACTGTCGAAAGGGACGGCGCCCCGCCTTTACCGCGGCGGCCGCTCCCGAAATCGCAAATCCACTCTACGAACGCTACTGCCAACGTTTGAGGACACATCAACTAGATGTCCAGACCGGCGTGTTTGCCGCCGACATGCAGGTCCAGCTCGTCAATGATGGGCCGGTGACAATCTTGCTTGACAGTCAAAAGCAGTTTTAAACGCTGTCCGATGTTTTAGCGTCTTTGGAGTGGCTTGCGCAGCATGTCCAGCCACGGTTCCGATGGCTCGGCAAGATACGGCACGTTGTCATTGAAACGTTCCGGGCTGTGGCGATGCAAGAAGCCATGGTCGGTCCATGCCAAATAAGCCAACAAGAAAAATTTGGCATAGGTCGACAGGTTGGCCCAAGCGTTGTTGCTGAAAAACTTCAGCGCTGTGCCGAAGGATTTTTTCAGCCGCGTGCGTCCATGTCGCATCTGAATCGACCAGATCTCGTCCATGATCAAATGCGTCATGAAACCCAAGCTGACCGCCGCACTTTTGTAGACTCGAATCGCTTCGCTGGGGCATGGAATGACAAGGTACGCCAGCAGGCCCGCGGAGGCCGCGGCTGGGAGGCTGTGCCACATTCCGCGATGGACGGTGTACTTCTTGAAAATTCCGACGACCACGAATCGCATAAAAAGGTAGATCAGCATCGCCGCCAAGGCCATCTCTTCCGGCGTCATGTCGAGGGCGCGAAAGCGATTGATCATGAGCATCGGCACCAAGGCCGAAGCGAAATTCGTGGTCTCTCGTAGCGGGATTCCCGAATCGCTATCCAGATCCGGCAACATGCCGCTGACCGCGCACAGGCCGGCAGCTAGCAAGCCGCTTTCCATCGGCATGCCGTGATGCACCGTTCCCCAGTAGCCGTAGGCCGCTCCGACCAACGTGCTCCCGGTAATATGAGCTTTAAAACCGGCCAAGGTTGCAACTCGTGTAATGCCAGCAATTCAGTGAGCGAACGAAAACGCTCGAGTCTTGTTTGTCATACCCCTACCTTGCCTTCAGTGCCAAGAGAGATTGATCTTCGAGCGCTTGCCCGCGTCTGGTATTCTGCAGACCTTGCCCATTCCTTGGAGCCATCGGTGGAAACTTACGACATCCTAATGCTGGTCGTGTTGGTCGGAACTGCGATCTACGGAGCCATGAAAGGCTTTGCGTGGCAAGTCGCCTCGATTGCCTCGATCGTCGTCAGCTATGTGGTCGCCTATCGGTATCGCGAACCGTTCAGCGAGTCGATCAGTGCCGAGCCTCCTTGGAATCGGTTCTTGGCAATGTTCATCTTGTACGTCGGCACTTCACTGGTGATCTGGGTCGCCTTTCGGATGGTCAGCAAAACGATCGACAAGATGAAGCTGCGCGAGTTTGACCGTCATGTGGGGGCGTTGTTCGGGTTTGGCAAAGGGGTGCTGTACTGCACGCTGATCACGCTGTTTGCTGTGACGCTGTTGGGGGCGACCAGTCGTCAAAAAATTGTGCAGTCTCGTAGCGGCTATTACATCTCCAAAGTTTTGGCGCACAGTCACGGCGTCATGCCAGCAGAAGTTCAAGAAGTCGTTGGGCCGTACATCGAACGCTTTGACGAACAGATGCAGTCCGGTGGCACAGCGCCCGCCGCTAGCCCGACGTTGCCGTGGGGCGGTGACGACAACGCCATACGTGTGCCGTGGGGTGGCAACCCCGATCTCCCCAGCCTGCCCAGCGTGCCTTGGGGCGAGGGTACGGCCGATAGCGGTTTTTTCAAGCAATAACCGACCTCGAATACAACATAAGAGGCATTATCGGACGTTGGTGGTGGAGCTGTTTTGCTCGCTTTTTGCCCTGTCTTGCTGCCGTACCCGGGTTCTAACTGTGGCGGAATCGACCATCATAGACGCCTCTTGGGATCACCTCGTCGGGCTACCGACCGCGCCGATCCGTTGTCCACACTCTCACCTTCGCATGCTCCCTGATGACACGCTTGCAGTGGAACCAATTGCTGTCCGACTTTCGCTGCCCACGACCTGGGCAACCGCCGCGGCCAGCGGCCGAAGAAACCTATCGCACCGCGTTCGAGGCCGATCATGATCGCATTGTCTACTCGGCCGCTTTTCGCCGACTGGCGCGCAAGACGCAGGTCTATCCGACCGCGCCGCACGATCACATTCACAACCGACTAACGCACTCGATCGAAGTCGCCAGCGTCGGACGCTCGTTTGGCAAGCGGATGGCCGCTTGGCTTCATGATCGCCAAGAACTCCCCACAGGCCGTACGACCGAAGACATCTGCCAAATCCTCCAGGCTGCCTGTTTGGCACACGACATCGGAAATCCGCCTTTTGGTCACGGCGGTGAATATGCGATTCGTCAGTGGGTCCGTGATCACAAGGAGCTGGTTTTTGGGACCGATCCTGCGGCCGTTGACGATGGGCTGCGACGCGATTGGTTGATCTTCGAAGGCAACGCGCAGGGCTTTCGACTAGCAGCTCGAGCCGACAACGTGCAGGCCGGATACATGCGGCTGACCTATGCCACCCTCGGCGCGATGGTCAAATATCCTTGGCACTCCTGCGACGCCCGCGCGATCAAGCAACAGAAGTTCAATGTCTTTTCCAGCGAACGTGAATTGTTTGAGCAGATTTGGACACACATGGGACTGGGGATGGATCAGCAGGCCAAGCGGCATCCGCTGTCCTTTCTCTCCGAAGCGGCCGACGACATCTGTTATCGCATCCTCGATTTAGAAGATGCTGTGGAGATGAACATTCTGGACGAAAGTCATGTGCGGCCGGTGCTGCTGCAGATTCTCGATCAGCCGTCATCGCACTTGCCACTCTCGGTGTTGCGAGGTCAAGCGATTTACACGCTGGTCAACGCGACTTGGCAGGTCTTTGAGAGCGAATACGAAGCGATCATGCATGGCGACCGATCGGACGATTTGAAGTCGAGTTTGACCGAATCGCTATCCGATGCCATTGAGCAAGTCGCGGCGCACTACACGACCATTTTTGCCCATCGCTCCAAAGTCTCGACGGAGTTGGGGGCCTATGAGGCGTTGGGCCGAATCGTGCGGACGCTAAGTCAAGCGACGCTGCAACTGACCGAACGTGGTAGGTATCGAGCCACCGATTTCCTGGCCAAGCGGAGCTTAATGTTGGCGTGGGGAGAATCGTATGTGACAGCCAATGAGACCCGGCCTTACACTTGGTGGCTGCACCAAGTGATGGATTACTTCGCTAGTCTGACCGATAACCATGCCACTCAATTGTCGCGACAGATCGCAGGCATTTGAGGCTCCGCGATGCCAAGGTGATAGTGCCAGATCCTAGCCAGCCGTTTGGGCGATAGCTCCGGTTGAATCCAGGAACCGCGGCTATCGCCAAGGCGGCTCATCCACCGGATAACTCCAGTCTGCCTGCTTAGAACGGCACATCGTCTTCATCGAAGGCCGCTTCGGAAAGGCTGTCGTTTCCTGAGGCTGCTGGGCCTTGGCCGCCACCACCTTCGGTTTTCTGGAAGGAAATCCCTTCCACGTTGCAGAAGTACTTGACCTCACTGTTGGCATCGCGTTGCCATTTACGACCGCTCAACCGATAGGTCACTTCGACCTGATCTCCGATGCTCAAGTCGTCGACGCTATCGCATGCGTCGCGGATAAATTCGACCGGCACGTAGTTGGTGAAACTGCCAAGTTCCTGCTCCAGCACCACCAGTCGTTTGCGGAAGCCTTTTTGGCCGTACGTTTTGGTCTCTTCCACGAGGTGGACGACACCGGTGACCTTCGCATCATTACTCATCTTTCACACTCTCTTTTCAATCGACAACCGGAGGGCTTGGCCCCGAATTTTATGCAAGCCGACCATCCTAGTAAATCATTGTCTCGGACGCACTGCCCTGCCCTGCTTTGCTTTGGCCCCGACTTCTTTGGCCCCGGCTTCTTTGGCCTGATCATCAACGCCTAGGTTTCGAGGGCACCTTCGAGATAAACGCCCATCTTGCGGAATTTTTCGTAGCGGCTGTCTAGCAGTTGGTCGGTAGGAATCGATTCCAATTCGTTCAGGGTTCGCGACAGGTAGGTTTTCAGGCGATTTGCCATCTGATGGTGATCACGGTGGGCTCCACCGAGCGGTTCTTCGATCACATCATCGACCACTCCGAGACGCTGCAGGTCGGCGGAGGTAAAACGCAGTGCTTCCGCAGCGTTAGGAGCATACTGATGGCTTTTCCAGAGGATGCCGGCACACCCTTCGGGGCTGATCACCGAATAATAAGCATTCTTGAGGACCGCCACGCGGTCGCCGACACCGATCCCCAACGCGCCCCCGGAGCCTCCCTCGCCGATCACGACGCAGATCACCGGCGACCTCAGACGGCTCATTTTGAACATGCTTTCGGCGATCACTTGGGCTTGGCCACGTTCTTCAGCTCCCACGCCTGGATAAGCGCCCGGTGTGTCGATGAAGCAGATCAACGGCAGTTGGTATTTCTCGGCGAGCCGCATCTTCAGCATCGCCTTGCGATAACCTTCGGGATGGGCACAGCCGAAGTGACAGGCGGCACGTTCCTTGTACGTCCGACCTTTTTGGTGACCGATGATCATCACCTTGAAGCGGTCGAGTTTGGCGAATCCGGTCAGCATCGCACGGTCATCACCGAAGTGTTTGTCGCCGTGCAGTTCCACGAAATCATCGAAAGCCAGTTTGAGGTAGTCGCGGGTGTAGGGTCGATTTTGATGTCGAGCCACCTGCACCGTCTGCCACGGGCTGAGGTTGGCGTACACCTCACGAAGTTTCTCGTTCAATTGCTTTCGCAGTTCGCGCACCGCGGTTTCGTGTTCGGGCGAGCGATCGGCTTCGCGCTCCTGCTCGGCAAGCTGGTTTTCCAGTTGCACAATTTCACGTTCGAATTCTAAACCAGGACCGGCGTCCATTGCTAACTCACTAAGAAGGCGTGGTCCCGATAAAATCGAGGACCGATGATGGGCTGGTAATACGCGGGGCAATCGGCGGGCGACTCGAATTTAATTGCGAAATAAGTCGTCCGGGTTTTTAAAGCTCGGCAAGTCATCGAACACGCTGACTTCGGGCACCTTGGGGGTGCGTTTGAAGATCTTCATCTGGCGAACTTCTTTCAGAAACTCCCACATCGACTGAGGCCGATTCTCGGGGGACTTGGCCATCATCGATCTTACCAATGCAGCAAACTCTGAACTCACATTTTCGTTGTAAACGACGGGGCTGGGGATGTTTGCTTTGAGGTGTTTGTTCAGCAGTTCATTGGGCGTCGAGCCAGTGAAGGGTGCCTTGGCAGTGACCGATTCGAACAGCACGCATCCAAAACTATAGATGTCGGCGCGTTCATCGCAAGGCTTCCCGCGGATCTGTTCCGGTGACATATAGCTCCGTGTGCCCTGCACCACCGACCGGTGAAACAATTTTCCCAGCCCTGATTTTTTCTTCTCCGCGATCTGAAAGTCGATCAGTTTGGTTTCGCCATCGCGACTGACCAAAAAGTTGTCCGGCTTGATGTCGCGATGAATCCAGCCTTTGGTGTGCATGAAATACAGCCCTTCGGCGGCCTGTTCGACAATTTTGTCCAGTATGAAGGCCAGCGATTCGGGGCCTCGCCGGAGGGCTTGCTTCATGTTCAGTTCGCTGAACAGTTCCATCACCAGCAGCGGCGTGTCGCTCTCGATCGCGAATTCGTGAATGCGAATGAGTCGATCGTTTTTGCCAAGGGCTGCGGAGACTTGGTATTCGTGCTTCAGTGTTGCGAGTTCCGCTTTGTCGTGGCGTTTCTTCTGACGCAGCACTTTTAACGCAAAACGCTCGTTGGAACCGGAATGCACCGCTTCCCAAACCTCACAGCTACTGCCTGCCCGGATCAAGCGAGCCAACCGGTAGGGTCCCAGGAAATCACGAGTCTTCGTCATGCGTTCGATTCTTCGTCATGCGTACGATAAGCGAATAGTAGCGAGCAGGCTCCACCATCTTAACAGCGACCCGAATGGCGGAAAGCCGCTTGCCCCCTGCCCTACCCCGCCCGCTCGCGGAGTACTTGCTGATAGATCTCTCGCAGTCGCCGGGTCATGGTCGAATCGCGAAATTGATCGGTGAATCGGTCACGACCGCAACGCCCCAGACGTTGCCGCAGATCCGCATTGCGAGCCAATTCGATCATCCGCTTCCCCAGCGTGGGGGTGTCACGTGGCGGGATCAAGTAACCCGTTTCCCCATCCAGGACGACTTCTCTGGCGCCATCCACGTCATAGCTGATGACCGGTTTCCCTGCGATTAACGCTTGCGGAAGGGCGCGTGCCAAGCCTTCTCGATAGGAGGTGTGAACGAGCGCGTCCATCGCTCCCATCAAACCGGGTATCTGGTTGGGGGGCACTAGGCCGGTAAAGGTAAAGCGTTCCGAGAGGCCACGCCGGGAAATCTTCTGCTCCAGCGCCGATCTTAAAATCCCGTCTCCCACCAGCAGGAAACGAACTGCGGGGACCGCTTTGGCAACCGACTCGGCGGCGTCAATCAAGTCGTCATGCCCCTTCAAGGGAAATAGACGGGCAATTTTTCCAATCACCACGTCGGTCGGTCCAAATCCCCAATTTTTGCGGATCAACGCACGCTGGTCGTCTGCCTGCAAGAAGGGCTCCACATCCATGCCGCTGTAGACCGTCACGCATCGGTCCGCGGACGCAACCCCGCCGGCAACCAGCAAGTCAGTCATCGCATCGGCAACCGATACTAGGCGGTGGCATTGTTTAGCCGCCCTCCGTTCGCACTGACGATAAAACCACCGCACCGCAGTCGGCTGATAGGGATGGAAAGGGGCGCCATGGACGGTATGGATGATTGCCGGAACACGCTGCGACCAAGCGGCTTGTCGGCCCAGGATTCCGCCTTTGGCACTGTGGGTGTGGACCACCTCGGGTTGGAAGTCTCGCAGTTGCTTTTTGATTTGGCGCAGCGCTCGAGCATCGCGCAGGGGATCGATGGATCGTCGTAAAGCGGGCAACTCGACAATCGGTAACTCCCCTCCCCTGCCCTGCTCCAGCAAGCCGCCTTCAGGCCCCAGCGACGGGCCGGTGATCAGCAATACGTCATCGCCGTAGTCGCGCAACAAACCGAGACACGTCAGGAGCGTGTTTTCTTGAGCACCCCCCACGATCATGCGAGTGATGACATGTGCTATCCGCATTCAGGATTGCCTCAAGCTGAAAAAAAGGGGGATCGATCGTTGATCGGTTACAGCGACCCTTGCTCGACCTGTCGGCGTCGTTCCGAGAGGCGGAATCGCAATGCGTTTACTCGTTGACTTCGTATCCTTACACAATCAAACAGAATACACCGGCGAGCTACAGAGGCTGGATATCGTAGTCGACGCGAATCAGGGACAGTCCTTGCGGTGGCGCGGTCGGCCCCGCTTGGTCCCGATCACGCGCGGCGATCAAGTGATCGATCCACTCCGGAGGTTGCTTGCCACGTCCGATCTCCAAGAGCGTCCCGACGATGTTGCGAACCATGTTATAAAGAAACCCGTCGGCTTCGATTTCGATTGCCAAGTTCAAGGCCCCTCCCCTGCCCTGCTCCGTTTCCACGACCAAGTCGCGAATGTGCCGTACCGTCGTTTTGCGCTCGCTGCCGGTCGCCTGGAAGCTGGCAAAGTCGTGTTTACCAATCAACCGAACGGCGGCCGTTTGCATCGCCTGCACATCGACGCGCCCCGGCACATGGACACGGTAGCGGTAATCAAACGCATCGCGGACCCCACCGATTTGCAGTTGATACCGGTACCGCTTCCCCACCGCATCGCGAATCGCGTGAAACCCCAGAGGCATCTCAAAGGCTTCGGTGACCACCACGTCACGCGGCAGCTTGGTGTTGATCGCCCTCATTAAATCGGTCGCAGTGGCACGCCAAGCATCGGTCGTCAGACTGCCAACCTGAGCCAACGCATGCACTCCCGAATCGGTGCGGCCGCTGCCGGTCACGGCAATCCGTGTACCCGTCAGTTGGGATAGCGCTCGTTCCAGCACGCCCTGCACCGAAGGCTGATCCAGTTGCACCTGCCAGCCCACATAGTCGGTGCCATCATAGGCGATCACAAGTTTGAACGTTCGTAACACGCATTCCTCAATTCGGTTTAGGATAATCCTGGCTGCACAACGCCATTGTGGGCTTAGTGCCAGCCAGACGCACTGGCGAGTCAACGCGTGACGGCAAAGTTACTCGGTTGCGCGTCGTGCAGGTTTACCAAGAGTCAGTTCCAGCTCGTTTGTGTGGTTCGTTTTCGTTTCTTGTTTGTTCCCGTTTCCCGTTTTTAGCGGTGCCTACCGATGCCACGCATTGTTTGCCGAATAGCGTTCTTCCTCGGCTGTGTCTTAGGCTTGAGCCAGCTTGCCGCAGTCGCCCAGCCCCCTGCGGTCTCTCCGCCACCGACATTCCAATCGATCGTCACCGACAGCTACCATGGCGTCGAAGTGAGCGAAGCTTATCGTTGGCTGGAAGACGCCGAGGATCCTCGGGTTCGACAGTGGACGGCCCGGCAAAAGGCGTACGCGCGAGCCCACCTCGATAACTTACCGGGCGTCGATGCCATTCGGGAGCAGGTGACGGAAATTCTCGGCAGCCAAACGCCCCGGTATTCGGCGGTCACTTCCCAAGCCGGCAGGTTGTTTGCCATCAAGCAGCAGCCACCCAAGCAGCAGCCGTTCATCGTCGCCATCAAGTCGCTCGATGAGGTCGCTGCCGCGGTGACGATCGTCGACCCCAATGAACTCGATCCCTCCGGTAGCACGTCGATCGATTGGTATCGCGTCTCGCCAGATGGCCAGTTGCTGGCCGTTTCTCTATCGGCAGGTGGCAGCGAGACTGGCGATCTGGTGGTCTACTCCGTCGCTACCGGGCAGCCAGTCGACATTCGTATTCCCGGCGTCAACAGCGGCACCGCTGGGGGCTCGTTGGCATGGTCGCCCGACGGCACGGGGTTTTTCTATACACGCCATTTCAAAGTCGACCCGGCCGATGTGGATAACCCAAACGTTTACCAGCAGGTTTACTACCACTCGCTGGGAACGCCGCAAGCCGAAGACCGCTATGAACTGGGCAAGGGGTTTCCAGCCATCGCGGAGATCCAGTTAGCTTGTGACGAACCGACCGGTCGGTTGTTGGCGACGGTGCAGCGCGGAGATGGCGGGATGTTTTCGCATTACCTGAGAGAGCGAGATGGCACCTGGCGTTCTTTCAGTGAATTTGGCGACGGAGTGAAGCAGGCGGTCTTTGGCCCCGAGGAAACGCTCTATGTCGTGACCCTGAAAGACGCACCACGCGGTCGCATCGTTCGTGTGCCGATCTCTACCTTGGATGTTGCCTCGGCCGAAACGCTCGTGCCCGAGGACGAGGCGACGGTGGTGACCGGGGGCGTGCCGTTTTGGGGCGAGACCACCGTGTTGCCGACAATGGATCGGCTGTACGTGGTCTATCAGCTTGGAGGGCCCAGTGAACTGCGCGTCTTTCATCTCGATGGCACCCCTGCCGCAGCGCCTGCCCAGTTAGAAGTCTCTGCAGTCCATGGGCTGGTCGCCCATGAAGAGACGATCCTGTTCGGCAACGAGTCGTTTACCCAGGCTGATGCTTACTATCGATTTGATCCTTCGACGCGCACCACGACCCGCACGGAATTGGCTTCGCAGGTCCCCACAAAACTAGACGATGTCAAAGTCATCCGGCGATTTGCGACGTCGGCAGATGGCACCCGGATTCCGCTAAATATCTTGCTGCCCAAAGGGGTCCAGCCCGACGGCAGCCATGCCTGCGTTGTCTACGGCTATGGCGGTTACGGAATCAATTTGGAGCCCCGGTTTCAGTCACTACGTCGGGTGTTGATGGATCGTCAAGTCATCTATGTCGTGACAAACCTGCGTGGCGGCAACGAGTATGGCGAGCAATGGCATACCGAAGGCAGCGGACTGAATAAGCAAAATGTGTTTGATGACTTTGCCGCCTGTGTGCGCTACATGACCGAAAGCGGTTTCTGCACACCGCAACGGACAGCGATCATGGGCGGTAGCAACGGCGGGCTGTTGATGGGAGCGACTTTAACGCAGCATCCGCAGCTCGCAAAAGCGGTTGTCTCCTCGGTCGGTGTGTACGACATGCTCCGTAACGAGTTATCGCCGAACGGAGCTTTTAACGTTCCCGAATTTGGGACGGTGAAAAATACCGAGCAATTCGTCGCCCTGCACGCATATTCGCCCTATCACAATGTCAAAGACGGCACGCGTTATCCCGCGGTGTTGTTCATTACCGGAGAGAATGACCCTCGAGTCGACCCGATGCAATCACGCAAAATGACCGCTCGCCTCCAAGCCGCAACCGCGTCGGAGCAGCCGATCTTACTGCGGACGAGCGCCAACGCCGGCCACGGCCGAGGCAACTCGCTCAGCCAGCAAATCGAACAAGCCGTCGACCTTCACGCCTTTTTGTTTCACGAACTGGGGGCTGGGCGTTAATCCGAAGGAAATGTGTCCTGTGTTGATTTTTGGACATGTTGCCGAAACACCACAGGCGTCGCGGACACCATGGGGAAAACAGCTCGGGGGACGGGATTGGGATGGTTGCGAATTGGCAACGTTTGATAGAAACGCCGATTGGTATCGCAGCAAAAGGGCGCTTTATGGCGTACAGTTGCTCTGTGGAGGTCGATGACCATTGGCCCTCTACGTTTGCCTCTTCATCATCGTCTATTCCGATAGGGTCTCTTGGATCTGCTGGTTTGTGGTCCAAGGACATTGCCGTCCAGGTCAGATATGCTCCATCCAAAAGCACGCCGTGTTCGCAAAGTTGCTAGTAGACGCCGTGTGTTGAAGCTGGAGAGCTTAGAAACTCGTCAAATGCTGGCCGGCGATTTAGACATTACTCCAAACGCCCAATTGCTGATCGAGTTGATCAATCGGGCACGAGGTAATCCCGCCACGGAGGCCGCGAGGTATGGTATTGGCTTGAACGACAATGTCCCCGCTGGAGCGACGATTTCCACCGCTTCCAAGCAGCCGTTGGCTCCGCACCAGGCTTTGGTCGATGCGGCGGTAGCGCATTCCTTGGACATGCTGGAACGGGATTTCTTCGCTCATGATACGCCGGCGCCGAATAGCACCAGTCCCTCGGATCGAGCGCGGGCAGCGGGCTATCCAGCCGACGCTGGCGAAAATATTGGCTGGGGTGGTTCGACCGGTCCGATTGACCAAGTGGATCACGTCTACGCTCGCCATGAGAGTCTGTTCAAGAGCGTGGGGCATCGCATCAACATGCTGTTACCCGACTACCGCGAACTGGGGACGGCGATCGAGTACGGAGTGTTCACGGCATACAACTCAGGGGCGCAGCGGTACCTGGACTACAACGCCAGCATGGCAACGGAAATGTTCAGCAGCCGTGGCGGCAACCACTTTATCACCGGCGTGGCCTACGATGACAGCGTCGATGACAACAATTTTTACAATATCGGAGAAGGCGAAGGGGGCCTGATCGTCCAGGCCGAAAACGCTGCCGGCACGGTTTTTCAAACCACGACCGCCGATGCCGGCGGGTACTCATTGCAGGTCCCCGACGGCACGTACACCGTCCGCTTTGTGCAGCCGGGCAGTTCACAGTATGCCGACTTGGGCAGCGTTGTGGTCAATGGCCTCAACGTGAAAGTGGACCTGGATTCCGCGGAAGCCACTTGGCAATCATCGATTTCCGCAACGGCCATCTCATTGATCGACGCCACCACCTTTGGCGGTTCTGACACGCTCGACACAACCGCCACATCGACACAGAGCATCGGCGATGAATTTGTCCCCATAGATCCAACCGAGAGTTACCTCTTAACCGGGCAAGCACGTGCAGGTAACGATGCCGGTGGTCAATTCTCGGCAGCGAATCGACAGTACCTCGGCTTTGCCAGTTATGACGCAGATCAACTCCGGATTGAACCCTGGCAAGTGTTTCGAGTCCCCGGTGCAGCCGACACGGCTTTGGCCCGTCCGCTGCGCCCTGGCGATACCCAGATTGTGCTGCTGGACGCTTCGGGATGGGCCAATGCGGGAGCCGCACACCAGCGATCCCTTGCCTGGTATGGCTACACCAATCAGGACGGATTTACCTACCCCGACTACACTTACACGCGCAACGTGGCCACCGATTTCAGCGATGGAATGTGGAGCCCCGGAGGCGTTTCGGGCAATGTGATCACATTAAGAAGCCCCTGGACCGGTCCAGAAATTCAAGCTGGCACTGCCGTTCGGAATGCGACCTCAGGCGGAACCTTCAACTATGCGGCGTTGGCAGGCGGGTCCGTTCCCCAAGCCTGGACCGACTATTCCGCAACCCTCACCGGTACAGGTCTGAGCGCCCATCAATTTCGCCCCGGCACGGCGTTCATCAAACCGATTCTCTTGAATAACTATGGCACTGGAACGCCCAATCGGATTCGCTGGCAAAACGTCGATATCCGTTATGCGACGGCCAATCATGCTTACGACGCTGGCACGACGATCGACCTGGACGTGGACCTGGGCACGGGCATCGATGCGACGAGCTACCAGTGGACGCAACTATCAGGTCCCAGCGTGTTGCTGACGGACTCCCAAACCGAACGCCCTCGGGCGGAACTGCCGGCCAGTCAGTCCGACTACCAAATCGTGATGCAAGTTGCCGCTAACCTGTCGGGCACACTCACGACCGACACACTGACGATCAATGTTCAAGGAGTCGCAGCCTTTGAAGTGGCCGCCCTACTCGATGCGACTCGCTTCGACGGCTCTGCGGATATCGCCTCCACCGCTCCCCGCGTTCGTTTCGTTGGCGACCAATTGGTCCCGGTGAACCCCGCCGAGCGATACGAATTGACGGCCGACGCGCGTTCAGGCAACGATACGGGCGGCCAATACAATGCATCAAACAGGCAATACTTTGGTTTCGCCAGTTACGACGTGGACCAACAATCGATTGCACCCTGGCATGTATCGCGCTATGGCAACGCTGCCGATACGCGTCTGGCTGCAACGCTGCGTCCCGGCGACACTCAGATCGTATTGCAAAGTGCGGCTGGCTGGGCCAATGCGGGACTCGCCTACCAGCGGTCCCTCGCTTGGTATGGCTATACCAACGGTGACGGCTATACCTATCCCGACTACACCTACACCCGTAACGTCGCTCGTGACTTCACCCATGGTCTGTGGAATTCCGGCGGTATTTCAGGGAACGTGATTACCCTTCGCCAACCCTGGGACGGACCTCAACTGGATGCCGGCACGGCCGTTCGCAATGCCACCTCCAGCGGCACTTACAATTATGCAGGCCTGAGCGGCGCCGCGATCCCCGACACCTGGACCCAGTACTCGTCCATCGTTACAGGTACAGGCCTGTCGCCCAATCAGTTTCGCCCCGGCACCGCCTTTATCCAACCCATTGTGCTAACGAACTATCAGGGAAATACGACTAACTTAGTGCGTTGGGCTAACATCGATGTGCGTTATGCCGGCGCGCTGCATTCGCGCAATGCCGGTGACACGATCGATTTAGGTTTTGACCTGGACAATCTCGGGACGGTTGCGGATAGCTACCAATGGAGCCAATTGTCGGGCCCCACGGCGACGATCTCGAACGTCAATATGGCTCGGCCTAGCCTGCAATTGCCGATCAGCGAAACCGATTATCAAATCGTGATGCAGTTGTCGCAAACCACCGATGGGGTGACGACCAGTGATACCCTAACGCTGCATGTAAAAGGTGTGCCCAACTTTGAAGCCGTGGCGCTGTTGGATGCCACGCGTTTCAGTGGGCAAGAAGAATACTCTACGGTCCAGCCATTTCAAACGGTCTGGGGCGATGGTTTTGTGGCGATCGATCCGACAGACACCTATCGCATCACGGCCGATGCCCGTTCCGGAAATGACGTCGGTGGCCAATATGTTGCCAACAACAAACAGCTTGCGGGCTTCGCCAGTTTCGATGTCGACCAGCAACGGATTGAACCTTGGCATGTGCTCAAGTACAGCAACGCTACGGATACCCATTTGGCCACCACTCTCCGCCCTGGTGATACGACCATCGTTCTTAACAACGCGTCGGGCTGGGCCAACGCTGGGGCGGCACATCAACGCTCGTTTGCTTGGTATGGATACACCAACGAACTAGGCTTCACCTATGCGGACTACACCTACACGCGGAACGTGGCCAAGGACTTTGGCAATGGAATGTGGAATCCTGGTGGGATTTCGGGGAACGTGATCACACTGCGACAACCCTGGAGCGGTCCGACGATCGCCGCCGAGACGGCCGTCCGCAACGCCACTTCGGGAGCGACCTACAATTATGCCTTGGCCACTGGACAGGCCGTCCCCAATCAGTGGACCAGCTACAGTGCCACGCTATCGGGAACGGGTTTAGCACGCAATCAGTTCCGGCCCGGCACCGCGTATATCAGACCCCTCCTGCTGACGAACTATCAGGGGGGCACGAACAATCTAGTGCTTTGGCAAAATGTTGACGTCCGTCATGCCTCGCCGCTGCATCCGTTTGTGGCAGGTACCGATGTGGACGTGGCAGTGGATCTCGATAATCCAGGGCCTCCAGCCATTCCCACGACCTTTGACTGGAAGCAGTTGGCAGGGCCACAAGTGGTGCTGCTGAGCCCCGATAGCTCGCGAGCTCGCTTTACTCTGCCCAACTTGGTAGGCGATTACCAGGTCGTACTGCAGCTCGCAAAAACCAGCGGCGGAGTGACGATTTACGATACCGTGACCCTGGACGTGCAAGCTTAAGCCTAACGGGACAGCGACACTTCGTGGTTGAAGTGGCGATGTCGAGCTAGGCTCCGTTTGGTGTCGCTTCCATTGTTATGCCGCTTGCCGGTATTGTTGGGACTGCGCTGCGATGATCTCGGTCACCCGAGCCCGATCGTCGGCCTGGAGGTTGGACCCGCTGGGCAAACAAAGCCCTGTGCGAAACAGTTTCTCTGCCATACCGCCACCGATGGTCCGGCAGTCTGCGTTGACCGGTTGAAGGTGCATCGGCTTCCATACCGGACGGGATTCGATTCGCTCGGCGTCCAAAGCCAGTCGCACGGTCTCCGTGTCTGCACCAAAACGTTTCGGATCGATCGTGATGCAGGTTAACCAACGCGTCGAAAAACAGCTTGAAGGTTCGGGCATAAAGTCGATGCCGGGCAATTCGGATAGCGATGCCAGATAGGTTTCGTAATTCTGACGGCGACTTGCGACGCGTTGCGGCAGTACGGATAGTTGGCCGCGAGCCACCGCAGCCAACAGATTACTCAAACGGTAGTTGTAGCCAACTTCCGAATGTTGATAGTGCGGAGCAGGATCGCGAGCCTGCGTGGCCAAATACCGGGCTCGCTCGCACAATCGCTCGTCATCGGAAACTAACATGCCGCCGCTGCTGGCGGTAATGATTTTATTGCCGTTAAAGGAAAAACATCCCAGAGCTCCGAATGATCCGGCGGGCCGCGTCTTGTAGGTCGCGCCCAACGCTTCCGCGGCGTCTTCGATGATCGGGACGTCGTAACGCTGGCACGCTGCGCAGATCGCATCGTAGTCCGCACATTGGCCATACAGATCGACGACAATAACCGCCTTGGGCAGTCTTCCGCTTTGGCTGGCCTGCTGCAGCGCATCGGCCAGCAGACCGGCATCCATGTTCCAGGTGGCGGAGTCGCAGTCGACGAATACCGGCACGCCCCCCACATAACGGATTGCGTTGGCGGTAGCGGCGAACGTGAGCGTCGACGTCCAGACCTCATCGCCAGGCTGGATATCCAGCAACCGCAGGCTTAGGTGCAGGGCCGCTGTTCCGCTCGACACGGCCACGGCTTGTCGCGTCTGGCAGACGTCGGCGAACTCGGTTTCCAAGGCGTCGATATGGGGTCCCAATGGCGCGATCCAGTTGGAATCGAACGCGTCCAACATCAACGCTCGTTCCCGCCCGGACATGTGTGGCGGTGAAAGATATATCCGCTTGCTACTCATGGAATCCTTCCCTGATTTCGCTTGTTTTGTGCCCGCTGCGACCGAGGGGCCTATACGGTCTCAAACCTCAAACGCCTGCCTATGCGGCACGGCGCTGTTGCAGCACCCTGGCGGGTATTCCCACCGCCGTGGTTTGTGACGGGATATCGTAGATTACCACCGCGCCAGCTCCCAGCGTACAGCCGCTTCCCATTCGAGCTCCTGGAATCGCCACCGCTCCGGCGCCCATCAATCCTTCGCTGCCCAGGTGGACATCGCCCGCCAAATGACATCCTGGCCCCACGTGAGCAAAATCACCGATCCAGCAGTCGTGATCGACCGAAGCCGAGGTATTGATGATCGCGTGAGCGCCGACCGTTGCGTCCGCTTGGACCATCGCTCCGCTCATCACGACCGCCCCAGGACCTAGGGTCGCCGTTGCATCGACAAATGCTCGCGGGTGCACCACGGTCAGCGGGGGAAACTTCAACCGCTTGGCGATCGATTTGCGAATCGTATTGTTGCCGATGGCAATCACTGTAGGCAGCGGCGGATGATTTTTAAGGCTGTCGACGGCCCCCACAACCGGCGCGCCGGCAAATCTCTGTTGCCACAGTTTCGGGTTGTCATCAAAAATTGCAGCAATTTCATGTCCACATTCGCGGAGCGCGCTGATCACCACCTTGGCGTGTCCGCCGGCGCCGATCACATAGACCTGTCGTATGTCGGGAGTCGACCCCATAAACTCGGGCATCGTGGCGTGGTCAACATGGGAGATGCCGTCCCGCACCAGAACGCTGCGGACGGTTTGCCAAATGATCTTGATGTCCTGCCAGACGCTCAGGTGGTCCACGTACCAAACGTCCAATTCGAATTTTTGTTCCCAGCTCAGTTGGTTGCGTCCATTGGCCTGAGCCAACCCGGTAATGCCTGGTCGCACGTCCTGTCGACGAGCCTGTTCGGGGGTGTAGCGTTCGCGATATTGTGGCAATAGCGGACGCGGCCCCACCAGGCTCATCTGTCCGACCAATACATTCCACAGCGCCGGCAGTTCGTCGATGCTGGACTTTCTTAGGAATTGCCCCAGTCGCGTCAAACGTTGTTCATCCGGCAGTAGGTTTCCTCCCGCATCCCGTTGATCGGTCATCGTGCGAAACTTGCAAATCCGGAATAGTTTTCCCTTCAATCCCGGCCGAGACTGTCGAAACAGTATCGGCGAACCGTGCTGGTATCGAACCAGGATGGCGACGACCAGCAACAACGGACTGAGCAACAACAGCAGGATGCTGGCCGCAAGTCGGTCGAGGATCGGCTTGCCGACGGCGCGATAGAGTCGATTCATATTAGGCAGCTCTCCGCGCACCGATCTCAAGCGCCATTTGCTGAAACTGCAGGGCGTGCTTCCGACGATCAAAGTGCTCGGCCACATAGCGCTGACCGGCAAGCCCCATTTCGATGCGTTGCTGGGGATGTTGGTGCATCTGCAGTACCGCGTCGGCAAGCGCTTTGGAGTCCCCAGGGCTGACGCAGATACCACCTTTGGCTTCTTCGACGACATCGCGGATCACTCCGTCGATAGCCAGTACGATGGGGCGTTTCGCCGCCATGTAGTCAAAGACTTTGTTCGGATACGTGGTCTTGAACATGGGGATGTTTTTGAGGATCGCCAAACAGGCATCCGATTCGGCTAACAGGTTGGGCATCTCCGATTTCGGACGGGCGCCGGTGAACGTCACATTGGTCAACCCCGCGGTTTCGACGACGGTTTGCAAACGGCCGCGTTCCTTTCCGTCTCCCACGATTAGGAAATGTATATCGCTTTCCTGACGCAACTGCTCGGCCGCATCCAACAAGGTATCCAGATCGTTCGCCATCCCGATGGCACCCGCATAGGTGACCACAAACTTGTCCTGCAAACCAAATTCGGATCGGATCGTGTCGTCGCCCCGATGGATGCTGAACATCTGCGGGTCGACGCCGTTGGCGATAAACGAGATATTCTCGGCGGGAACGCCCTTGCTGATAAGATAATCACGATAAGCCGGCGAATTCACCAGCATGTGTGTGGCCCGTCGATACAAGAATAATTCCACCCGGCGTGCCATCCAAATCAGTGCCGGATTGGTTAGCAGCCCAATATCAATGGCAAATTCGGGCCACAGGTCGCGAATCTCCAGCACAAACGGACGGCGTCGAATCACGGAGATCATCCAGGCTGAAACCGCTTGGAACAATGAGGGCGAAGTTCCCATCACGACATCCACGTTCTTCACGCGGGCGCCTTTGTAAACCGCACTGATCATGAAAGAGACAAACGCCACCACCCGCCACACATAACTGCGATGCTGGCCGCCTATACAATTGGCGCGGATGACTCGAACCCCATCATGGAACTCGTCGTCCAATGCACCTTCGGTTTGTTGGCCACTAAGATAGTTGTATCGACTGGCAACAATCGTGAACTGATGGCCCTGGCTGACAAACGGCTTTGCCAATTCGATGTGCCGCGTCCCGCCCGCGTCTTTAGGTGACACGAATGCTTGGTGGACAAGCAAAATGTGCATCGGAAATCCTTTTCCTTTGTGCCTCTAAATGGATACACTTGCGATAATACGCTTTATGATCCGATCGGCACCAGGGGAAAATTCGACACAAATCGTGCCGGATGTAGTGCAGACTTCCAGGTGACTTGGCTGCCAGTTCCATTCGCTGGCTCCCGGCCCTAACACGGTCGCCAACGTAATCGCTTCGGCTTCGGCTTCCAATGTGATTGAATGTCCCGGTACCCGCTGGAAATAGGTGGGTGCCAGCCAGCCTCGCGGCGACTCGGGATCCGCTCGGACCACCTCCAGTGAAGTCAGTTCGGCGGATGCCGCAAAGGCATACCGATATTCCCCCAGCGGTGTCTGCAAGACGGCCTGAGCGTCGTGTTCCTGCAGGCTTAGCGGATAGTCCGGCGTCAACCACTGCATGCGATAGCGGTGTGGCCGTGCACTGCACAGGCGATCCAGTACCAGCCAATGCTGTTGCCCCAAGCGTACCAATGCGCGGCGGTAGTCGGTGGCTTGGCCGCTGCGTTGATAGCCGTCGTGGCCACCTTCCCAATAGCTCCACGATTCATCGGGTGCTGTTTGACGATGGATGGCTGTATTGTGGAGCCAAGGCAGCCACAGGAACCGACTGGCCCGTCGCATCTGATCCTGTCCGTCGACGGTGACCGTATTGTGGTAGGCCGTTGCCGAGAATGGGTTGTTCCACGGTGCGGCGGCTGAATAGCTGAACGTCCCCGGATCGATCGCCATGTTCAGCCCCCGCCACCAGATGTCGCAGTGCAACATGTCGGCTTGCGAAGGGCGATGGCGAAACGAGCCGCAGCGCACGAAGGCAAAACCTTGCTCACCGCGTAAGGTATGACAACCGCCCTGCCCTGCCGATAAATCCTGGCGTGGCTTGACGACAACCTGAGCATTGATCGCTTCCGGTCCACACAGCCACAGCAATTCCTCGTCATGGGGCCCCGCCGAATACACTTTGGTACCGGTGGTCACCATCATGGCCGACTGAATTGCTGGTCGGAAATTGGCTTGATCCACAGTGGACAACGGTAGCACCAGCGCCCCATCGTACTGGCCGTAGCGGGGCAAGCCACCGCTGGGTTCATCCTGAATCTGGTACAGAAATTCCGCAGCCGCTGCGACCCGCCTGTAGACGTCATCGGACAAGCGGCAGTCGTTCCGTTCCCCCAAATTCAAACACCAAGTGTACAACTGCAACATCACGCGGTGATAATTGGCCGAATGCTGCGAAAACGCGCCGTCCTGGTAAATCAATTCGGTTGCTAAATTCTGCAGATGGCGCCGTCCCAACTGCCGCCAATATTGGCTGTGGCTAAGTTCGGGAAACAGGATTCCCGCAGTGAACAATCCGGCAGCTTCACTGATCCCGTGATTATTCTTTTGGCTCAGCGCGTATTGGATATTTGCGGCAATCCGGGTTGCCGAAGCCGCCACCATCCGCAGCAGCTTGGTCAGGGCTGCCGAATCGGATGACGGACAATCCGCAAATCCATACATGGCAAAGCACCAAGCCATCATCCGCAGGGCAACCTCTTGCCCGCATTTCCAGTTGCTTCCTTGCTGCGGCGAGTTCTGTTCGGCCCAGCCATTCAGCAGTTGCCAAAACCGCTCGGCGTACCGCTGGTCTCCCGTTCGCCAATAGGCCCGCACCAACGGGTACACGAACGCAAACCGATTGGGTTCCCAAATCAGCTTGATATCGTCTGCGCCAAACTCATCGATCTCACTCCAGTGCCCGGCATCCGGGAGCCGCTGCTGACTGAACGGATTTTGGTGCCAATCGACTTGCTGGCCTAATTCGACGCGCTGTGATTCGAAGTACCGAAACCAACCGTCGCAAACGTCTTGGGCAATGGCAACTGCGGTTTCCCCAGCTGTCGCATCACCCTTGGCAGGTGCATCGAAGCGGGCACACAGCGAAGCAAATTCGCTACGTTGGGAGCTATCAAAAAAGAAGCGAGCCCCATACTCCCGACGATAACTTTGGTAGTCCCCCAAGCACTGGGGCGCATGCACCAGTTGCTCCACAGGCTGTTCATCCCAATGTTGCACCGGAGTCGCCCGCCGGAACACACCGCATTTTTTCTGTGCCGCGTAACCCAGGCGATAAACGGCCCACCTGGGACCAAGATGGCGGACGGTACTGACGATCGTTTGGGCTCGAGTCATAACGTTAGGCACCCCGGGGAATCAACAAGTCAACGTCCCATTAGGCGGCAGCACGCTTGTGACTCGGCACCGCAATTTCCGCGAGCAATGTGTCGGCAATGCGATCGGAAGCCTTGCCATCCCATTTATCGGGAACCCGACCGACTTTTCCTTCCCCTCGCAAGACTTTCAAAAATTCGCGTTCCAACAAATCCGTATCGGTTCCGACCAACGTGTTGGTACCTTCACTGATCGTGACCGGACGTTCCGTGTTCTCGCGAATCGTCAGGCAAGGCACACCAAAGGCCGTCGTCTCCTCCTGCAACCCGCCCGAATCAGTCATCACAATTTTGGCGCAGCGTTGCAGCGCCAAACATTCCAGATATCCGATCGGATCGATCAGGTGCAGGCCCGTGTGCTGATCCTGAAAACCAATTGCTTCCAATCGCGACTTGGTTCGTGGATGAACCGGGAACACGACTTCCAACTGTTCGCTCAGCTGCACGATCTTGTTCATCAGCTGTTGCAGCACCTGCGGGTCATCGACATTGGAAGGCCGATGCATCGTCAGCAATGCAAACTCACCGTTCAGACCCTCCACTTTCGGCATCGTGGCCTTTTCGGCCAGCTGCAGAGCGGTATCGATCATGACGTTACCGACGTAGTGAATCTTGGACTTGTCGATGCCCTCATTGATTAGATTGATGTCGGCTTCGGGCGACGGCGTGAACAGCAGGTCGGCCAACTGGTCCGTTACCAAGCGATTTAATTCTTCTGGCATGGAACGATCTCGAGACCGTAAACCGGCTTCCACATGGCAAACGCAGACACCCTCTTTGGCCGCTACCAGGGTGGCAGCCACGGTTGAATTAATATCACCGTAGACCAACACCACGTCAGGATTCTTCTCCTTCATGGTCTGTTCAAACCGCAGCATCACATTGGCGGTTTGCACGGCATGCGATCCCGAGCCAACGTCTAGACAAACATCGGGACGTGGGATACTCAGTTGGTCGAAAAAGATGTCAGACAACGAAGGGTCGTAGTGCTGGCCGGTGTGTACCAAGGTTTGAGTAAACTGCGGCCGAGCGGCCAACGCCTTGTAAACCGGCGCAACTTTCATGAAGTTTGGGCGTGCGCCGACAACGTGTAATACGTGCATGCTGAAGACTTCCTTGTCTCGGGGATCGGAGGTTATGCAGTGTCTGCCAAGCCGACAGAACCTGAGTGGGAGTGTCCTGAATATCAGGGTAAGCGCACAGACGCGGACTAAGCAGCTACGGCCTTTGGGGCCACGGATGATCGCGTTCGAATTTGGCTGGCAATTTCGATGGCGATGCGACTGGTTTCCTCAAGCTCCGCGAACGGGATCGGCAACTCCCCCCCCGTCTCGATCGCTGCTACAAAGGCTGCGACTTCCGCTTGATGCCCTTTGTCTTGTCGCCACAATCGCATGCGGCGAAACTTGTTAAAGCCAAAGCCCTGCAGAACTCTAAAGTTGTCCAGCTGAAGCACACGTCCGCCAACGAACACTTCCAGCCGTTCCTTGGCAAACCGCTTGTGTCCGTTGGAGAGGTAGTGAACCGTTCCTGTCGAACCGTCGGCATAAGTCAAACCAATCGTCGAACAACCCTCATCACGACGCCCCGCAGGCGCCAAAGATTGGACCTGTATGTCCACCACCGGGTGACCGCACAAGAATCGTAAGGTATCAATAAAGTGGCAGGCTTCGCCAATGATCCGGCCACCGCCGATCTGCGGATCGCACAACCAGTGATCTGGCGGCAACACGCCCGCATTAACGGTAAACACCATCGACAGAGGTTGCTGAGTTGTTTGCAACAGCTGCTTCATTTTGGTGATATGCGGCGCAAATCGCCGATTAAATCCCACCGTCAACACCGGACGCTGCGGCGCGGCAATGGCTTGGTAAGTGCGAACGACGTCGGCCAGTTCATCGGCTCCAATCGCCAACGGCTTTTCGACAAACACGTGTTTACCGCGCCGCAATGCTTCGCAGACAAAGCCAGCGTGGCTGTCGTGGCGGGTCGTAATCGCCACCGTATCAATCGTTTGATCCTGCCAAATTCGGTTGGTATCCGAAGTCGCTTCGGCAATCTGATTCTTTTTGGCTGCCAACAACGCCGACAAGCCACCGCGAGCGTTGACCAAATCCAACCGGGCATTGGTGGCGGCGAAGGCCGGGATCAATACCTGACGGGCAAAATTGCCTGCTCCCAGAAAGGCCACGCGTGGCGCGGTGCCGCCCTGCCGAACGGAATCTTCGGCTTCCGCATGAACCCGCACCGAAGCGTTGCGCAGGGTAGTTGCTTGCGACTGCGGATAGGTCAGCAACACACCGATCGATGGCTTTTTATCGGAAATCAATTGGTAGGCTTGCGGAGCATCGGACAACTCGAAGCGGTGACTGATCAGCGGTTCGACGTCCAGCTGCCCACCATCCATCATATCCAAGACAGCTTCGAAGTTGCGTTGTGCGGTCCAGCGGACAAAACCTTCCGGATAGTCGTGTCCGGCTTCTTCGTAGGCGGCGTCATAGCGTCCGGGCCCGTAGGAGCAGGACACCTGGAAGGTTATCTCCTTTTCGAAAAACTCTTGTCGGGAGAGCTGTAGTCCGGCCACCCCGATCAACACAATGCGTCCACGTTTGCGACACATTTTAGCAGCATGCTGCACGGGATCGTTGCTGCTGGTCGCGGCGGCGATCAACACCCCATCGACGCCGCGTCCGCGGGAAAACGCATCGGCGACTTCCAGCGGATCTTGGCTGCGAAGATCGACGACTTCGGCGCCAAACGATGCAGCTAGGCGAAGCCGATCGGGATCATAATCCATCCCCAGCACTCGGCAGCCATTGGCACGCAGCATTTGCACGGTCAACAGACCCACCAGGCCTAGTCCCGAAACCACAAAAGTTTCGCCCAACGTCGGCGCGGCCAAGCGAACGCCCTGCAAGCCAATGGCGCCCAACACGGCGAACGTCGCATGTTCGTCGCTGACCGCATCAGGAATTCGGCAACACAGATTCTTAGGAACCGATACGCACTCGGCGTGAGTCCCATTGGAGACAACCCGGTCTCCTGGCTCGAATCCCGGTACGTCTGCACCGGTTTCCAACACCCGCCCCACATTGCAGTAGCCCAGCGGCATCGGCTCGTCCATCTTGTGCCGCACTGCATCCAGAGTGGTCAAAAACCCGTCGGTTTTTGCCTTGTCGAGCACCTGACGGACCTTGTCGGGTTGTTTGCGGGCCTTACCGATCAACCCCGCTTTGCCAAAATCGACCAGCATCCGCTCGGTACCGGCTGAGATCAGGCTTGCAGTAGTTGCTATCAAAAGACTCGCACTACCCACACGAGGGCACGGAGTCACCGCGATTTCGGTCTCGCCAGTGCTTAGCGATTGCAGAACCTGAAGCATAACTGTCTCGAAAAGGAACACGATTTAGCCCGCTGCTGGGGATCGTAGCAAAGCCCACTTAAGCAAAGAAAGGTCAGTTTCTCTGCCCTTTCGGCGAGGCGACCGAGGTAAGACGATGGAAACTTGGTATTGACGCACCATTCAGGCTGTTCCTATCTAACACTCATCGCACACGCGCCAATGGATTCGGCGATTGCATGAATTTCCAGGCTCACGGAGGATCACATCCAATGTCAATCTCGATCGCCCTTTCACCTTCACCCAGTGACACTGTCGGCTCGACGAAAACGCAGGTCTATGATTTTTGGACGAATGCGTCGTGTGGTGAAAATCTGTATCTCGCAGGAACACACAAGGAAGGCTATCTGGCTCATTCTGCGGCCCGTTATGCCCTAGAGGAAAAGGAGATATCCGAACTGGCCCAGTTTGATCAGTGCCAGGGCAAGGAGGTCTTGGAGATTGGCGTAGGATTGGGGGCGGACCATCAACGATTCGCCGAGGCCGGTGCCCGACTTCACGGAATCGATCTGACGGATCGTGCAGTAGAACACACCTCCCGGCGTTTTGATTTGTTTGGTTACCAGTCCAAGCTTGCCACTGGCGACGCGGAAAATCTTTCATTCTCGGATGATACGTTTGACGTCGTCTATTCCTGGGGAGTCTTGCATCATAGTCCTGATACGGCCAAGGCGATTCGAGAGGTATGGCGAGTCCTCAAGCCTGGCGGGGAAGCCAAGATCATGATCTACCATAAGTGGAGCATGGTGGGACTGATGCTGTGGGGACGATACGGTTTACTGACACTGCAACCTTGGACATCCCTGAAGACGATCTACGGCAAGTATCTGGAAAGCCCTGGCACGAAGGCGTATTCGGTACGAGAGGCCCGTTCGCTGTTCGCTCAATTCACAAGTATCAAGGTGGGAATTACGCTGGGACATGCAGATCTAATGAGTTCGCCGGTCGGACAGCGTCATCAAGGAATGCTTTTACGCGTGGCAAGACGTCTATGGCCGCGATGGTTCATTCGTCGATATCTACCATGGGCAGGTCTGACGATGACGATCCGAGCGACGAAGTAGCCCACCTCATCAACGGTCGCAGTTTCTTGGATTGACGTTTGGTTCTCAAGCCAAGTACCATCCTCGGCAATCGGCTGGCGGAATGGAACTCCAAATCAGGTAAGTAACAGTGTGCGGAATAGTAGGATTTGTGACCGGCGGCACGGAGTCCGATTTGAAGCGGATGAACTCCGCTCAGTATCACCGCGGTCCGGACGATGGTGCCCATACCATGGTAGCCTTATCCGACGGGAGCGGACATGTGGGCTTAGGTAGCCGCCGCCTCGCAATTCTTGACCTTAGTTCGGCCGGACAGATGCCGATGGCCGATGACGACAAACGAGTCTGGTTGGTCTATAACGGTGAAGTCTACAATTTTGAAAGCTTGCGTGCAGAACTGATAGCGAAGGGACATAGGTTTCGTTCTCGGACCGATACCGAGGTCGTTCTGCGACTGTATCTGGAAGAGGGTGCAAACGCAATCAAGCGTCTGAAGGGCATGTTTGCCATCGCCATTTGGGATTCTCGCAACCAATCGTTGCTGTTGGCGCGTGACCATTTCGGTGTCAAGCCTCTGTATTTCATGCAGCAGGGCCGACAGTTGGCGTTCGCGTCGGAAATCAAATCTCTGGCCAAGCTACCGACTTTCGATCCAGCCATCTGTCCGCGGTCGCTGAACGAGTATTTGACATTTCTGTGGGTCCCTGAACCGCGGACGATGTTTCGCGACGTTCACAAACTGCCTGCCGGTCATTATGGCATCTGGAAGAACGGAAAGTTTTGCATGACCCAGTACTGGGATTTGGAGTTTCCAGTCGAGGGCGCCAGTTTTTCAGGAACGGAAACAGAGCTAAGCGAAGAATTCGCCTCGCGGTTTGAAAACACGGTTCGCTCTCAAATGGTCAGCGACGTTCCCGTTGGAGCGTTTCTAAGCGCGGGATTGGATTCCACCAGCATTGCCGCATGCATGCCGGCGGCAGCCCGGTCTCCGCTGCGTTCTTACACCATCTCCTTTTCGCAGGAATATCTTCGCGGCGAGACCACGATCGACGACGCTACGATCGCTGCCCGCACCGCCGAGCGATATGGCTTTCAGCACTCACAACTAATGGTGGACTTTAACGTGGCAGACCTGCTGCCCCGCGTGGTCGCTCAAATGGATGAACCCATTGGAGATCCCGCGGCCGTTACCGCTTTCCTGATCTGCCGCGAAGCGAGCAAGCACTCTACTGTAATGATGTCGGGCATTGGCGGCGATGAACTGCTCGCGGGCTATCGAAAGCATGCGGCAGCACAACTTGCGGACAGCTATCGAAAACTTCCGGCCGCCCTACGGCAACGATTGATCGAGCCACTGGCCATGCGACTGCCTGCCTGCTCCGGAACGCGACTCAAGGGACATGTGAGACTGCTGAAGAAGCTTTGCGCGTCGGGCTCCTTGCCCGCCCATGATCGCTTCCTGATGAACAGCACCTATCTGAACGACTTTCAACGTGATGCCTTGCTGGCGGGCGATGTTCATCGGCAGTTGCGAGGAACGCACCCATGGGATCGACATCGACAGGTGTTTCAGAATGCCAGCCACGCCGACTTTTTGAATCAGATGTTGTACTTGGATTCAAAATTGTTTTTGCCGAGTCTAAACCTGCTGTACAACGACAAAATGAGCATGGCATCCTCGGTTGAGGTGCGAGTGCCATTCCTGGACCACGAGCTCGCCGAATTCTGTGCCCAACGCGTGCCACCGCAGTTGAAACTAAAGGGAAGTACCACCAAATATTTGCTCCGCAAATCGATGGGACCGAAACTACCCAAGGAAGTCTTGCAAGCACGCAAAGCTGGATTCGGCATGCCCGCGGATTCCTTTGTCCGCAACGAACTATCGGAGATGATCGACGATCTGTTATCAGCGGAACGCGTCCAGCAGCGAGGCTGGTTCGATGCCACCGCAGTGCAAAAGCTGGTCGTAGAGCACCGTAGCCGACGACGAGATTGGTCGCTGCAGCTATGGGCCCTGCTGTCATTCGAGTTGTGGACGCAGTCACTTGTTGACGCTGCACCGGCGAGTGAAAGCTCTGAGAGTCGGTTGGTTGCTTGAGGATTAAAAATGCTAGCTTTTGTGCATATTGAAAAATGCGGCGGTACCACTTTCAATCGCACGCTGCGCCGATTGTATTGCCGAGACCATTTCGACATCATTCCGCGCGACCCCGAAGCACTGCTCGCTGGCCCAAACGATTTGCGGCACCTGCTGCACATGCGGCCGCAAGCTCGCAGCATGGCGGGACATTCGGTTCGTCTGCAATGTGGATTCGAAGCCGTCGTGCCGGCAATTGCCTACGTGACCATGCTGCGCGACCCGATCAAGCGTTATATATCTGACTTTCAGCACTTCGTGGATATTGTTAACTTTCCTGCCGATATCGAAGCCTGGCTGGCACGCCAGGACCGTCAGAACTTCCAGACTCGAGCGATTGCTGGCTGTGAAAATCTAGAACGAGCAAAGCAGTTGCTGGAAGAGCGATTTCAGCTGGTCGGTATGGTGGAGCAATATGACTTTTTTCTTGCGCGACTTGCAAACCTCCTGTGCTGTGACCCAATTAGCTTGTGGTACCAAGTTGTCAATCGCGCTGCGGATCGACGTGTCCGTAAGCCATTGCCTGACTTGGCACGCTATGAAGAGCAGATTCGCTGGAACAACCGCTACGACATCCAGCTCTATCAGTTCGCGGCAACTTTGCAAGGCAAATATAAGCGAGTTCCCGAAACTTTCTCTTTGGCTGCAGCGAAGCCCAGTGCACAGGCGCGATATACCGCGAGAGCTCGACAGTACGTGCACTTGGCATACCGAAACTTGGTTTACAAGCCATCGGTTGGCCGACTACCCGTTCCACACTACTTAAAAACTTATCGTAGCGTTTCGTGAATCAGCTATCCATGTCATCCGGTCCCGCAGTCGACGAGTCTCAACCGGCGTCTGAGCTCCGTCGCCGGGCAGTGGCTTCGGGGGCCAGATTCCTGGTGGGGAGTTTTCTCAGTCGCCATGGCCTGGGAACTCTATGGGGCCAATTGTTTGTGCCTGCCAGCGCAATTGTTTGTCAGTTGCTTCTGATTCGCGTCCTGCCTGACCATGACGCGAACAGCTTTTTTGTTATGCTGTCTACCTCAATGGTGGCGAGCGTATTCAGCGATTTCGGTCAACGCAATACAATTTATACTGACGTGAGTGGACTACGAGGCGGTCAACTGATCGCCTATGTTCATCACGTCTACCGCGCACGTCTGATTAATGGCCTCACGGTCGGTACCGTTGCCGCCGCGTTCGCGATGCTGCTTGCGAGCCACTCTCTGACCGTCGCCATCTTATTTGGAGTGATAACCGCAAATCTGTACCAGGCCGACCCAGGGACAAAATTGCTGTGTGGCAAGGCCATGGGCTCGCGGGAAATACCGCTCAGTTTGCTTGATCGCGGCCTGGTCATTGTGGGACTGTCGGGGATGTTCTGGTTGGGAATTCAGTCACTGGTCTTTGCGCTAGCGATCTACGTAGTCGCGGGATGCTTGAGATTGTGGGCATCGGTCGTGTCCGTCGAGGCTCATATTCTGCAGTCGGAACGCAAGCGTGCGAAGATGGAAGCTGAGCCGGACATCAATGGCGATCAACATATTGCCAGCCTCGGAAAAAATCACTTCTGGGCCGGCCTATTGTTGCTGTTGACGATGGTCAACATGCGTCTTCCCGTGCTCATCCTGCCGGCTTTTGATTGGCAAGAGTATGCGGCGCATTTTGGAATCCTCCTGGCGGTTTGCCAGTCGTTCGTATTGCTTCCAACCCTAGTCACACGAGTCTTGTTTCCCAGATCACTCTTCAGAGATCAAGACCGGGCGGCCACTTCATTGCTCAGCAACCGCGTACTGCTCCCTGGAGTGGGGCTTTGCTTGTCCTGCGGCCTGCTGGCATCGGCCATGCTGTATGCATTCGCCGCACCGCTGCTGAGTCTCTTGCACCCAGACTATGCGACACGTCCTGAACTACTAAAGCTCGTCTCACTCACAGTTCCACTAATCTGCGCAATACAGTTTGTCAGGCTTTTGCTCACATCTACGGGCCGTGCCAAGGCACTGTTGCTACCCATTGCCACGGGCACCGTTCTGGGGTTTACAGCAATGATGCTGTTGGGCCTCAGCCAAGGACCACGCGGCATTCTCTTTGGCTACTTAATTGCGGAGTTGACCGCTGTGATCCTGGGAATCAGCGTGGCCCGGAAACAAATTAGAATGGCTGCAACGAAATGACAGCAAACCATGAGAGGATGGGGCGATTGCTGCTTTTCTGTCTAGTGGTGTTCGCCAGTCGCACCGCGTGGTATGACGCCCGTGTGGTTTTCGAGTCGCTGCTTTTTAGTTCAGCGATGCGTAAGCTATTTATGGTTTACGCGCTCTGTCTGTCTCCGTTTATCTTGCTGGCTTTTCGAAATATCGATTATGTCTTCAAAAGTCCTTTGATCGTGCTTTATCTGGTTCTCAACCTGTATGGAATTGCTCTGGCGGTGGCCTATGGGAACAGTGTTGTCTATACAATGCAGGACGCATTTAAGCTGCTGTTAGTACCGACCGGTTTTATCTTTGTCTTTTATGATCCGCCACGAAGTGCCGACGCGTTACTTGATAAACTTGCCAAAGTGGTGCTTGGCTACCAAGTACTCAAGTTCGCAATCTATCTGACTTGCTATGAGTCTTCGTTTGGGTTTGTCTATGGTGGCGTCACGGATGCGTTTGGATTGTGCATATTCGCGGCTCGACTCTTTTCCAATGACCAACGCACCAGCTCGCAGGATTTGATGCTGGCGGGAACGTCGCTTTTGCTGATCACGCTGGGCCAAAAGCGAATGCTGGTGGTATGCGTTTTGGTGATCGTGTTGTATTTGTTGTCGCGAAACTATCTACATATCATGAAGCGACTGTGGCCCTACGTCGCCATTGCTGCCTGTTTGTTTGCCGGAGTATTGTTCCGCAGTCAAATTTACGAGATCCTTCAATCGGATCAGTTTAGGCGTCTTGCGAAAACGGACGTGGCTCTTTCGATTGGCGAAGAATCGCAGCGGCAGCGAGAAGTGCGATTGGTCTATGAGGATTTGGAAGCGATTGGATGGACCGCGTACGTTTTAGGGATTGGGCACGGTGCGGTCTATGAAGAAGAAATCGCGCAGCGCAAGACCGGAGAGTATGTGACGCATAGCATTCACTTTACGCCAGCGGGAATGCACTTTCGTTACGGCTTTTTGGGACTTACCGTTTATGGTCTGACCGCGCTGTACTTGGTGTTTGGGCGTTTTCTGCCCGTGGATGGATGGCTGTCGCTCAGTACGCTGCGCGGCGTACGGGCATTCGGGCTGTGCGTGATTGTGGCTTCAATAACTGGCTTTGGCCTAATTGACGATTTGATGGTAGGCAGCATTCTGGGCATCATGATGCTCAGTTGCCAACTTCAGCCGGTGAACAAACCGGTAGCTGCGGACGAACCCACGGCGACTGACAAGCCCATCGGACGCGCCGTGCGTCCGCGCCGCGTTGGTGTGCGTCCGCGGCGCGTTGGTGTGCCGGCCTAAGACCTTGGCTCAGACGCCGTACTCGCCCCGCAGCACCAACTCAGGACTAGAACCTAGTACGGCCCACAGTTCATCGGCGGCGAAGCTCGAAATAGTTGACTTTTGCACTCGCACCGCGTGCGTCGATGGATGCCGCCGCGCCAGATCGTCGCGGCCATCGCCATCGAAGTCGCCGACGCGGAAACTGGTCCAGTTCACGTTGGGATTCACGCCACCCCAATAATCGTCATCAAACGCATCGCCACCGACCGATTCGCGTAACAGCCACATGCCGCCGGAGGAGTCGTTCCGCCGGAGGATATCGTCCGAGCCGTTGCCGTCGAAGTCGCCGACCAAGAAATCTACTGCGGAAGTAAATGGATTCAGTGCGCCCCATAGTTCATCGACAAACTGCGAACCATTAGAATTAAAGACGCGAATCCCGCCCCCGGCGGTATTCCGGCGAAAGATGTCATCGTTGCCATTGGCATTGAAGTCACCGACCAGCCAATCGGCCCAAGGTGAATTCGGATTGAAGGAACCCCATAGTTCATCCACAAAGGCCGAGCCAGTGGAGTTCAGCACCCAGACTCCGCCTCCGGTGGCATTGCGGCGGACGACGTCGTCGTTGCCATCCCCGTTGAAGTCGCCGACATCGTAGCCCACAAAGGGCGAGTTAGGATTTACCCCGCCCCAAAGCGTTTCGGCGAATGCGGAACCATCGGACTCTAGCACGCGGACACCTCCGCCAGTCGTGTTGACAAGCAAGACATCGTCACGCCCGTCGCCGTTGAAATCGCCGACCCGAAGATTTCCCCAGGGGGAGTTGGGGTTAATCGTCGCCCAGACGTTGTCCGCAAAGGCATCACTGCCGTTGGACTCGAGAACTCGCACGGCACCCGAGGTGGTGTTCCAGCGGAAGATATCGGTGAAGCCGTCGCCGTTGAAATCGCCTTCGAGAAAGTTCGCCCAGGGCGACGCCGGCTGGATGGTCGCCCAGTTGGAGAGGTTGAACTGGCTGGTGTCGGACAGGCCCACCTGCCAATCCCCTGTGGTATTTTCGTAGAAGGCGAGACTATCGGGAACGTCGATGGCGAGCACCCACGGCTCATCTCCCGTAACGCCGTCGGAGGCCCCGAAGAACAGCGAACCGTTCAAGAAGGCGAGCGGATAGGGGTACGAGCCATCGCCGGCTGTTGGATCAATGTCGGCGACCAACACGGTGCCAGCTTCCGTTCCATCGCTTCTCCACAGCTCGTCTCCGTTTTCACCGTCGTCGGCCGTAAAGTAAAGCACTCCGCTGGCGTTTGTGAGACTGTAGGGATAGCTGCCCGAAGGGCCGTAGGCGCCGACTGCGGGGTCAATATCCTTGACCATTACGGTGCCGGCAGCGGTGCCGTCGCTCTTCCATAACTCTTCACCGTGGGTGCCATCGTTGGCAGTGAAGAAGAGTGTTCCGTTGACATCCGTTAAACTGTAGGGATACGATCCTATGTCCGAAGGGTGGATTTCTTTTACCAAGACGGTGCCTGTCCCGCTCCCGTCGCTTTTCCAAAGTTCGGTCCCCAAGGCCTCCGTTTTAACCGTTCCAAAAATGGTGTCGCCCACAGCCACGAGATTTCCCGGAGAGGCGCCGTAGGGACCAGCGGGTCCGAAATCTTTGACCAGCACCGTACCGGCAGTCGTTCCGTCGGACTTCCAAAACTGTGAAGTGTCGTCGCTGTTGAAGGGGATGCCATCATCGCCACTGAATCGAGTTCCAAAGTACAGCTCGCCTTCAAATTCCAATAAGCCCGAGTCATAGCCGGCTGACGGGTAGGAGCCCTCACTGCCTGGATCAAGGTCTTTGACGAGCGCCGTCCCGGCTGCCGTGCCATCACTGACCCACAGTTCGGTTCCATTAATGTTATCGTTCGCGGAAAAATACAGCTTGCCGCTGAAAGTTGTCAAGTTACTTGGGTAGCTGCCATTGAGCCCGACGGCGATGTCTTTGACGATGGACGCGCCAACGAGCCCATCGCTCTTCCACAGTTCGGCACCGTCCTCTCCTGTACGAGAGCTAAAGAAAAGCGTTCCATCGACTGACGCAAAGTAACCCCCAGACGAGGAGTAAGGATTTGGCGGCCCACTGTTAGTACCAAAATCCTGAATGACCACGGTTCCAGCGTCTGTGCCATCGCTCTTCCAAAGCCGAGCGTTGTCGTCAGAAGGGTCAAACGTGTCCTTGTTGTCGAAAGACAAAAAGGCTAGCGAGTTTTCATGCACGGTTAGTGCCGATACACTCGTCGCGAGACCACTGAGATCCTTGACCAGCGATGTACCGCCTGAAGTGCCATCGGTCTTCCAGAGTTCCGTCCTATTGGCGGTGAAATAGGTTTCTCCCTCAAAAGCAATGAATCCGGATGCAAAGGACCCAGCACTGCCTGCGGCAATATCCAAAAGCAACTCTGGAGTTGCGGCCAATAACCGCCGGTCTTCGAGGGGCTGTACAATGAGCCGTCTTCGGCGGTCCATGGTTTGCCGGACAGCGTTATGGTTCTTTCCAAACATCTTGGATTGCTCTTCTTTGCAGGGGGGGCGGTTTGCTACCGTAAGGGCTCCTTCTGTCGGTTGGTGTCGATTGTATTGGCAGGGGGGTGGGGGGCAACAAGATTCTGGTTTTTTTTCTGGTTTTCCGGTGAGGGCCCCATGGCGAAGCCGCTCAGTCAAGACGCAAGTTCTTCCAGGCCCAATAGTTACAGGGAAGTCCGGTACGAACACGCTGGCGCATTTCAGGAGATTCTTGGCAGTCAAGGCGTCTCGTTGCTGGTGTCGACCTATCAGGCAGGCAAGCTAGTCGTGATTGGCTGCCAAGATAACCAGTTGGCGCTCTCACTCCACAATTTCGATCAGGCTATGGGTGTGGCGATCCATCCTTCCCGGATCGCCATCGGAGGACGTTCGCAGATTTGGACTTTAGAGGCGACGCCCGATATCGTCCGCCAGTGGCCGCAGCCCGCACCTCACGACGCCTGTTACCTTACACGCAGTTCTTTTTTTACGGATGAGATTCATTCGCATGAGATGCAGTGGTGCGGCGAGGAGTTATGGGTCGTCAACACCCGCTTTTCCTGTTTGTGTACGCTCAAATCCCCTTACAGTTTCGTACCTCAATGGCGCCCTAAGTTCATTAGTCAATTGGCTCCAGAAGATCGCTGTCATCTGAACGGCCTCTGTATCGAAAATAATCGGCCCAAGTATGTGACGGCGATGGCGGAGACCGATGTCGCTGGAGGGTGGCGACCTAGCAAAGCCACGAGCGGATGCTTGATTGATGTCGCCAGTAGAGAGACCATCGCCGGCGGGTTTGCTATGCCGCATTCACCGCGGATCTACGATGGACATGTATTGGCACTGGACTCGGGACGTGGCCGGATGGTGGTTGTCGATCCGGCGAGCGGAAATTTGCAAACCGTCTGCGCGCAGCCCGGCTACACTCGCGGATTAGATTTTGCGGGCCCGTATGCTTTTATCGGATTGTCGCGGATCCGGGAAACATCAACCTTCGGCGGGGTACCCATCGCCGAGCGTCGCGAGTCACTGAAATGCGGTGTAGCGATCGTCGATATGCGAACAGGGAAACATTGCGCTCATTTCGAATTTGTCTCAGGTGTCGAGGAAATATTCGACGTCCGGGTGCTGAGAACGGCGACGAATCCATTGTTAGCCGGGCCGAATCGCGTCTCGGAGGGAGGAGAGGCCATTTGGTATGCTCCCCCGCAAAAAAAAAGCGGCCTCCCTTCGGCGACGCATTGGTAGGGTCCCCGTCCGGTACGCAAACACCGACGATTAGGAACCCGTCGCAAGCTTCTGTGCCTTCGGCAATGGCCTTCCAGCGTGGTGTCGCTCATGCTCAGCGTGATGAGTTTGAGGTCGCGGCTATTTGTTTCGAGCAGACGCTTCGTTTGGTACCTGAGCATGTTGGCGCGCTTTGGAACCTGGGTCTGGCGTGGCAATTCTTGGGCCGTATGGAGGAATCGATAGCCGTGCTCCGGCAAGCCATTGCGCACCAGCCCGACTTGGCAGCGGCGCACTTGAATCTTGCCATGTCTCTGTTCTTAAAAGGCGATTTCGCGGCAGCTTGGCACGAATATGAATGGCGTTGGAAGTGTTCGCGATATGGAACTCGCAAGATTGAGGCACTCGCTCCGCAGTGGCAAGGCGAGACACTGACGGATAGCTCGCTGCTGGTCTACGGCGAACAGGGCATCGGGGATGAAATCATGTTCATGTCCAGCTTGAATGAACTTAGGGCTCAGTGCGCCAGATTAATCGTGGCCTGTCAAGCACGCTTGATACCCTTGTTGAAGCGGTCGTTTGCGGACGTGATCGTTATTCCTCAAGAGGCCCTCTCCGATTCCGAAACTAGGCGACGGCTTGGCTCGATCAGCTATCAGTCTGCACTGGGTAGTACGTTGCAATTCATAAGACCGTTGCCATCGCCTGACACCGCACCAGATGCCTTTCTTATCGCCAGTGATGACGTGCTGCAGCTTTGGAGCATGCGTCTGCAAGGCTTGCCACCTGGCTTGAACGTAGGCATTTCGTGGCGTGGTGGCTCTGAGCCAGCAGAAATCAAGCGGCGTTCCACATCGCTTGCTCAGTGGGCACCGTTGCTAAATGTGCCGCATATCAATTTTATTAATTTGCAGTACGGCGTCCGTGCGGATGAATTGGACAATGCCCAGTCGCTTGTACCTGGGCGGCTTCATCACTGGCCGGACAATGATCCTCTCCGCGACCTAGACAACTTTGCTGCATTGATCGCTTCCTTAGATCTTGTCATCACGGTCGATAATTCGACCGCGCATCTTGCCGGAGCGTTGGGAACACCTACCTGGCTGTTAATTTCGTTTCCGTCTTCATCCTACTGGCGTTGGTTGATGGAAGGTGAACGCAGTTGCTGGTATTCCAGCTTGCGTGTGTTTCGCAAGCAGCACGGAGAAAGCTGGGAATCACTCTTGGGAACCGTCGCAGCACCACTCGCCAGCATCAAGTGAATGGACCGGTCAGCACCACTTGCCGGGCACCCATTATCATCCACAACTTGTCCACCGCAAACCCCGCTAGCTCAGACTCCTGCACACGAAGCCCGCCGGTACTGGGGTGTCGTCGCGCCAGGTCGTCACTCCCATCGCCGTTAAAGTCGCCAACCCTCCAATCTTCCCAAGGTGAGTTAGGGTTATGGGCCGCCCATAGCTCGCCAACAAATGCGGTGCCCGTGGAGCGTAAGACACGAACCCCGCCACCGGTCGTCTTGCGGCGAACCACGTCGTCTTTTCCGTCTCCATTGAAATCACCGACCATATAACCGGCGAATGGAGCGTTAGGGTTCACGCTTCCCCAGAGCATATCGACGTACGAGGTTTGGTTGGAGCGGAGAACACGGATGCCACCGCCACTGGTGTTGATACGAAAGAGATCGTCCTTTCCGTCACCGTCAAAATCACCGGTCAAAACATGGCCCCAGGGCGAGTTGGGGTTGATGGAACCCAGGCATTATCGGTGAAGGCGCTGTTTCCGTTGGATTCCAGCAACCGCAGAGTCCCAGTCGTCTCGTGCCATCGGAATATGTCAGAGCCGCCGTCGCCATTGAAGTCCGCTTCTAGGAAATCGCTCCAGGGTGCTGCGGGAGGAATCGTTGCCCAGGTGGCTAGAGCGAATTCAGCCGTGTTTGAGACGCCCAGTTCCCGGTTGCCATTGGCAGCATCGTAGAAAGCTAAGCTATCGGGTGAGGACGATGCGACATCCCACCCAATATCGTCGAGCGCCGCCGAGTCAAGCGCAGTTAAAGGCTTGCTTGCACCTGATGCGAGCGAAGAGCCGAAGTCCGCTTCTCGCCCGTTCATAGCCACGCCGTCTTCAAAATGGGCGCCGTGGGCGGGTACAGGGCTGCCATCCAATGCGGTGGTTTTGGGGCCGGTGAAATAGTCGCCCGCTTGATGATTAACCGCGGCTTGTTCATCGGGTGTCAGCTCAGGCAGCGGCTTTATAAAACTAGTCCAAGTGGCGTCCGAGGCAAAGGTGACCCCCAGCAGGTGCTCAAATTCATGTACCGCGACGCTGTAAAGATCCGACTCGCCAGCGCCGGGGCCGTCGATGTCGAAACTCCACGAGGCGGAGGGGTCAAAAGCAACGCTGCCACCCCAGTTGCTTGATTCGGGAGCATCGGTTTGCCCTCGTTTGGTCACTACTTGGAGCCAGTCCTGACTGTTATAGCTGATTTGATAGCCAGTGGATGCGAGCCCCAGGGGCGATCCAGCCAGCGGGCGAGCGCCGACGTAGACTCGTGCCTCATCCTCGGCAAGCACGAGGTTTGCCAAGTTCACGGAAGTGCCGGCAGAGGGATGGATGAAGGATGCCAACCAGGAATTTCCTAGCGGAGGATTGGAAATCGCGGTCAGAGTGTCCAGCAAACGCTCCTCGTACGCGATGGCCGCGAGTTCCAGAATTTCACGGCTTTCCGCTACGTCCAAGAAGCCGTTAGAGTCGTAGGTGCAGTCAAAAACAATGTAGACAGCAAGCAACTCGCGGGCAGCCAGACATCAAGTTGCAGTTTCCTGGAGCGAAGTCGGTTCGGTTTTTTTTTGTGTTCAAAATTCATGCCCATTACAAAGAACGGAGAAGAACACAGAGCCCAAGACTGCAAAATTGGCGGTCAGCGGCTTCGAATCGCTTCGCGATCCAAGTGAAAAGCCATACGCCTCACACGTTCATCCCGCGGTGCAATTGTGACGCAGCGTTTGATATCTGCTTGGGCTTGCACAATGGCACCGGCACGCTGGTGAATTTCAGCTCGAATTAACAGTGTCTTCACACTGTCGGGCTTCCATTCCAATTTCCGTGACACGACCTCCATTAGCAATCCATCGTCTTTGATTTCCGACACGACATCAATAGCTGCGTCAAGCAGTCGAATTCTGTCGACGAGTGCTGGGCTCCGTTCGGCTTCTTCGCGAAGACGAGCGGTATAGTAACGGCCTGCCAACATCTTTTGTTTGACATTTGGTTGGTCCCTGACCTGCTTAAACAGTATCGCGGCAGTGGCGCGCGACGGGTGCCAGCGCTCGATAATTTGATCCATTGGGAAGAGCAAGGAAATGGCTCGAACCGCCTGCTCCCGGTAAGAAGGATCCATTTCCAAGGCGATTCCTAATTGTTCGTTAGCGAGTTGTTGGTCTTGAGCAATTAGGGCATTAATGCCACGACGAAGAGCAATTTGTCCATCAACCGGTCGCAGGCGTTGAGCTTGCATTAACAATCTCTGCTGTTGCGGTATGGGTGCGTTCAGGACATTGAGTGCAATCGCGGCGCAAAGATAGGGTTTCGATTCCGTGGGACAAATCGCCGCAATCGCAGCGGAATGCCGCAATATTTTTATCGCCATATCTTGCGGATCCACGAGTTGAAACCGTTGCTTTTCTAATTCCGCCGTTTGCAGGGTAAGTATCTGTACTCGTGCGGACAGATGATTGGGGTCCACGGCCAATGTTTCTTGCACCAATCTCATCAGAGTTGCTTCGGCGGAGTCTCTCTCCTGTTGTTGGTCGCGAACTAAGCGTTTGTATTCGTCCCATTTTAAAGCCGCCTGTGCCTCGGGGATCGATTTTCCGAGGGCCCACACATGGCCGGCCAGCAGGACCAATACCAAACTGCTCGCTGCCATTGGCGTCATGCACCGCGACTCCAATTTGTAGTCATGTCCGTCACTCTGCTTTGCGATCAGACTGGGTAGGCGAATCGCGACGGCGGATAGCGTAAGCACGACAATCAGGCACGCGGGAATGTGCCATGGGAAATCGCCCACTGCATGGACACAGCTGACGACTAGACTGGTAAGAACCGCAGAAGCAACCCACACAACCTGTTTTTTTTCATGCTTGCGAAGCAGATTCACAGAGGCCCATAATATACTCAGCACCACGAAAATGGCCAAAAGCATGCCAACCCCACCAGTTTCTACCAGAATCTGCAGCCAACTGCTCTCACTAGTCGAAAATGTTTGAAAGTGATATTCGTCAGTATATCCACGGTAGACGTGCCGATGGTTCCCAATACCGATTCCAAGCAGCGGAAAATCTTTCCACATGGCCCAGGCAGCCGCCCAGATTTTAGCCCTCCAGTAGCTATATTTCTGAACTTCTTGGAATAGCAAGGTAATTCCGCCCAACACGGCCAGTGCTCCCAGGGCAATGCCCCAGTTCATCCACTGAGTTCTAGGGATCCTGGCAGCCACTTGCAGACCTAGTCCATTCCACGCGAGGATGCCTAGCCAAATGAAGGCTGCCATTCCAACCATTGCCGCTCCTCCGCGTGAAGGCGTGGCATATACCGTCAGGACAATCGCGATGCAGGCACTGGTTGCCAACCAACGTCCCCTGTTGCCCTGCTGGATCCCGTGCCATAGACCCGCTTGTCGTCCTCGGGGGAGTGAAGCTTCCGCCATGGCAGGTCGAAAAGTTTTATATAGAGCGATGGGCAAAATAGTTGCCAACAGACTTGATAAATGGTTCTCGTTTTGAAACGGACCCCGGGGAATGGCACCTGGTTCCCGATAAGGATGATCATAGATCCAAAGGAATTTCCCGTTGTCGTAGCCGGCCTGCAACAGGGCAAGTACAGCCAAAGAGAGGGCGCAACCGGTTACTAAAATTAATAACCTCTCCGTGTCAGCCAAAGATTCCAGGCGTGACACTAAAAAAACAAAAATGCACACGTAGGCCATCAAGAGCGGTAGCGATCGCGCTGTTGTGACGGCTGACAAACTGAACGTTTGAAGCAAGTCGTGATGGCTGACAAGCGGGGGGGATTCGTCGAACAAGAAATTCAGCCCAGGCGACACCTCGCCAACCCATTCAGCCGGGGCTGGCATAATCTGGGCTATGGGTATCAAAAGACAGCCCAACAGCAAAAAACTTTGGAAGTTTGTAAGCGGCAATCTGCGACCAGCCCATACCCTGAGAACTAAGCCGATGGTGCCTGGCAGGGCTGCTGCGATCAGGACCAAGCGGCCGACAGGGTGCCTTCCGCCAAGGAACAGCGGGGCTACAAACAGCAACAGCAGGATCGACAGGTCGACGCAGCGATTAGCGAGCAAAAGTATCTGTTTGCGACCCGTCTCTTGACTTGAAGTTGCCAACGGCTTCGCCGACGTCCCTTGGTAGCTCCTTAACGGAGGTCTCATATCTGGTGGTCTGTGGCTTGGGATGGTTAGGCCGCTCTGCGACGCATCGCGGCGCGGCGACGGGGCACTGTTGTAGTTGTCCGTGAAGAACCAGCTAAGTCACTTGCAGCGCCTGCTGCTAGCGATTCTTTTTTAGGTAAGAGCAAGGCCTGTCGCTGGTCGGTTAGCTCCTCTCCGTAGCCGTATCCGTAACCGTAACCGTAACCGTAGCCGTACGCCGCGTCTCCCTTTGCTTCCATCGCATTAATCACCAAGCCCAATACATTGCATTCAAACCGCGCGAGGCGTTCAACCGCTCGCAGCACGTGGCGTCGTGAATTCTTTTCGGGCCGTACGACCAATATCAGTCCATCGGCCAAGCGGGTGATTAACGCTACATCGTTGGCAATGAGGACAGGTGGGCAATCGAGGATTACATGGTCATAGTGTGCTGCCGCCCACTGCACCAAGGCTGCCAATGAATTACTGGCCAACAACTCAGCGGGATCCAACGGTCGTGCTCCCGAAGGAATTAATTCTAGATTGTCGATTCCCGTTGGGATGATGTATTTGTGTATCGCTTGCAGAGGCGACGACTCCCCCAGCAACTGACTCAGTCCCGCAGCATGCCGTAGATTGAATAAGTTCGTCATGCCAGGTTTACGTAGATCGGTATCGATGACCAATGTGCGCTTGCCGGCTTGTGCTAAGGCAACCGAAAGATTGCTGCTAATCGTTGTCTTTCCGTCTCCAGGCTCGGAACTGCTGACGGCGATAAGCCGTGGCTGTGTGGGGGTTAGCATCAGTCCTGCCCGCAGCGTCCGGAACGCCTCGCTAGATCGCGTGGACGGATCCACATGCATCTGAATTGCCTCACACCCAAAATCCTCGTGTTGACCAAGTCTTTCCACGACGGCAAGAATTTCCGTCCGCGACTGTCGCTCCACCTCTTCCAGATTCGCAAAGCGATCATCGCGCAGATCTGCCACGTAAACGAGTAGAATGCTGCAGATTAAGGACATGAACAGAGCACCGCCGGCAACGAATTTGAGTTGCGGCGATACAGGAATCTGCTTGGCTTTGGGGTCACCGAGCACCGCAACTCGAACTTCCGATTGGTCGCTGCCGAGGTCCACCCCATGGATCTTCTCAAGCAATGCATCGTAGGACCTGTTTAGACGATCGACTTCGCGTTGAGCAAGCATCATTTCACTTAGGCTGCCATTCATGTCGACAACCTCGGCTTCCAACTTGTTGTATTCGCTTTCCAGGAGAGCTTCGTGCTGTTTAGCCTCGTCCAATTTCTGCGAGACCAATTCCCCCAAGAGTTTTGCGAATTGCTGCGACCCAGCTTGACTGGCCTCGCCGTTGACACGTTGCTGGAAATCGCTCAGGTAACTTTCTCCGTTGCGGATTTCGGACTGCAGTTGAACGATTTCGGGATGCGTTACACCATAGTGGGCAGTCATGGACTGCAGTTTCGCCCGGTCGCTCAATAGTTTTTGCTCTAAAGAGTGAATCGATCGCAATTGTTCTGGGGCGACTCCTAAAACCGCTGCAGTTAGGGAGCGTGCGGCTTCCCCGTCAACGGCTTGCATATGAGCTCGCGGATCACGACCCTCGGCGATTGCTTGTTCGACCACGGCGGCAATGGCTTGCAATTCGATGCGTTTTTTTTGGGCGTCGGTGAGGCTGCTATTGAGACTATTGATGCGTTGCATGGCAGGATGTGAGGAGATGGACTCGTCGTCAAAGGCCACAATCCGTGTTTCACCTCGCAGACGAACGAGTTCCGCTTGTTTTTCAACCAGCTGACCGTCAATTTTGGCTCGTTCGTTTTTCAGCAATTCGAGGACTTGGATCGAAGTGTCTTGATGGTGCTGATGCATGAAGTCCAGATAAGCGTCGACCAATAAACCCAACACGGTTTCGGCTGCTGCAGGATTAGCCGATTTATAAGACAGGCCGATAACATTCGTGCTGCGAAGCAAATTGACATTTAGATTAGCTCGAATTGCCGCAATTGCCTGCTCATCGGTTTTATCGTGCACGTCGACTTGCAGTTCGAAGGGCTGATCACGGAGGGTTCGCAGGGCATTCTGCACCACACTATCACTTCGCAGAATTTTTTCCTGTGTCGGTAGTTTGTTGGGTTGAACCACCGATCCGTTGCCTTGCAGCATGCCTAAGCTGGACTCTTCGACCAGCAATTGAGCCTCTGCCTGATAAACACGTGGTGCGGCGATAAAATACAATCCTGCTGCCAAGCAAATTACCACTACGGTTGCCGCCACCATTCGTTGGCGGCGTAGCATGGCGCGCCCAAATCGGAGCACGGTCTGAACCGCGTCACCCGCAGTTATGTGCTGACCGTTAGTCAGGTTTTCCAGTTGATTCATGTTAATTGATTCGGGAACGCGTTAAAAACCAGGTACCGCTGCATTAAATCCAATGCGGAAAAATGACTGAATGGTTTGCAAGGCCATGGTGGTGGGCGTTTCTTCGACACTGATGATGTCACCCGCCGCTAGTCGTAAGTTGTCAGGACCGCCGGAACGCGCGTCGGCCAAGGAGACTTCGATCACGACCGGAGTGGGACGGTTCTTGCTGGAACGAACGATTTGGACTTTGTCTGCGATCGAGAGCTTCGTTCCGCCTGCCTCGGCGATCGCTTCGAGCACCGTAATGTCCTCACCCGCGGGCATTTCGACGGTGCGGGGACGATTGACCAATCCAATCACGCTGATGGTGCGGGTCGGCTCTCGAGTTACGTTGATAACCGAACCGTCTAAGACCCGCAGCATTTCAGAAGGGGTCGATTGCAACTCCGCCAAGTCCAGGTTCACTACCGGAGGCAGAGAAGCAGGTTGATAGGATGCCAAGGCAATGCCTTCCGGACCTGACGGTGGAGCCTGGTTCGCCAATTGCTGTATGGCGGTTGGGGAATGCCGGATTTCTATGTAGCGACTGGCTTCGTCGGAGACGCCTTTGGCCATGGTGATGGCGGTCAACAAGTCGCAGTTGGACGCAGGAATTTCATACGTGTCGGGCTCGTTGACGGCTCCTACGACCGAGACCTGAAAGGTGCGTTTTTCTTCCATCGAAACGGTCACCTTGGGGTCGATAAAGACCCCTTTGCGGATCGATTCGTCACGAATCCGGTCGGCGGCGACTGTCGGTGTCAAGCCGGCAACGGGGGTGGCGCCCACCAAAGGTACATCAATCATGCCGGAGTTATCGACCGTTAATTTCCATTTCGGTACCGGGCCGGTTTCAACGCCTGTGGCCATGGTGACTTCGACGCTGTCGCCCGTTTGTAGCCACTCCGCGGGAATGGCGTTGCGGGACATGCTGCTGAGGTCGACATGGCGAGCGCTCACGTGGTGTGGGGCCATGTATTCCGCAGGGAGATTGGCTGCGGAGTACATCGCATGCGAGCAACCGCTGGCGGTGACTAGCAACGCAATCACGCAACTGCTTTGAATTCGGTGCATCCTTGCATCCGTTTTCGAGAATCGGCCCACCGTGTTCCTTCACAGTTTCAAGCGGGGGGAGTCTAGTCCGACTCGTTGAAAAGTCGAAACCCCAATCTGCTGCAATTGTCCGCAGAAAATGCCGATGCGACAATCGAATGCCAATCCCCGGCACTCAACGCGCCTGTTGGGCTTGTAGCCATTTCTCTAGGCTTTTGTGCGAAATACGATATATCGTTTCCTCCGTCGGCAAGTTGCTCTGGGCGGTTTGATTGCTGGTTGCGTGGGCTTGTAAGAAAAATTCTCGCAGTAGAGGGGTGCTGATTCGAGTGGCGATGGCGTCCCGTTCGGTTGGAGCGAGGGAGCCTATTGCCGCGACGGCTTCGCTAAGCCAGACGCCGCTCTCGCCGCGAAGTAAAACGGCTAAGTCGCTAGCAAAGTTTTGTGGGGTCAGTTGTTGCAGTCCGTGCTGCGCCGAAGCCGTTGCAGCAGGATGATTAATCTTTGCTAGCAACGCTGCGATCGTGGCGTGGCACAGTGGACCGCACTCAGGATTTTGCTGCAGTTGCTGGATGACTTTGCCAGCGTACTTGCCACGGTCTAGCAGTACCAAGCAGGCTTCTCGAGTGACTTGCATTGGCCATTGGTTTTCTTCCAGGACGGCGGGGGCAAGTTCCAGCAAGGCACGTGCTGCGATCGCCAGCATCATCGTTTGCAAACCTTGAGGCTGAGCGGAGGGGCCGGGGACATAAAATCGCGCCCCTGCCCTGCCCTGCCAAAACCGATTGGCAGCAACGTCCAGCGGCCGGAGCAGTTCTCCGGCGATCAATTTTTCCAAACCCGAACAGAGGGCTGGATCAAACGGAGCTGCCGCAGGGGTGGGGGGCTCCTGAGCGTTTGCTTGCTGGACGTCTGCGGTCAGCAATGCGTTGGTGTCTTGCCAGATCGTTGGCTGGCAAAGGTAGGCCGCTAAGGACGAAACCGCCGCCTCACTGCGGAATGCATCCGCTTTGCTTTCATTGGCAGCGAGCAATCGTTGCCGTTCCCGTTCGAACAGACCGGCTTCGAAGCGAACTTCGAGGCCTTTCGATTTCCACGACAAGATCTCTCCGGTCGCCGCATCGAGTTGTAGTTGGCTCGACTCGCTGGTGGCGATCAATCGGCTGCCGGACCATTCGTGGGAAAGCTGTGGCTTGTAGGCGAAGGGCAGCCAATCGGCAGGGCTGACATCGAGATGATGTTCAATGGGAGGCTGGTCGGGCTCTCTTGAGGAACTCCAGCGGAAGTTGAAGTTCAGGTGGAACAACGTTTCGGGCGTGACGGCGGCGGCGATCTTGGTTTGAAAGTGGAGTCGACCGGCGACCTGGTCGATCTTGTTGGTCCAGACTGTCGGTAGATCGGAGTGAGCTAGCATCAACCGTTGCCCGTCGAGCAGAATCGCTAATCGCGGTTCGGGCGATGTTCCATCCGAGCTTGCCATGCGGAAAGATTGCAGCAGGAGGCCATGTTCGGCTTGGATGATTCGGA
>Ga0102938_10000020_pt1 | contig 74043 bp, 53 predicted proteins | sample SalPonR2_B_D2_MG_FD_84516 | JGI IMG/M metagenome (GOLD analysis project Ga0102938, IMG submission 84516) | Salt pond soil microbial communities from South San Francisco under conditions of wetland restoration - Salt Pond MetaG R2_B_D2_MG | ecosystem: Environmental > Aquatic > Marine >...
GAGACCCAGATCAGTCCAGCGAACAGGTCTCTCACAGAGGCACGAAGGCACAGAGAAACATCGAAGTCAGGAAGCGGCTAATTGGCTAAGAAAAAGGTGTCCGGTACCGAAAACCCATATCGGTACCGGACACCTTTTCTTCGCCGCCCATATCGGTATCGGACACCTTTTCTTCGCCACCTTTTCTTCGCCGCAACCCGCTTCACGCGACAGCAGGCGAGGGGTTGTATGGTGATGCAAGTCGGATTCTGCAAGACCACGACCATTGGAGAGCATTGCAGATGAATAATATTTTAACCGGTTTCCCCGCTAGTTTGCCCGAGGAATGGACCGAAGTTTTGGCAGAGAATTCTCAGACGCGCATTGAGCGGATCGTTTCTCAAGGCCATGCCAGTCCGCCCGGTTTCTGGTACGACCAGGATCAGCATGAGTGGGTGATGTTGCTGCAAGGCGAGGCAAGACTGTTGCTGGAGGGAGAGGACCAACCGATCGTTCTTCAATCTGGCGATCATTTGGTCATTCCGGCACACAAGAGGCATCGTGTGGAGTCGACCTCGATCGAGTGTCCCACGATCTGGCTGGCGGTGTTTTACAATCAGAATTGATCGCAGCGACCGCCTGCCGATTTCTGCTGCCGATGCCTGAATGCTGCCCGCTTTCCTTACTTGATCCCAAACCACCCGAGCCAAACAGATGAATTCGTTCTTGAGAATCCTTCGCGTCGCTTTTCTTTACGCACTGAGCTTGTTGCTGGTTTCCGTTGCCGAAGCTGCCGAACGGCCGAATGTCGTGCTGATGATGGCCGACGATTTGGGCTATCACGATCTGTCGTGCTATGGCAGCGACGCGCTGCGGACGCCCGAGCTGGATCGGCTGGCAAGGCAAGGGAATCGGCTGACCAGTTTTTACACCGGCGGTACCGTTTGCACTCCGTCACGGATGGCATTGATGACCGGCGCCTATCCCACACGTGTTGGCTGGCCGGGCGGTGTCGTTGGGTACAAGATCAAGGGAGCGAATGGTTTGGCAACCGAAGCACGGACGATGGCGGAGGTGTTTCAGGATGCAGGTTATGTGACTGGCATGTGCGGCAAGTGGCACTTGGGGGACACCGCGGAATTGCAGCCCATGAATCAAGGTTTTGATTCGGCGTTTTATATTAAGCGCAGCAACAACCAGACGACGCAATTGTGGCGTGGCGAAAAACTGGTGGCCGATCCGTTCGACAACCGCCGACTGACAGAGCAGTTCACGCGCGAAGCGATTCGGTTCATCGAAGCAAATCAAGCCAAACCGTTTTTTCTCTACCTGCCATTTACGGCTCCACATTTTCCTGCTCAATCGCACCCAGAATGGAAAGGTCATTCTTCGCGCGAGGCCTACGGAGATGTTGTCGAAGAACTCGACAGTCGTGTCGGTGAGATCCTCAACACGCTCGAGACCGAACAGCTTGATCGCAAGACGATCGTCATTTTCTTGTCCGACAATGGCCCCGATCCGAGCCAACAAAAGTGGGCTTCGGCGAAACCGTTTCGCGGCTTGAAATGGTCGTCGCTCGAAGGGGGAACGCGAGTTCCGTGCATCGTCCGTTGGCCTGGAGTGATCCCATCACAACAAACGTGCAATGAATTGATCGCCGCCATTGATCTGCTGCCAACACTCGCCCACGCCTGCGGCATCGACTGGCAGTCGGCGACTCAAACGAGCCCTAAGATTGATGGCGTGAACGTTTGGGAGACCATGATTTGTAAACCCGATACGGTCCATGCGAGGAAAGATCTGTTGTACTGGAACGGCTGGGCAAAACTGGAAGCGATCCGGGTGGGCGATTGGAAGCTCTATTTAGGGGAAGTGAAAGGGATCGCGGGTTCGGCCAACGGGCCGGTGCTGTTCGACTTGGAATCCGATCCAGCAGAGGAGACGAACTTGGCGGAACAGCACCCCGGGCAGGTCGCGTCGATGCGGCAGTTAGCGGATAACAGAATCGCCGATATCGAAGCCTTTTCGATGCCGCTAGCTGGCTCACCACCCGCTAGCGAGAAACCTTCGGCGAAGCCTTGACTAGAGGATTTTGGGACGTGCCCGTTGGCAACTTACTGAATCAGTGCCGTTTGCCGGTGGCCAACGCATTGGCCGTCGATTGGGCTTGTGTTCGATGAATGACCAATCGTAACCTCCCGCCCATGCGTACCCTCCAATCGGCTTGGCCACCAACTGCACATGGGCTTGCGGCGTTGTTGCTGCTTGCGCTAGGGGGCTGCGCCGGTCGCGAGGTGGCGGGGCCGTTTCCAACGCAGTCTGCCCCACCATTCTCCGAGGCTGGCGAAATGGCGATGCCTAGCCGTTGGTGGGCATCTTTCGACCAGCCGGCTTTGAATCAGCAGATCAATCGGGCGCTCGAGGACAACTTTACCCTCGCGGCCGCTCAACAAAGGCTGCGTGCGGCGCGCGCCTTGACGCGCCGGGAAGCCTCGGACCTCTGGCCCGACGTCAACGGCATCGCCGACATCGGCAGCGTCTTTGGCGAAGGGGAGGACCGGACAACGTTTGTGTGGGGCGTCGACTCGGCCTATCAAGTCGACCTGTGGGGGCAGATCGAATCGCGTGTTGAAGCCGAACGACTGCGTGCTTCTGCAACGCGTGAAGACTATCACGCGCTGGCGTTAACCTTGTCAGCCGAAATCGCGCGGACGTGGTTCTCGTTGATCGAAGCTCACGCGCAAGTCGACTTGCTAGAGGAACAAATCGACACCAACGAAACAGGCTTGGCGGTTCAAGAAGCTAGGTTTGGGCTGGGATTGATTCGCAGCGCCGATGTGCTTCGCCAACGCCAACTGCTCGAGTCGACTTTGGAACAAGAGGCGGTCGTCAAATCACGGATCGAAGTCCTGGAACATCAGTTGGCAGTACTGCAAGGGCAAATGCCTCAACGGGCCAGCTACTCCCCGGGCGCAGTGCTGCCCGCATTGCCGCCACAGCCAGCGACCGGACTGCCCTCGGAATTGCTCAATCGCAGGCCTGACGTTCGCCGCGACTATTTGGCATTCAAAGCGGCCGACCGGGATTTGGCCGCCGCCATTACGGCTCAGTATCCCCGCATCAGCTTGACCGGTTCGGTGCTGAATGTCGCGGAGCGGCCCGAAGCGGTGTTCCGCGAATGGTTTGTCTCGATCGGCAGCCAGTTAGTCGCCCCCTTGCTCGACGGTGGCCAGCGGAGGGCCGAAGTCGATCGTACGGCCGCCGTGGTGGCCGAACGCTTTAATCAATATGGCCAAACCATGTTGATTGCGTTCCGCGAAGTCGAAGACAGCTTGGCACGCGAACGGTACCAGCTCGAGCGACTGGAGCATCTCAACGCTCAGGTCGAATTGGCACGGCAGGCGTCCGAGCAACTTCGCGAGCAGTACCTGATCGGGGACACCGACTACCTCTCGGTGTTGACGGCGATTACGGCTCAGCAACGTTTGCAGCGCGAAACCCTGTCCGCCCAGTTAGAATTGGTACTGATACGCGTCTCGCTGTACCTTTCCCTGGCCGGCGATTTCGAAACCCAACCACAAGACCTGCAAGAAGTAACCGTTCCCGTGGAGTTAGCCCCAGAGTTCGTCATTGATGAATGACGCCCCGCCACCGCGTCCCCTACGGCGTGGGCTTCGCATCGTCGGTACCGCGATCGTTTGCCTAGCTATCTTGGGCGCCTCAGCCGCCGCAGTCGCGGTGATCAACCAAACTGAACCGACCGCAAAGCAAATCAATGCGACTCGAAAGTCCGCTGCGTTGGTCCAAACGAGGATCGTGCAGCGAGGCACGTTTTCGCCACGTTTGGTGGTGCTGGGGACGGTCCAGCCGGCGCGGGACATCTTGCTGAGCCCGCGAGTGAGTGGACAAGTGATCGAAATGTCGCCGAAGTTTGTCCCCGGTGGCATGATCGAGAAAGGTGACTTACTGCTGCGGATCGATCCAGCGGACTTTGAGAACGCGGTCTCGATCAGCCAAAGTGAGCTGGCCCAGGCGATGGCTTCGTTGGCGATCGAAGAAGGCCGTCAGAGTCTGGCCAAGAAAGAGCTGGCTTTACTCGAGGGATCAATCGATCAAACGAACCGTGCTTTGGTGTTGCGTGAGCCACAGATCGCATCGATTCGGGCCGAAGTGAGTGCGGCCAAAGCGGCCGTGGAGCGGGCCAAGCTGGACCTGGATCGTTCGAGCATCCACGCACCCTTCGATGCTCAAATCCTCACTCGGTCGGTCAACGTCGGTTCACAAGTTTCTCCCGGCGACGAACTGGCGCGACTGGTCGGCGTGGAAGAATACTGGATCATGGCCGCCGTGCCGGTGCGTAGCCTCCGCTGGGTGCAGTTCCCCGAACTGGATGGCCAAGGGGCCAAGGCCACCTTGCGGAATCGGGATGCTTGGCCAGCGGGTACAGAACGTCACGCGCAGGTGGCGCGGATGATCGGTGCTGTCGACCAGCAAAGCCGTTTGGCCCGCGTGCTGATCACGATTCCCGATCCGCTCGGTCAAACCTCCGAGGTGCCCCCCTTGATCCTCGACTCGTTAATCGAAACGGAGATCGAAGGCCGCGCGATTGAAAATGTTGTCCGCCTGAGCCGCCAGTACGTGCGTGATCAAGATACGGTCTGGGTGATGGTCGATGGAAAGTTGCAGATCCGAGCCACCGAGGTGGTCTTTCGGGATGCCGATTACGCTTACATTCGAAAGGGTTTGGAAAGTGGCGATGAAGTGGTCATTACGACGTTGGCCACGGTCGCCGAAGGTGTCGGGTTGAGAAGGGAAAGCGAAGCGAGCGACGTGAATCCTCCCGCCACGGTTCCTCCTGAGGAGGCGGCTGATTGATCCCGAAGCCAAAGAGCTTAATCGCGCAGCGTGGTCCCATTGCGTGGATGGCCCGCAATTCCATCGCTGCAAATCTGTTGATGATCATCCTGCTTGGTGGCGGGCTGTGGTCGGCTGCCGCGATCCAAAAAGAGGTCTTTCCACAGTTCCAGCTCGATGTCGTCGAGGTCTACGTCGGCTATCCCGGTGCCGCACCCTCGGAAGTCGAGCAGGGAATCTTGCGACCGATCGAGGAGGCCGTTCGGGGCGTCGAGGGAATTCGCGAGGTCACCAGCAGGGCCCGCGAAGGACGTGGGGAAGTGCTGATCGAGATCGTCGCTGGCGAACAACGGATGAAGGCGTTTCAGGACATCGACCAGGCGGTCAGCCGCATTCGAACGTTCCCCGAACAGATCGAACAGCCCGAGGTGCGACTGCAATCACGACAACAAGAAGTCGTGCAGGTGGCGCTGTATGGTCCGATCGACGTATGGGCACTCCGCAAACTGGCCGAACAGTTACGCGACACGCTGCAAGCCAACGAACAGATCACGCAGGTGGAACTGAGACGAGTCCCGGCCTACGTCACGCATGTCGAGATTCCTCGTCAACGGTTGCGTGAGTATGGACTGACCTTGCCCGATGTGGCCCAGATCATCCGCACGTCCAGTCGTGATGTCGCGGCCGGTTCGGTGCAGACGACGGCGGGAGAAATCCTACTGCGAGTGAAAGCCCGCAAGCAGTGGGCAGAGGAGTTTGCGGGGATCGAAATTGTTGCCGGCCGAGAAGGTCCGTCGGTCACGTTGGGAGATATCGCCACCATTCGCGATGGCTTCGAAGAAGTCGGCTTCCATTCGCAGTTCAGCCAAACGCCTTCGGTGGAACTGGATGTGTTCCGCGTCGGAACGCAATCACCGATCGACATTGCCAACGCGGTCGAACAAACGATGGCGAATTTTGAGAGTGCCCTGCCACCGGGCGTTCAGTGGCGGATCGATCGAAACAACGCCGAGGAATTTCGGCGACGCCTGTATCTGGTCATGGAAAACGCCGTCATGGCGGTCGGTATCGTCTTGCTGATTTTGGCGTTGTTCCTCGAGTTCCGTTTGGCGTTTTGGGTGATGACGGGCATGGCCGTTTCGTTCATTGGCGGCTTGCTGCTGATGCCCATCTTCGACGTCAGCGTCAACATGATCTCCTTGTTCGGGTTCCTCGTCGTGCTGGGGATCGTGGTCGACGACGCTGTCGTCGTTGGCGAAAATGTGTACGAGAAACGCCAGACCGAAGACGACCACGAAGTTGCCGCGGTGGAGGGAACGCGCGAGGTCGCGGGCCCGGTCACGTTCAGCATTCTGACCAACATCGTCGCGTTTGTCCCTTTGATGTTCATCCCCGGAGAGACGGGCAAATTTTGGGCACCGCTGCCGGTGGTGGTGATCATCGTGCTCAGCCTGTCGTTGGTCGAATCATTGTTCATCCTGCCGGCTCACCTCGCTCACGCTCGCGCCGCTGGTCGCCGCACCAGTGGCGTGCGGGCTCGGCTGCACAACGGCCAACAGCGATTCAGCCGCGTGTTCAATCGCATGGTCGACACCTTTTTCCGACCGGTGCTGATTGTTTGCCTGCGGTTCCGCTACGTCACGGCTAGCGCGGCGTTGGGATTGTTTCTTGTCGTGGGAGGTTACGCCACCAGCGCCCATATGGGGATGATCCTGATGCCCGAAGTCTCCGCCGACGAAATCGAAGCGGGGGTCCGAATGCCGGTCGGTACGACGCAGGATCAGGCAGCGGAGATCGCCGACGCGGTGACGCGGGCGAGCGTCCGCATGTTCGAAGAACATAACTTGGACCGCGTCGCCGAGGGAATCAAAACCAACGTCCGCGGGCAAGACTTTATCGATGTCGAAATCGTGATGAAGCCTCCCGACCAGCGCGACATGACGGCCGACGACATCATCGAATTATGGCGGGACTCAATCGGCGATCTGCCGGGTGTCGATCAAGTGACGTTCGAGGCCGAGAGCGGACCGGGTGGCTATCGCCAAGACATCAGCGTCGACCTTAGTCACAGTGACATCGATGTTTTGGAAAAAGCATCGGCCGCGTTTGTGGAGCGTGCCAAGAGTTATTCCAACACCCGCGATGTCAGCGACAACTACAACAAAGGCAAAGCTCAGTACGATTTCCGGCTTCGCCCCGAAGGCCGCGCGTTGGGGCTGACCGACGAGGAACTTGGGGAACAACTGCGAGGCGCTTTTTTCGGATCATTGGCGCTACGTCTGCTGCGCGGCACCAACGAAATCGAAGTCCGCGTGAAATTGCCTGAAGATCAACGCGAGGACATCTACAACCTCGAAGACTTAATCATTCGCACGCCCGACGGCACCGAAGTGTCGCTGCTGGACGTTGCCGATGTGGAAGAGAATACAGCGTTTACGGGAATCAATCGTCGCGATGGACGGCGCATTGTCAACGTCTCGATGGATGTCGAACCGAAGCGAGCGGTCACGCAAGTGATCGAAGCCTTGCGGAATGAGGAACTGCCACAGTTGCGTAAGGATTTTCCCGGCATCACCTGGAGTTTTGAAGGAAGCGATGCCGAGATGCGTCAGGCAACGGCTTCGCTGTGGGGATCGTTTGGGCTGGCACTGGCGGTGATCTATTCGCTGCTGGCAATCGCCTTTCGTGGCTACATCCAACCGCTGATCGTGTTGGTCGCCATCCCTTTCGGCATCGTCGGCGCGGTCATCGGTCACATCGTGCTGGGGTACGACCTGTCATTGGTCAGCCTGATGGGAGTGATCGCGCTGTCGGGAGTCGTGATCAATGATTCGTTGATCATGATCGACTATGCCAATCGACGCCGCGGCGAGTGTGACGCATTCGAGGCGATCTCTCAGGCGGGCGTCCGGCGTTTCCGCCCCATTTTGTTGACCACGTTGACCACTTTCGGTGGTCTGATGCCACTGATCTTTGAAGACTCCCTGCAAGCCCAATACATCATTCCGATGGCGATCTCGTTGGGTTTTGGGATTCTTTTTGCCACCGGAATTATCTTGGTGCTGGTGCCGTGTCTGTATCTGATTCTGGAAGACATCCGATTGCTCTTTACCACCCAGGCCAACACCACCCAGGCCAACGCCGTGCCTGAACCCGCCGAAAGGCTTTCCACCACCACCGCCGTCGCAAACTTGGCCTCAGACCTCGAAGATGCGTAGCCGTCAAGCAGAACCAGCGTTCCACAGGCGCGATCCCATGGAATGCGCCGTCCACGCAAATCATCCGCAAAGCGGCGGCAAGATGGAGTCATGGGCGCGAGCCCATGGAACTGTGTCTAACGCCTCGTGAAAATCCATCGCCGTTTGGTTTGGATCATTCGCGAACACGCCGCATCCGCAAGCTCCCAGCACCAAGACTTGTACCAATAAGCCTTGGTGATCACGAGCACACGATGAATCCGTTGTCGCAGCAGTTCCGACGACTTGGATCGTTCAACCGCAGGAGGTAGGTGGCGCGCACGTCAAAAAGCTAAGCAGGCACGGCTTGCCATGTTCCGTTCCGGCACCGTCACGAAAGACGGCCACGTTCGGGGCCAGAATCGTCCATTCGCTCAAAGCGGCCGGATCCTCTTTGCGGTGGCAGTCGGTCATCGGATTGCCGAAAAGCGTCGGGTAAAACGCACTGCAGAGGCGAAGCGTTTCCTCCTGAGCGGTCGCGCCGCAGAAACCCTCCACTCGGTTCAACGCCGTTGGCGAAGTTCCGTCCTAAGGGCCGCGGACCCTCCTCCAACAGCTCGCAAGCCGCGGCCAGGGTTGTCCGATTGGAAACGACGACCCCGGGGTTGGTCTTCGTCCGGCTCAGACGACCAGGAATTCCATCCAGGCAGATCGTCGTTCGGTTGGACCGAAGCCAATCTTTCATAACGCGTGGTCCAGGAAATGGGGGCATCCCACTTCCGCAGGGTGTTCTTCCAGTTCGCCGTTTCAACTTTGCCTGCGTCACTGACGTACACGATTTCCGGGATGCAATCACCGCTGGCCCGAATCGTCGCTTGAAGCAGGCTGGTCAACTGGTTGGAAAGCGTGACCTGATTCGATTCGGGCACGCAGCCCAGATATACCGTGCCAAGCTTCTTGCCGTCGGCCAACACGCTGATGCAAGCGACGCTGGCCATTTCGAAGAAACTCCATGGTGCCAAGCCGAGTGCCACACCGTCACGACTAACCGACAACACCGGCGTTTGCTTATTCTTGCGAGCCTCGCCGATCCGTTCCATCAGCTTTTGAGCTTGAGCCTCCTCGCGAAGCGGTGCCATGCCGCGGGCGAGCGTACCGCCGCGGGCTCCAGTTGCGAGAAGATCCACTCGATCAAGCGTCGGCCCAGTTCGCGAAGCTGTCCTCCCAGCTGGTTCTCAACGCCACGAGCCTGCTGCGGAGTTTGCGGCGAATCAGCCAAGTTCTTGATCAGCAATGTGGCGTGTTTCTCAAAAACTTAAACCATTTCAGCGACTGCAGCGGTGATTTCGGAATCCGCAATTGCCGAAGTGAGGCTTCCGGCGTTACCTTGGATATCCCTGAGGCTTTCTTTCCTGCGGTGTTAGTGTGGTAACCAACATTTTGCAGGAGGAAGCCGCTTTTCATGAATACCAATCTGTTCCGATCAGGGGCGCACTACGCGGATCGCACCCGTTCGGCGGTGGCAAGGGGCGGCGAGCGCGAACCTTCCCACGACAACGTCTGTCAAATGCACGATGAAGCTGATGAAATATGTTTCATCGCTAACTTGGTCAAAACGGAAATTTTTGTCGAGCTTTGAATGAATTCATCATCTGGGACTGTCATCTGGCAAGTCGACGCGTTCGCCGATCAGCCTTTCGCCGGTAACCCGGCGGCGGTTTGCTTTTTGGACCGCTATCCGAGCGACGAGTGGATGCAGCACGTCGCGGCGGAAATGAATTTGGCCGAGACATCGTTCGTCGTGCCCACAGGAGACCCGAACGTTTTTCATTTGCGTTGGTTCACGCCGACCGTGGAAGTCGATCTGTGCGGGCACGCGACGCTCGCTTCCGTGCACACGCTGGTTGAACAGAACCGCGTCGACGCGAACCAGCCGATCCGGTTCTTAACCCGTAGTGGTGATCTGGTTTGTACTCGATCCAGTGAATCGATCACGATGGACTTTCCTGCAGCTCCGCCGAGTGGCGAGGTTACGGCTGCCGTTTCCAAACGTCTACTTGAAGCGTTGAATCTCGGGGATGCGATCGTTCTGCGAAGTAAGTTCGACTTGCTGGTTGTGGTCGCTGATGCGAGCCGGGTCGAATTGCTGCGCCCCAACTTCAACGATCTCGTGAGAATCGAAACACGGGGCGTGATCGTGACCGCTCCGAGCCAAACCTTGGGCGTCGATTTCATCTCCCGTTTTTTTGCCCCCCGATACGGGATCAACGAGGACCCCGTCACCGGTTCAGCGCACTGCTGCTTGGCGGCCTACTGGGGTGATCGCTTGGGCAAGACCAAGCTCGTCGGATATCAGGCTTCGTCGCGCGGGGGGACGATCGGTTGTGAGCTGGCCGGTGAGCGCGTTCGGCTGAGAGGTGCGGCGGTGACGGTTTTGCAGGGGCGATTGCTGAGCGAACCAAAATGAACCGACTCGGATGAACGACGGAAGCTTTGCTGCGCATGGATGAGGCGGTTTGGGAACGAGACGCAAGCCCATCGAGCGTTTGGATTCGCGTCGCGATCACACCGCTTCTCGCCGCGGCCGTTTGGAGTCGCGTTTGGATTGGCTGGTGGTTTTGCGTACCAACCGCGATGCTGATCATTCTCGCTGGATAATGGGTGCGATCGCGTCGGGAAACCTCGAATACGCCGTCGGTACCGGATCGACCAACCAGACACCGTTGGCCGAAAGAAAGAAGTGATGATTGTCTTGATGCATTGCTGCGGTATGGACTCGAAGGACGATCGGCTTGCCGCGACGTGAGCCGACTTTGCTGGCCGTGGCTTCGTTTGGCGAATGGCGAAAGATGCACGTGATGTCATGGTCGCTTATCTTGCCCAGTGGCTCGAATGCTGTCGAGAAAAGCCCTTGGCTGGCCCAGATTCGCAGGCATCATCACTCAAAGCGAATCGCTTCTTGTCGTTCGTGGCGACGACTTCGTGGAGCCGATCGAGCGTGATTGCTCTGCCACGGGCGTTTGGTTCATTTGCCCCAGCGTCCTACAGTTCGACGGATTCCACTTCCCGAATGAAGTGGGACGCATCGGACTCGAGGAAGCTGTTGACGACGTTGAATGCCTCGTCGCTGAAGCCTCCGATGTTTCGGATGTCGTCTTGATCGGGTGCTTGCGTGTTGCCGTAGAGAGCGATGTCGATGCAGACCAAGTTCGGACCGGCGGGGCGCGGCGTTGCTCGCCGTCTCGTCGAAGCACTACTGAGCGATGCAACGGCTTACCCCATCGAAGAAATCACAACCGACGCGAGTATTACCGCGAAGCCATTCTTCCAGCGGATGGGATTTACCATCGTTCGTGAATAATCGGTTGAGTGCCGCGGGGTCCCATTGACGAACTATCAAATGCGGCGAGCAATGCAGTCAGAACCTAATTGACTTTGCAGGTGCCAGCGTCGCATCGGCGCGCCAATCGCAATCGGTTCTTCGCGAAGACTCGGTAACCGAACTCGAGTCCATGCGAAATGCCGGGTAAGCGAGTGAGTGCGACAACAGGCTTCAGCCCGACGGCCGCGTAGAGCCGACGGAACACTTCGACACCTTTGATCCACTCGCCGTTGGGCAGCCGGCCTTGAATCTCATCCATGAAGTCTTGCAAGGACATCCCGTAGCTCGCCGGACTGAACGAGGGGGCAGATATGTCAGTGCACTGAATGCGATTCTTTCGATCAAGCCGACGAAGCAACTTGATTTCGCGAAGGCAGAGCGGACACTCGCCATCGAAGAAGACTTCCACCTGCCAGTCATTGCCCACCTCGCCGCTCAAGAATCCTGCGCCTTCTCGCTGTCCGTTGTTGATTCTCCGTTCTCGGTTTTCTTTGGCAGCTCCTTCAATCGGATTAAGATCTCGTTGCGGCGGAGTGCCGCCGGCGTGAATGGCGGATCGTAGGCAGCCGCTTCGACTACCTCGTCACCTTCCAGATCACGGGACTCCATCCAATCACGCAATTTAGATTCTTTCTCCTTGGCCAGTTTGGAATCGAGCTTGCCGGCAAAACGAATAACCGCAAAACGACCGCCTTTCCGCGTGCGAAGCTTGACACCTTCGCGTTTCGGATCGGGAGCACCTTTCGCTGCTATTTCCTTCGGCATAACGAACCCCATCGAGACATCCGATTTGCCGAGCTCGCCTTCCATGAATACGGGTGTCGTCATCGCGATCTTCTGATCAGCCTCGTTCGATCCGCTGATGTATTGGAATAGTCGCTTAAAGCTGCCGTCGCGGCCCTGCGAGTCTAGCTTGGACTCGGTCGCGACCAGCATCAGGTCCGGGTACTTCCGGATTTCGAAGGCTCCGTCAGACTCGACCATCTGGTACTCGGCCGACTCGTACCCCGCTCCAGTGGTCACCGCCAGCGCCAACGTGCCGACGAAAGCCACTCCGACGAATCCTGCGACATAGATCATTGCTCGTTTCATCCGCTGTGACTCCGGCGTTGTGGACTCCTGACCTTGTAATGTAGAAACGTGGCTAGCCTGCTTGGCCGCCGCAGCGGATGCAGCGTAACTCCACTTGCCATCGGGCAACCGATCTCTGGAGTTGAAAAATCAGGCGGAGACGAACCACTCGGGTAAATTCCCTCTGCGCTTTTTAAGCTAACGAAGGGCGGCGCGGCAGACAATCTCCAGCTCTGCGTCGCTCCGCGGCATACCATCGATCGACCAGACACCGTCGAGGACGAGCAACCGGCATCTGTCCGAAAACGAACGGCGCGCGTGAATACTTGGCGAAGATCGAAGCTGTCATGACCGCAGAACAACGACAGCGATGGCGCGACATCGAAGCGCCGGTGAAATCACGCGGCTCGGGAGAACCGTCCATCGAACCGACCATCGAACCGACCGCGGATGCCTGTCCCATTACACGCGGCATGACCGGGACGTCTCGCCCGCGTCTGCGTGCCATCATCGGTAGAGCTTTTGGATCGTTGGCACTTCAGGCGGATCCAAGTTGTGCCGAGTGTCACCAAAGCCGGTAGATGGCTTGCAGCCCCAATAGGAATTGGTGCGGGGCCGAGGCATCGTCGAATGGCTTGATGCCGCCGCTTGTCCAATCCCAGCGCGCCTCGGGCCGCAAGGTTAGATACTGGCTTGGTTTCCAGTCGACAGCGAGCGTTAGGGAATAGTAGTTACCAGCCCCGGGGTTAACATCGGAATCGACAGGCGTCACGATCACTCCGTCGTCGTCACGAAACCATTCCAGGCGAATACCGGTTCCCAGCGTCGAACTCGCTTGGTAGATGAGCTGAGTGCGGATGCCGTAACCATCCGCGTCCTGTGGACTGGCTACGCCATCGTCTTCCCAAAAAAGGTCGTGGTGAAGCACGCACGTGACTCGTTGACTCAATCGCTGCTCCACAAGAAAGCTGTGAACATAACGATTGTTTAGACCGGCATCGTCTTCTGGACCGGTGTGAAAGGCAAAGACGACGGAAGTTTGTTCGTCGCAGGATTTCCAGTCTACCGCGCCGGTGAATGCGAGTTTGTCGTTGTTGTCTTCCCAGTTGTCCCATCCGCGGGTTAATCCGGCACGCAGCGTCCAGCTGTTATTTGGTCGAAACGATGCCAACATTCCCGTATGCGTGGCGGGCTCGGCATAAGAAATACTCGGAAAGGAGTAGAAGAATCGATCCAAAGCACGATCGGATGCAAAACCAATCAACCCGAAAAACTTGCCGGCCTTTAGACTGAGCCCTTCGGCAATCGGCAATGCGGATTCCACATACAATTGAGGCATGGCAAAGCCGTAAAGCCGACTGGTCCGCCATTGGTCGTCCAAGCCTCGGGCAACCAGATAACGCGAGTTGCTGCCGAACAGGAAATCAACTCTCCCACCTAAGCCAAAGTGCTTGCCTTCGTGTCGCGCCGGAATCTCGGCAAAGGTGTAGAGCTGGTGAAACTGATAGTCGTTGGCACGGTCGTTGTAGCTGACCGGTCCGTTTAGTCGATCCGCCGGAATGTCGGGATTCCACGTGATTCCCTGAACCATGGACCCTGCCAGGGTCAAATCGCGGATAGCGGTCAAGTCCGTCTTGACGTCCGGTCGAGCTGCCAAGGGGGCGTTTTTCGCTTCAGCCGGGCTCTTACCGCCGCGAGCCGCTGTACGGGGATCGTGGGTCCAGCTTGGCTGATCGACGGACTCTTGCCTTTGAATCTCGCAGGCAAACGAAAAGCTTTCTGTAAATGTTTCGCTCGCCAGGCCGCTCAACAGGATCGTCACGGCGATCCAATGTCTTGATCTCACGGAGGCGGTCCTGCGGGCGAATGTAGCATCGACGGTTGTTTCTTAGTCGACTTTGAAGAGGGATATGCTGCAATCATTCCTTCCAATCTGCCTGAACTTACCCAGCCGGAAAATTCGATGTGGTCAAATAGCTATTCTTTTTGCGCTGAAGTTCCCTGGAACCTACTCGATCGCGTTTTGGAGTCGTTTTCAGATCGGTCTCAAAAAGTAGGGCTCCCTGAATCGAAGCGGCGACCGCGGAGCCGACGAGACAATCCAAGCAAAGAGATACAGGCCTAGCACGGGGAAGAGGATTCGAGCGTCTTTTCAAAGTCGGGATGACACCGAATTCGCATTGCAACCAAGCAGACGAAAGTGCTGATAAGGTGCCCAGTCCAAATCGACCACAATTCCCGACGCGCCTGTACGCCGTTGGGTCTATACGGTCACTTGCGAGAAATGTGGTGAAGGGAAGTGCGGAGCGTATTATTTTAAGAATTCGTAATGGGGCGCAACACTCTGGCTGCGAGAAGGGTTTCTCACCCGACATCGCGCGGCGCTATCTGTTTACGTGGTCAAGGTTATGAGATCAGTCGCATCAGCGACATCTTCGGCGTCGACCGGGATTCGGTGTCGTCGTGGATTGATCGATTTAACCAAGGCGGTGCCGACGCACTGGAAGATGCCGATCATCCTGGTCCGCCACCGATGCTTGACGAACAGGAGCAGGAAGTCCTCAAACGACTGTTCAAAAAGCACCCCAACCGGCCTGCCAAAATCTTGGAAGAGCTGGAATGTGAAACCGGAAAGAAGATGAGCAAATGGACCTTGCCCAACTACGCTAAGCAGGCAGGAGTCATTGGGTAAATGAGCCGCCTTGGCGATAGCCGCGGTTCCTGAAAATAACCGGGGCTATCGCCCAAACGGCGTGAATGTCACCAACGGTTTGCCGGGGACGGAGTTGATCACTTCCGAGCCTGGTGCATTAACAGGCACTCCTGTCGGGCGAGCCGACATGGGGCGGGAGACAGACGCTATATTCGCCAAACGGCCCGACTGGCTCGCCCAGCAGGAGCCGAAGTTTTGCGGTTAGTGTCCCCTGCCATTCACGTCGACGGGCGATCCGGATCCTTTCCTTTGGCCGACGATCAAATTGTTTCATCGAGCCCATAGGCACGGAGACGATCGCGGAGGGTGCCACGGTGGATTCCCAGCAGTTCCGCCGCCTTGGCTCGGTTGCCTCCGGTGTGTTCAAGCAAGACTTGAAGCAATCCCGGCTCGCTGGCGGCAAGGAACTGAGCGTGCAAAGAGTCGGAGCTGACATCTAATTGTTCGATCGCTCGCTTTGTCCAGTGTCGCACGACCGACTCGAGTGAATGAGCGGCCGAAGGCGCTCGGTTGTCTCGCCCCGGCTTGCTGGGAGGAAAATCTTCGATCGATAGCGTGCGTCCGCGGGCGACCACGGCAGCGTGTCCCACCGCGTTCTTTAGTTCGCGGATGTTCCCATTCCAGGGGCGTTCGCTCAGCGCCGCCAACAGCGTCTGATCGACGGCGTTATCGATCGACGGGTAATGCATGGCGGCTAGAAAGTGACGGCATAGCGGCTCGATATCTTCGGTCCGTTCACGCACCGGTGGCAGGTGAATTTGCACACCGGTCAGACGATGAAACAGGTCTTCGCGAAATTGTCCTGACCGAACGCCATCATGCAGGTCACAATTGGTCGCCGCCAAAATCCGCACGTCGGCTTGTCGCGGACTTAGGTCGCCGACCCGGCAATACTGTCCCTGTTCCAAAACACGCAGCAGTTTGACCTGCGTGCCGAGCGAGAGGTCGCCGATCTCGTCCAGCAACACCGTGCCGCCTTCGGCTTGTTCGAACAATCCCGCGCGGTCTTCGTGTGCGCCTGTAAAGGCCCCTTTTACGTGCCCGAACAGTTCGCTCTCGATCAAATCGGGATGAAGTGCCACTGGAGCGATGGGCATGTAGGCTTGCGCTGCGCGTTGGCTGTGCCGATGAATCGCGGCCGCGACCAATTCCTTACCCGTGCCTGTTTCGCCGGTAATCAGGACCGACAAATCGCTATCGGCCACCAACGCAATTTGCCGAAAGACCTGTTGCATTGCCGGGGAAGAGCCTACCAAGACGGAGTGGTCGGTCGACATGGGGGCGGGGGCGACAGGAGCCGCGCGGCGGGTCGACTTTTGCAGCGTCAAGCGGCAGGTGCGCAGGGCGTCTTCTAATTTGAACGGCTTGGTCAGATAGTCGGTGGCGCCTTGCTTTACTGCCGCCACGGCTGTTTCGAGATCACCAAAGGCGGTGATCACAATCACCGGGGCGTTACCGGTCGCAACGAGGAATTTCGGAAGCGCCGTTAGGCCGTCTTCTTTGGGAAGGCGCACGTCCAGCACGACCATTGCCGGTTGCTGTTCTGCCGCCAACCGTAAACCCTCTTCGGCTGAAGAGGCGGTCAACACCTGATGCCCTTCGGACGTCAGCATGCGTTCGAAGGCCCAGCAGATAGAGGGTTCGTCGTCCACGACTAGGATCCTCGCTCGATCGGTCATACTTTCTCCTCGATCGCTATCAGCCCTGCGGAAAATTCGAACACCGTGCGGTCATCTTGACGCGTCCAGCGGACGTCGCCGTTCAGCGACGAAGCGGCCCGTCGGACCAACGGCAAGCCTAGTCCCAAGCCCTCTGGTTTTGACGTCACAAAGGGCTCGAACAATTCCGTTGCCACCGAATCGGAGATGCCGGGGCCATTGTCCGAAACCAACACTTGAACGCACGACTCAGCAAGCAAGACAGCATCGACTTGCACATCGTCTCCGGCTTGCATGGCGTTGTGAACCAAGTTCGTGACCGCGGCGATCCAAGTCGGGCCGTCTTTGACCTGATGGTTCTCGAGTTGTGGATCGGCTTGCCAATCGATCGCGATTCGCAGATGCTTCGCAATCGGCGACAAGCTGGAGCGGACATCTTGCCAACAAGACAGCACACTCGCGGGGCGGTCAACATCTTGTTGTCCGGCAGCGACCAGCAGCAAGCGACGGACATAGTCCTCCGCGGATTCAATTTGTCGAATCGCGATCTGGACTCCTTCGTCTTCGGCGTGCGGGCAGTCATTGGCGTGCAACTCGACTGCCATGCGGGCACCGGTCAGACTATTGCGAAGTTGATGAGCCATGCCTCCGGCGATCTGGTGCAGTAACTTTTCGCTCTGCTGGCGGTGAATGCGTTTCCACAACTGATCGAGCTGTCTGGCCATGGAATCGACCGCGTGGCTCAGGCGTCCGAGTTCATCACAACCGTCGTCAGACACCGTCGATTGGAAATTCCCCAGCGCGACCGCTTCGACCTGATGATGCAGTTTAGCGATGCGACCAACCAGACGAGAAGTCAACACCAACGTTATGGAACTGAGAGCGATGATGGTCGATAGTCCTGTCAGCAGCGGCAGCGCCGCGGCGCGTCGGCGGCTATCGGATATTCGTTGCTCATCAAAAAGGACCACGACCGCATGGACCCGATCGGCACGATTCGCGCCACCGACCATGGGAAACTGGTAAGCCCGAAAAAGTTGGCCTTCAACGTCGAACCGTTTCCAAGACGCACCGTTAAATAACGCTTGAGATTCGCGATCTCGATCGGGTGGAGCTAGTGCTTCCTGCTTCCAGCCAATTGACAGTCCGGCAAGGGTGCTCTGCCGAATCTGTCCGGCGTGACCCAATGCCACCAGTTCGGTTTGGGTCAATTCGGCTAGCGAATCAAGCACGATGGCATTCAGTGGAAAACTGGCTTCGGACAGCGTGGTGCGAATGGCTTGAAAACGGTTGTCCCGTTCCTCGGTTGCCCAGCGGTTACCCAGCCACAACGATCCACTGGCAACCGCCACGGCAGCCAACACGGCGCAGCCGACAATCGGTAGGAGGAGCCGCAGGCGGAGTGAACGAAAGAGAATGGACGACGGCAAATGAAGTCTCACAAAACGTTGATGGGATTTCATTCTACGTCAAAAGTGGCGATGGAAAATCCATCGTGGGCGATGAAAAGAACGCCATGGAAATCCCCTGTGACGGCCCAGAACAAGGCAAAAGACAGAGCTTCACAGAGTGCCCCGGCGTTGGCCCAAAGCCTGCTTAATCAACGCACCGAGGGTGCGGAAGCACTCCGTTACTTCTGCCCCAAAAGCTCGCATGAACGTTTGGCAGCCAATTGCCAAGACATTCTCAGAAGAATTGAATGAGCGCCCATCGTATCCTGGGACTTCCGCGATTGCCTCGACGGCACCAACACCACGTTGTTGACGGCAGAGGTGAAAGCTTGGACGTTTTACAATCGCAACGGTGGATGGCCCCGTCGAATCGATCACGGAATCGATCGATCTAAATATCTGGCATGGGTTGGGAGCTCGCAGCGAACGAGAAGTCATCTCCGGCGACGCTCTGTAATCCCGCCGGGGCTGAAACGGCCTGTGCAGTACGAGGCAACCTGCCGCGAAAGACTCCGCGGCGGAGCGACCGTGGCGGAGCGACTCAAACGTGGTGCACGTCGGGCACCTCAAAGCCATTGTTGTGGGGATCTTGCAGCAACGCATTGGCGGCGTCGGCAAATTCACCCGTGTGGGTTTCGGTTTGAGGATCAAACGTCAGCCACGGACCGACGGTGTACTCCGCGCCGTCTTCGGGAACACCGACTCCGTCACGCATGATTTCGTGCAGCTTCCCGAAGTGTTCCGCCGCGTCGGCGTTGTCGCCAAACTTACCGGCTTTGGCGTTGAAGGGAACTTGACTGCCGAGCCGATACGAATTGTTGATCAGGTGCCCCAGCACGCAGCCGTAGTGAGCATCGATCGCGTTACCGTTGGCCATGGAAGGATCACCGGCGCGAACCGCGGCGATAAAACTTCCCCAGTTGCCGCCGGGCGTGACCTTTCCAGGCGGCAGCTTCAGATCTTCTTTTTTACCATTCGGGTATTCGATTTTGTAGCGTCCCTCGCCGGTGATTTTGCTGCCGTCCTCGAGATAGTACTCGTTGAAGACTTGTCGCTTGTAGCCTTTGTAGTTGACATTGCGGACATTAAATAAGACGTACTGGCCGTTGGGGTATTCTGCCAGGCCGAACATCGTGTTTGGTGTTTCGCCTTGATCTTGCCATTGAAAGCGACCGCCGATTGCCATGACGCGAACAGGGTGCGTTTGATCGGTATCGACCGCCCAACGTGCGACGTCCAGCTGGTGGGTACCTTGGTTGTTTAAATCGCCATTGCCCGTTTTCCAAAACCAATGCCAATTGTAGTGGACGTAGTTGCCATGGTAGTCGTCGATCACGGCGGGACCTTTCCATAGATTCCAGTCGAGATTCGCGGGCGGAGCTTGAACATTCTTGGTGCCGATGCCACCGCGCGGCTTGCAGCAATAGCCGTAAGAGATCTTCAGTTTTGGCAAAGCACCGGACTGGAGCGCTTCATGCAGGCCGGCGATGCCCGAGCTGCTGCGACGTTGGGTGCCGTGTTGAATGACGACGCCATATTTCTTTTGTGCTTCGACGACGACGCGACCTTCGGCGATATCGTGGCTCATCGGTTTCTCCACGTACACATGCTTGCCAGCCTGCGCCGCCCAGATGGTCATCAGCGAGTGCCAGTGATTCGGAGTGGCAATCGATAACGCGTCGAGGTTCTTGTCTTCGAGAGCTTTCCGGACGTCGGTGTAACCTTGAGCGGTGTCGATCTTGTCCAGTCGCCGGGCGAGGACTTTTTGGTCGGGATCAATGAGTGCCGTGATTTCGACGTTGTCCTGTCCGGACCAACCGCCGATGTGCGAGCCACCGCGACCATTCAGGCCGGCGACGCCGATCCGGACCCGGTCGTTGGCTCCGAGAATATTGCCGGACGCCTTTGTCCCAGAGATCAAGAAGGTACTGCCAGCGACGAGGGCGGAGGAGGTTTTAAGGAAGTCGCGACGGTTGTTGCGTGGCATGGGGAGGCCTTTTGGTGAGAGAGGAAGCGGGAGACCAAGATGCCGAGACATTCTTGCAGGAGAAACAGGCAAACGCAAATTTTTGCGTAGGGATGCGAACTCCGCGGCAAAATGCAGAGCGTACCTTGGCTGCCTCACAGGCAACCGGCTTAGACCACGTCGGCCCAGACGCGATTCAGGTCGCTGGCAAGGATCGCTTCACAGACGGCCACTTCGCGATGTCCTTCGGCAAAGGATGCCATCGCAGGCAAGGTTTCTTCGCCGTGCTGGCAGAGCCGTCCATAAAAAGATCGGAAGGATTGCTTGAAGCTGTCGTCATACCCTTCGTTGTGTCCGCCCGGGTAGCTGGCAACCGCCGCCGCGGTGCGATGCAGCAACGCCGGGTCTCGAACGAGGACTTCGTTGGGGCGATGACGATGACCGAGCCACAGTTCGCATGGTGATTCGCTGTTCCAGTGGACCGCTCCATCGGCGCAAGCGATTTCGAACCGCAGGCTGTTTTTTCGTCCCGCGGTGACTTGGGATACAGAGAGTGAACCGCGCGAGCCATCGTCGAATCGCAGCATGATGTTCGCTGCGTCGTCGGTGTCGATCTCGACCGGCTCGGTGGGTTGGTGCGCATCGGCGGCGGCAAACGATTGGACTTCGCCCGCTGGTCGTTGTCGCGTGGGATGCGCGGTTTGCAGATCGGCACAAACCGAAACGATGCTGCGACCGGTGATCCATTGAATCAAATCCATCCAGTGGGTACCGATGTCGGCGACGGCGCGCAGCGCGCCGGCTTTCTTGGCGAGCACCCGCCAGTTGTAATCCGTGTCGTACTGCAGCCAGTCTTGCACGTAGCTGCCTTGAACATGAAACAGTCTGCCCAGTTCTCCGCTGGCGACACGACTGCGAGCCTCGACGCAAAGAGGATAGAACCGAATGTTGTAGTTGACGGCGGTTTGCAGATGAGGACGTTCTTCGGCGAGCTCCATCAACTCGGCCGTTTCGGTAGTCGTCATTGCCAGCGGTTTCTCGCAGACAACATGTTTGCCAGCCAGGATCGCATCGCGCGCCATGGTGAAGTGCGTGTCGTTGGGAGTGGTGATGTGCACGACGTGGATGGCGGGGTCGGCCAACAGCGCTTCGTAGTTGGCGTACGCATTCGCTCCGTAATCGGCAGCGAAGGCCTCACTTTTGGCGAGTGACGAACCGAGTATGCCGGCGATCGGGATGCCGATTCGGCGCAGTGCTTCGGCATGCACCCAAGCCATAAATCCGGTGCCGGCGATTGCGGCCTTGGGCGCCGTTAGCTGATGACTTGACGCTCCATCGATATCGGTGCTAGGCATGCGAGTCACCGACATGACAATGCTGGAGAATCTCTTCGGCGGTAGCACGATAGCCCACATAGAACGGACCGAACTCGGCGTAGACCGCGCTGGCTTCGTCGAAACGCATCTTGTAGACGATCTCGCGAAGGTACTCAGGGTTGCGACCCCACAGGGTGACCATCCATTCCCAATCGTCCAGTCCCACGCCGACAGTGATCAACTGGCTGACGCGACCGGCGAATGCGATGCCACTGCGTGCATGCTCCGCCATCAAGCTATTGCGTCGCGAAAAAGATTCCATGAACCAGTTCGCTCCGACCACACGGCTCTTGTTCATCGGGTAGAAACAAGCGGCTGGCCATTCGGGGAACTCGGGGGAAAGTCGCTGCTGATTCATCATCGGCAGTCGTTTCTGATAAGCATTCATTTTGGCTTCGAAGGCAGGCGAATCAGGTTGCTCGCCTTCGGCAATTAAACGATCACGGTACTGTTCAACGCTTGGCACGTACTCACTGATTTCGCTCATTGAGACGAACGACCAAGTCGGCTCGATGGCGGCTCCGAGCGGCCCGGCGAGCAAACGTTGATGCACGGCGTCGATCTTGAGGGGATCGGGATCCATCAGCATCATGATCCAATCCGCGCGGTGGCCGCTGGTGATGTACGCCTGCAGGCGTTCGGGGCGAGTCGCTTCGTCGGGTTGAAGTGCGGCGAGGAAAGCGTCGCGACCTGCCGCGAGTTGCTCAGCCGAGAGTTGGCTGAGCCTGTCGCGATTGAAGCGATAGCAGTAGTGGGCGCAGTGCCATCCATGGCTGGGGATGATGGACGGTTCGGGAAGAGGGGTTCCGCCGGGTCGGGTAGACATGCGATGACTCAATCAATACGGAGTGAAATGGCTATCTGAATGGTAAAGCTTTCGGAGGCCTATCGGTAGTCACCGTCGCGTCCGCCCGAAAGGTAATCTGCCGGCGCAAACGACGTTAAAACCGGCAAATCCGAAAGAGTCGTCCGCACTAGGGAAGTTCCAGATTGAAAGGGCTGCTGGGGAGTTGCCCCCTTGGCGGGGTGTCGTATGCATTAGCATTCCCCCTCGCTGTCACGGTAGCCAATATGCTGTCGCTTCGTTCCAAACTGCTGAAAATTCGTCGTATTGCCGCTGCGCCGCTGCGGCGTCAGAGAGTAAAACGTTTAGGTACACAAGGTAAGGCGCCGATTCACTGCCTGTTCTATCATCGCGTGGCGGATGAGCACCCCAACGACTGGACGATTGGAAGGGCTGCTTTTGAAGCCCAGATCGACTACCTGCGGTCACGGTTTGAAATCATTGGACTGGATGAATTGCAGCGTCGTGTGCGGCAATGTGACAGCCATCGGTCGGCGGTAGCAATCACCTTTGACGATGGCTACGCGGATAATAGCCGGTTTGCATTGCCGTTGCTAATGCGCCACAAAATCCCCTGCACCTATTTTGCCACTGTCCAGAACGTCACTTCCGGTCGACCGTTCGAGCATGACATTCAAGCTGGCCAGCCGTTAACGCCTAATACCGTCGAAGAATTGAGGGCGGCAGCTGAGGGTGGCATTGAAATTGGTTTGCATACGCGGACCCATTTTGATTTTGCCAATGTCGATGACTCCGAAGTCATCCGTAGCGAAATCGACGCGGCGATGACAGAGCTGTCTGACTTGATCGGCCGACGGGTGCGCTATTTTGCTTTTCCGTATGGCTTGCCTCCGCAATTGACGCAGGCCGCAATCCAAGCTGTCCAAGCCGCCGGCATGGAAGGCTTTTGCAGTGCGTTTGGCGCCTACAACTTGCCGGGACGCGACGCGTTTCACATTCGTCGTTTCCACGGTGATCCCGAGCCCGAACGTTTTCTCAATTGGTTGGAGTTCGACCAACGTAAGGTTCGTCGTGAGCCTCTCATTTCGTATCCTCAAGAAAGTCCCACAACGCTCGATCAAGCGAGCGCGGTGGATCAATCAGTTCATGAGCAAGTTAGTTAGACGATTGTGGTCGTGGCGGAGACCGGTGGTGCGCAAGCGACGCGGCCCCTTGCGCGTGATGTTTGTCATTACCAGCATGCCCGTTGGCGGCGCCGAAACGCTATTGGTCAACCTGTTGGAGCGGCTGGACCCCGAGCGGATCGTGGGTGAAGTCATCTGCCTGAAACAGGCGGGGCCACTGGGAGAACAGGTCTCGGCTCGCTTTCCGGTGCATGCTGATCTGCTGAAAGGCAAGTGGGACTTCGCCGTCTTGCCGCGACTGGGCCGATTGCTGCGATCGCGGCGGGCCGACGCGGTGATCACCGTAGGTGCTGGCGACAAAATGTTTTGGGGGCGTTTGGCGGCTTGGTTAGCGGGCGTACCCGTGATTGGCAGCGCCTTGCATTCAACCGGTTGGCCCGACGGCGTGGGACGTTTGAATCGTATGCTTACTCCGATTACCGATGCGTTCATTGGAGTCGCCGACAGCCATGGTGAATTCATGCGGATGCGCGAACGGTTTCCAGCCGAACGGGTGCATGTGATTCGAAACGGCGTCGATACCGATCGGTTTCGGCCGGCCGATGATGAATCAGCGCCCTGTGTTCGTGAAGAGTTGGGATTGCCCGCCGATACGCCCTTGGTTGGCATTGTGGCGGCGCTGCGAAGCGAGAAGAACCACACCATGTTCGTCGACGTGGCAGCAGCCGTGCTGGCGAAAGAGCCAGACGCGCATTTCTTAATCATCGGTGATGGGCCCGAACGGGACCGTATCGAAGACCGTTGCAAGCAACGTGGCGTGACGGATCGTGTGCACTTGTTGGGCACGCGTCACGATACGCCACGTTTGGTAGCGGCGCTCGACGTGTTTCTGCTGACGTCGCACAATGAGGCGAGCCCGGTTTCGATCTTGGAGGCGTTAGCGGCAAAGGTGCCCGTGGTCAGTACCCAAGTCGGCTCGATTTCTGAATCCGTATTGCAGGGGCAAACCGGATACTTAGTCGAAAAAGGGGATGTGGCCGCGGCGGCGTTTCATGTCGCCGATCTGTTGGTGGACAATGAACAGAATCAGCGACTAGGAGCAGCCGGACGCGATTTGGTGCTCGACACCGGCTCGTTGCAATCGATGGTCGAGGGTTATCAAAACTTGATCGAGTCCATTTATGACTGCCGCGCGTCACGACGTGCCAGTCAGCGTTCGACGCGTCGGGTCGTGGGAGCATTTGTGCACGAGAGCGGTCGATAACGGCAGTTCGTAGAGACGCCTTATCAAGCGCCGTTGGAATCTGCCAGAGCGGCCAAAATCGTCATGAGCGTGCTGATCATATTGAGCACGACATGGACGGTGATGCTGGCCCATAGCCGACCCGTCAAGCGATACAGCCAGCCCAGCCCGAGAGCGAGAAAGAACAACGCGATCGGCGCCGCTCCGTGGCCAAGATGCACCAACGCGAACAGCAGGCTGGAGAGAAAGACGGGCCACGTCGGCCAAGCGGCTACGTGCGCGCCGCCGATCGGCTGATTCATTTCCAGCGGCTCCGCCATGCCCCTTTCCGCCATGCCCCTTTCCGCCGGTACGCTGGACGCCGGTGTGCCTTCAATGGACGTCGATGGCGAGCTGTCGGTGACGTTGGTCGCCGGTGCGGGCAGAGGAGCTGCGATGCGCTGTAACCAGCCTTGTAGCAGTCCTCTAAAAAAGAACTCTTCGGCCAAAGGGGCAACGACGATGGTGGTAAAGGCCATTGCGACCAGCAACCATGGCGCAGGGTGCTCGTTGATGATTTCGAGCACCGGATGTTCGTAAGGAACCAAGCGTGTCAGGAGGGCCTGCAATGCAAACAGGGGTGGCAGCAACATGCAGGAAGCGACCACCCCGAGGGCGATGTCATGGCGCCGTGGCACCCAGCCAAACCGGCTAATGATTTTCTTGTCAAAGAAAAATAGGAGCAGCATCACCGCGACGATCGTTAGCAGGCGTGCCGCACCATCGATCGTAATCACCGCTCCTAGTTTCTGCATGTCACGCGATCGATCAACCGGTTCCGTGTTCTCTGGTTCCGTGTTCTCTGGTTCCGTGTTCTCTGGTTCCGAAGGCGATTCGGTGGGCTGAACCGGTTCTGCCGTGGTTTCCGGCGTCGTCGTTTCCGCTTTGCTCGCCGGTTCGACGGAGCTCGCGACCGTTTCGACTGCTGCCGCGGGTTGAACGCGCAGATCGACTCCGGCTAGAGCGAGCACTAGGCCGATGCTTGCAGTCAGGATGACATAAATGCCGACACAGAGTAGGACTTCCGCAAATCCCCAGGTGGCGGGCAAACGCATCTCTGGCGAGTAAATCGGCAGTCGATTCCACCAGCGATACAACGTCCAGCTCCACGCAAACAGGCCGCCAAAGCAGAGGCTGGCCATGAAGGCGAGGATGATTCCAAATCCGATCTCGATCATCCGTCGTCTACCGTGCGGGTTCGTCTGTGCTCATGATCCGGGTTGCCGCCACGACGTAGTCATAGCCGGAATACACCGTCAATAGCACCGCGCCCCAGACCGAGATGTCGCGAATCCACAGCAAGGCGGTGCCTAGCCACTGCATCGCCGGCGAGAAATCGATCTCCATCAGGCACAGCAATACCGCCCCGACGGCGACACACTGCAGCACCATTTTCCACTTACCGAATTGGCTGGCAGAAAAATCACCTCCGGCGCCTTCGATCAAGCCCCGCAAGCTGGTGACCAGCAGTTCCCGAGCGACAACCACGATTGCCATCCAAGCCGCGATGCTCGAATCGGAGACTTCCACCAAAGCAATAAACGCGCCGCAGATGACGATCTTGTCGACGAAGGGATCAAAAATCCGGCCCAGCTTGGTGACTTGTCCAAAGCGTCGGGCCCAGTAGCCATCCATCCAGTCGGTCGATGCAGCGACGACAAACGCGACGAACGCCCACAGGTACCAGTCCACAGCGATCAACGCAATCACCGCGACCGCCAATAGCAACCGAATGGAAGTCAGCAGATTAGGGACATTCCACGGCGAAACCGCGGCGGTGGAGGAGACGCTGGTCATCGGGAGGTCCTGTTCACGGTCCATCATTAAAGCTCAGCTGGCCGGTGCAATCGGCACGGCAACCAGGTCATACCCTTGTGAAGCGACGATCTCGCAAGGCACCATGTTGCCGACGGCCAGCGGTTGCTCGGGGTCCGAAGTCACGTACACCAGACCGTCGATGTCGGGGGCATCGGTATACGTCCGCCCAAGCCACACGCCGGGCTGATCAGGCAAAGCGCTGTCGATCAGCACATCTTCCACCGTGCCGACACGAGCTTGATTCCACTCAAAGGCGATCGGTTGTTGAATCGCCATCAATTCGTCGCGACGTTGTGCCGCCACTTCGGGATCGACTCGGTGTGGAAGCTTGATCGCCGGAGTGCCTTCTTCGATCGAGTAGGTAAACACGCCGAGATGTTCGAAGCGTTGTTCGGCCACGAAATCGGCAAGTTGTGCGAAGTCGGCGTCGGTTTCACCTGGGAAACCGGTGATGAACGTCGTGCGTAAAACCAAGTGATCGATTTTATCGCGAAGACGTCCAAGGATCTCTCGCATGCCGTCACGATTCACTCGACGAGCCATCCGCTTCAGCATCGTGTCGCTGCCGTGTTGCAGCGGAATATCGATATACGGCAGAATCCGCTGCGCCCCCGCAATCGTGTCGATCAAGGCATCGTCGATGTACATGGGATAAAAGTACATCAAGCGAATCCAATCCAAACCGTCGACTTGATCGAGCTCTTGCAACAGTTCTCTCAGCCGCGGTCGGCCGTACAGATCCATACCGTAGTAGGTGGTGTCTTGAGCGACGACGACCATTTCGCGAACGCCCGAAGCGGCCAACCGCTGGGCTTCGGCGACGACACTCTCAATCGGCTTGCTGGCGTGCTTGCCACGCATTTTGGGAATCGCACAAAACGTACACAGCCGGTCGCAACCTTCGGATATTTTCAAATAAGCGAAGTGCTTGGGGGTAACCGCCACGCGATGGCTGTCGGGTAGGGCTCGGACGGGAGCGGGCCGGAAGACGGTTCGCTGTTCGGTCAGTCCACCGGAAAGGCGCTCGGCGACGGCAACAATTTCGTCGCGTCCGAAGACACCGACCAAAGCATCGATTTCAGGGCGTGCGATCAACAAATCGTCGCGCTGCCGTTCGGCCAGGCAACCGGTCACGATCACGCCACCGATTTTGCCGCTACGCTTCAGATCGAGCATTTCATCGATCGCCCCGAACGATTCTTGACGGGCGGAATCGATGAAGCCGCAGGTGTTGATGACCACAAAATCGGCACCATCGGTGCTGTCGATCATCCGATAGCCGTCCTGATCAAGCCGCCCGAGCATTTGTTCGGTGTCGACGAGGTTTTTGGGACAGCCCAAGCTGATTACCGCATAGCTGCCGCGGGCACCGTCCGCGGAGTTGGCACGCTGGGACGCGGGAGTCTGGGTATCGGTAACAATCGGTAACTGCATCGGTTCTGCGGCCAAAGAAAGGGTAGGAGAATGCCATGCAGATTAACCGAGAGCCGCAAAATCAGCTAGGCTCCCAGCCGGAATTGGCTGTCCTTTGCGGACTTTCCGGCTGTTTTTCCAGAGCCCACCGAGCCGCAGTCGGTGCGCTGCGGGCGGCAAAAAAAACTTCTTATTCCGTTCCCCGTGGGCAGACGGCTTACAACGCCAGCAGCAGGCGGCTGGGCGATTCGAGGTAACCGATCACATCATTCAGGAACCGAGCTGCTGTGCCGCCATCGACCAAGCGATGGTCGTACGACAGGCTGAGAGGCATCATCAAGCGGGGCTGGATCGAATCATCCGGCATCACAACGGGCAGTTTGCGACTGCGTCCCACTAGGAGGATGGCGACTTCGGGAATATTCACGATCGGCGTGCTGTATTGACCGCCAATCGCACCGAGGTTGCTGATCGTGAACGAGCCACCTCGCAGGTCGTTGACTCCGAATTGACCCCCTCGCACCTTGCCAGCCATCTCCGCCAGCCCGCGAGCGACGTCGGGAATTCCGACGCGGTCGACGTCGCGCATCACCGGGACGACCAAGCCGCGGTCTGTATCGACGGCGATGCCGATATTGACATAGTCCTTATAGATAATCTGCTCGTTTTCTTGGTCGAGCACGGCGTTGAGTGACGGATGATGTCGCAGCGCCGTGGCGACCGCCTTGATCAAAAATGGCATCGTGGTCAGCTTGATGCCTTGTGCCGCATAGTCATCCTTGCTGCTGCCGCGAAGTCGCTCCAGGTCGGTGATGTCGGCATCATCAAAGTTGGTCACCCGTGGCACGGTCGACCAGCTCATGTGCATTTGGTTGGCGATCGTCTTGCGAATTTTGCTCATCCGTTCCACACGGATCGGGCCAAAATCATCCTGGTCGCCGGTACCCGGCAGTGGGCCGGAAATGGACGGAGCTCCCGTCGCCTTCGCAGGGGATTTGGCGACTGTCATTGCGGTGCCACCGTTGCGTGCCGCTTCGCCGGTGCGGCGCACCACTTCCAGGACATCTTCGCGGGTGATGCGTCCCCCGCCACCGGTGCCGGTGACCATCGACAGGTCGACGCCGACTTCGCGAGCGAATCGGCGGATCGCCGGTCCGGCGGGAATCGCCCCAGCCGACGCAGCGGTGACTTGGGGAGTCGCCGCCGCGATAGGTTGTGAGCTGGCGGCCGGCCGAGCAGGTTCGGCTGGTGGAGCAGGCGCCGCCGGTGCGGCAGGAGGTTGTTGCGGCGATTCGGGTTGAGGAGCCTCTTCCGCGGCAGGTTTCGGCGGGGGCGTTTCTGGCTTGGGTTCGGCCGTCGCCTTGGGTGGTTCAGGAGCCGCCTTGGGCGGTTCGTCGGCTGCCGGTTTCGATTCGCTAGACGCGGCTGCTTCGGCTTCCACCTTCAGCAGCACGCCGCCGATCGGCACCGAGTCGCCCTGTTGGACCAAAATCTCGACCACTTTGCCGCCATGCGAAGACGACACCGGCACGGTTGCCTTATCGGTCTCCATTTCCACGATGTCCTGACCGGCGGTGATGACATCGCCTTCGGATACGAGGATTTCCAGCACGTCGCCCGCGTCGATGCCTTCGCTTAATTCCGGCAGTTTTACTTCTTCGATGGCCATAGATAGTCGAGACAAAAAATAGTGAGTGAAAGGAACAGCGAGGATAACAGAGCCTAGGGTGCCTTACGCAAAGTAAGGGTTCGGCTTTTCGCGGTCGTAATCGAGATCGGTGATGGCTTTGTCGACATCCGCCGCCGAGACAACGCCCGCCTTGCTTAGTCGATAAAGGGTCGCGATGGCAATCGATGCGGCATCGACTTCGAAGTGACGTCGCAAGGCGACGCGTGTTTCACTGCGTCCCATGCCATCGGTACCGAGCACAAAGTAATCTCCGGGGATCCAAGGCGTCAGTTGCTCGCCAAGAGCTCGCACGTAATCACTGGCCGAGATGAACGGTCCTTCGACCCCGTCAAGCTGCTCTTCGAGATAGCTTCGGCGTGGCGTCTCGGTCGGATGCAACATATTCCAGCGTTGGCAGTCGCCCGCCTCGCGCCGCAACTGCGTGTAACTGGTCACGCTCCACACATCGCTGGCGATCTGATACTTGTCGGCGAGTAACTCTTGAGCTTCCAATGCGCTATTGAGGATCGCACCGCTACCAAACAATTGCACCCGAGCAATCGAATTATCGACGTCGCGTGACTGGAAGCGATACATCCCTTTGATGATGCCTTCTTCGACACCTTCGGGCATTTCGGGATGGACGTAGTTATCGTTCTCGGCGGTGATGTAATAGATCGCGTCTTCATTGTCTTGATACATTCGCTTCAGGCCATCCATCACGATGACCGTCATTTCGTAAGCGAACGCGGGATCGTAAGCACACACCGTTGGGAATGCGATCGCATTGAGCAGGCTGTGGCCGTCTTGATGCTGCAAGCCTTCACCGTTCAGTGTCGTCCGACCGGCGGTGCCGCCGATCAAGAACCCGCGTGCTCGCATATCGGCAGCCGCCCAGACCAAGTCTCCGATCCGTTGGAAGCCGAACATGCTGTAGTAAATGTAGAACGGAATCATATTGACGCCGTGCTTGCTGTAGGCCGTGCCCGCGGCATTGAAGCTGCTCATCGAGCCCGCTTCGGTGATCCCTTCTTCCAAGATCTGACCGTCGGTCGCTTCCTTGTAATACATCTGCTGCGCGCTATCGACCGGCTCGTAAAGCTGCCCGGCGTGGGCGTAGATGCCGATCTGACGAAACATCCCTTCCATCCCGAAAGTCCGCGATTCGTCGGGTACAATCGGGACGATCTGTTTGCCAATTTTCTTGTCCCGACAAAGTGCCGTCAGCAGGCGGACGAACGCCCGCGTGGTGCTCATCTCTTTCCCTTCGCTGCCACCGGCATATTTGCGGTAGTCGTCGATCGTCGGGACTTCGATCGTCGGATGCGTGGTCGGTCGCGAGGGAACGCTCCCCCCCAGGCTGCCACGGCGTTCCTTCAAGTAGCGGATTTCGTGGCTGTTTTCGGGCGGCTTGTAGAACGGCGCCTTGCCGACTTCTTCGTCGCTAATCGGAATACCAAATCGAGTTCGAAATTCGAGCAATTCCTCTTCGTTCAGCTTCTTTTGGTTATGAGCAACATTTTTGCCCTCGCCCGCTTCGCCCAACCCGTAACCCTTGACCGTCTTGGCCAAGATCACCGTCGGTCGCCCGTTCTTGGCGTGGACCGCTTGATGGTACGCCGCATAGACCTTTTCCGGATCGTGGCCACCGCGACGTAATTTTTCCAGTCGTTCGTCACTGTAGTTCTTCACCAGTTCCAGCAACTCGGGGTACTTGCCGAAGAAGTGTTCGCGGATGTAACTGCCCGGCATGACGGTGTACTTCTGGTACTGCCCGTCCACCACTTCGTTCATGCGGCGAGCCAACAAGCCCGTCGTATCGCGTTCAAGCAGTTCATCCCAATCGTCACCCCAGACGACTTTGATCACATTCCAGCCCGCACCGCGGAAGATCGATTCCAATTCCTGGATGATCTTGCCGTTGCCACGAACCGGGCCATCCAGACGCTGTAGGTTACAGTTGATCACGAAGATCAAGTTGTCCAGTTTTTCCCGCGCGGCCAACGTGATCGCACCGAGGGTTTCCGGTTCGTCACATTCGCCGTCGCCCAGGAACGCCCACACGCGTTGGTCGCTGGTATCTTTCATCCCGCGGTCGCGGAGATACTCGTTAAAGCGTGCTTGGTAGATCGCCATGATCGGACCGAGTCCCATCGAGACGGTGGGGTATTCCCAAAAGTGCGGCATCAACCACGGGTGCGGGTAACTGCTCAGCCCGCCCCCTTCGGCTAACTCGCGACGGAAGTTCTCCAGGTTGTCTTCCGTCAAACGACCTTCGAGAAACGCGCGCGAGTACATTCCCGGCGACGCGTGGCCTTGAAAGTAAACGGTGTCGCCCGAGTAACCGTCTTCGCCACGACCTTTAAAGAAATGGTTGAAGGCCACTTCATACAGCGTTGCCGACGAAGCAAACGTGCTGATGTGTCCGCCGATGCCGTCGCTGCGTTTGTTGCCTCGCGTCACCATCGCCATTGCATTCCAGCGAATGATCGACTTGATGCGCCGCTCAAGCTCACGGTTGCCCGGGTAAGGCGGTTGGTCTTTGCGAGGAATGGTGTTGACGTACGGAGTTTCGGTTTCCGAAGGGACTTGAACGCCCTGCGTCGCCGCGCGATCACGCAGTTGGTCGAGCAAAAATCGAGCTCGCTCGGGTCCTTTGCTCTGCAGCACATACTGCAACGAAGACAACCATTCTGCGGTTTCCGCCGGATCTACGTCCGTCTGCGTGCGCTCGCCTAAGGAAGAATTGACCTCGTCTTGGGCGATCGTTTTGGCTTCGGAATCGGCCATATTTCAGTTTCCTTTCCCGCGTCGCGGGTACACGTTCTCGATATCGATGTCGCCATCGCGGCTCGACGATGGAATCAGGGATTCGTTCGGAGCTGCATTTCTTTGCTAGCGACATTATGGCGTCCAAATCGAGCGGCGCCGTTGGGTCACTGACAGAGTTTAGCGATTGCGGAAAGAATCAGGGTTGGTTGATCAATGCGAAGCGTAGTCAATAACGATAGTGCTAGGCAAGGTGAGCCCCAAACGAAGGCCTTCAGCCCTCCCGATTTGACCGCAGTTTACGTACCCGAAACCCGTCGATTCCCGTTTTCAGAATCGACTCCAGCAGGATTTTACGTGAAACCTGGCCTCGTTGGCCCAATTTCGTGCCCTCGATTCGGTCGCTGACAGGTGTCCCGCGATGGCCATCCCCCTGGCCGAGTGCGGCCAGGGGGTAGCCGACTACATTTCTGGGGTGGGTGCGTGGGGACATGATGATCAAGGCAAAAACGACCCGCCCAAGCAGATCCGCGTTGCAGCGAGGCGGGCTTGACGGGGCGGGAACCCGATTCACTGGCGATTCCGCGGGCGTTGGTCGGCAGGGTTCAGCCCTCGCGGAATAAACTCAATTTTTCCAGCATCGTGTCGATTGCTGGCTTGAGGATCGTCTCGACACCAGGAATTTTCAGCACTTTGGCCAATCGTTCATTGATCGATGGCAGCAAGTTCTGGACCTGCTCGATCAGGGGGCCGCGCACGGCCGCGGGAAGCTTTCCAAATGTCTCGCTCAGGCCTGTTAACTGGCCGTTCAGCTGTTCCAGTTTCGGCAGTGCGGTCTCGGCGGTTGCCTCATCGGTGACTCCGTCGAGTGTTCCGCGATAACTTTCAAACAGTTTGGAGACCCGTGAGGCGTCGATCGACGGCATCGCGGCGGCGTCTGCGGCCGAATCGATCGCCGGAACTAAGTCGCCCGTGTCGATGTCTGGCAGCGCCATCGCATCTAGATCGAAAGCTTGCTCTTCGGTTTCTAGATTCGCCACCGGATCGGTTTGCCGTTGGAAGACCATTTTGTATCCCACCAGACCCATCACGACCAGCAACACGCCGGGGACTAGAATCTTCATGATCCCGCCGCCATGTGACGCGGTCATTGCGGCGCCGCTTCCAGCCAACTCGGTGTCTTGCTCGTCCGTCATACCAATCGCTCCCGCCAAGACTTGTGGCATCGCGGCGGTGACAGGGCCGCGCTGGTCCGACAGCAACTTGCTGACTCCATCGGCATCCAGATTCAGCGTTTGCTTTTGCCGCCCCAGCATGCTCAGCACCAACGGCAGCAACAGCTTCATCAGCGCGTCAGCGGACTCGGCTGAGATCCCGGTCGTCTTGGTCAACGAGCCGGTGATCATGCTCGCTTTGTCGCCCAGCAAGCCGCTGGTCAATTCGCCGCCCAGTTGCGACAGGCTGAACGCTTCGTCAGAACGTTCATCGCCCAGCAGATCGGGCAAGTCTTCCAGCAAGGCACCTCCGAATTCGCTGCGTTCCAGTTCTTGATTCAGTTCGGCGGCGCCGGCGGTTGTCGCAGCCTTTTGCATCAACCCGGCGATGATCGCAGGAAGCATCGCCGCGATGCCGGCTTGAACCTGGTCGTCGGTCAAGCCGATCGAGCGGCCCAGTTTGCAGGAAATCGCGCTGCCAAAATACTGCTTTAACATCTCGACGAGATTGACGGGCATAGACACGCTCCTTTCGCGAAGCAGATGGCGTTGGTTTGGTCAAGGAAGTCGCGAAGCAAGCAGCCAGGCGTTTTCCGGACAGCCAGGCGTTTTCCGGATCGACTAGCCGCTGTGCGAGCGCACCACGCTTCCCGATCCATTCAACGATTCAGAGTCCTGGGCTGCTGAACAAAAACCTGGGCTGCTGAACAAAAAAAAGTGCGACCGCACACCCCAAGACGCGCAGCTTGGACGGAAAAACCGCATCGGTCAATCGAGAGCATTTGCGGGTTGTTCTTGGTGTGCGACGAGCCTCGGGCTTTGTGGGGGAAATCGGGTCAGGCGCTAAGGCTTCGCTAATCGCCCTAATCGGCTCGTTACTTGAACTTCCGGCTACCACAGAATACAACATGAGCCCTTGCCGAGGGCTCATTTCATGATGGAGCCGTGCGGCGTTGATCTCGATTCACTCTCAGGACTCGCTACATGAACGTCGCGTTAGATGATTGTTTGGTGAAAGGCGACAGTGTCGCCGGTTTACTCGACTCCGCTTTAGATGCCGGTGGTGGCTTGCTGCGTCTGACGCCGACGTGGGTGCCTCGTTCGTTTTTGCATCCCGGTCGCCGCATCAAGTTGCATCCGAACGACTACTATCGTTTCGGGGCCGATCGCGGTGGGATCGATGAACGTTGGTTCGGCAGTACGACTGAAGCGGCCAATGAAGGTCGAGTCTGGCATGAGGGCTTGAGCTTCTGTCTGTTCGAAGGCAAAAAGTTTTTGCTCAAGGATGCCGTCGAAGAGGCGGGCAAGCGGCTGATCGGTTCGGCTATTTTCGATAAGTATCAGCGTTGGCCGGTGTACTCCAAGTTCTTCGACAACATGGGGCCGATTCCCCACCACATGCATCAATCGTTTGAAGATGCCAAGTTGGTGGGCCAGGAAGGCAAGCCGGAAAGTTATTACTTCCCGCCGCAATTGAACAACGTCGATAACAACTTTGCTTACACCTTCATGGGATTGGAGCCCGGCACGACGAAGGACGATGTCCGCCGTTGCTTGGAGAACTGGAACGCGGGCGACAATGGCATGTTGGACCTGTCGCGCGCCTATCGACTGAAGCGCGGCACCGGTTGGTTGATCCCACCGGGCGTGCTGCACGCACCAGGCAGCCTGTGTACTTATGAACCGCAATGGGGCAGTGACGTGTTCGGCATGTATCAGTCGATCGTTGAAGGTCGCTATGTGCCTTGGTCGTTGCTGGTTAAAGACATGCCGGAGGAGAAACACCAAGACCTCGACTTCATCGTCGGCCAATTGGACTGGGATAAGAACGTCGATACGCACTTCAAGCAATCGAATTATCTGGAACCGATTCGCGACGAAGCGGCCAGCGGCGATGGCTACGAGGATTTGTGGATCGTCTACGGCACGGTGGATGGCGACCAGTTGTTCAGCGCAAAAGAGCTGACGATCCAGCCCGGTGCGAAGTGCACGCTGAAGGATCCCGGTGCCAGTTCCTGGATCACGGTGCAAGGTAAAGGCCGCATCGGTTCGCTGAATTTGCAGACCCCGGCAATGATCCGCTTTGGTGCCAATACCGAAGACGAAGTGTTTATCTCTCACGAGGCGGCAACGGCCGGCGTGGTGATCGAAAACACCGGCAGCGAACCGCTGGTCGGCTTGCGTTACTTTGGGCCTCACGTCCACGGAAACAATATTCCGGCCGCCGGTGCTTAGTCGCAACGCCCTCTTCCATGGTCACGCCGCCTGCTTTTTCGCTGGCTGCGTGATTCCGCCACAATCGTCCCCGCAATCCATTTTTCCAACGTAAAACGAGAACCCGATGAACAACTATCCGAAGCTTCACAATGCGGCTTGGCCTGGTGTCGTAGGCAAAGGCGGCGAAGGTAACGATCCACCGATCGACCTCGATACGATGCTGGACCTGACGGCTGCCGCGGAAGTGAACGGTCGGAAGTTCGACGGCGTGGATATCTTTTTGTTTGATCCGCATATCTCCATCGATGCGACCGACGCCGAATTGGAAGATGTCGCTGAACGAGTCAAATCGCGGGGGCTGGATATCGGCACGGTGGTGGCACCGGTCTGGGAACCAACCGGCGGTGGGCCTGCGATGGGGTCGCCTGAAGAAGTCGAAGCGTTCTTGACGCAAGTTCGCAAAGGTTGCCAAATCGCGCAGAAACTGCGTCAGTTGGGTGTCCGCCCGCACGGCGTCGTGCGACTGGACAGCGCTTCGTCAGTCGCCGAATGGGTGAAGGATCCGGACACCAATCAGTCCAAGATCGCCGACACATTCAAAGCGGCTTGCGACATTGCAGAGGAATACGACGAACGGTTGGCAGCCGAGGGCGAAATCTGCTGGGGCGGGATGCACAGTTGGCGAAAAATGGTCGACTTGTTGGAAAAGGTCGGTCACCCGGAACGCTTTGGCTTCCAAGCCGACATGGCGCACACGCTGCTGTACCTGCTGGGCTACAACGCTCCCGAAGATGCGATTTTGCCGCAAGATTTCGCCTGGGACGATGCGGAGAAGAAGCACCAAGCGCTGAAGGAATTAACGCACGCCTTGCGGCCTTGGACGATCGATTTCCACGTCGCTCAAAACGATGCCAGCGTGCACGGCACCGGCAGCCATGACAAAACCGGTCGCCACTGCTTGCCAGACGATCCCAACGGCAAATTGGATATCGTCAAAGATGCCGGCTATTGGCTGCGTGATGAGCATGGCGACGTTTTGAAAACGATCCCGCATATCTGCTGGGACGGATGCATGTTCCCGAACGACGTGATGATGAAGCCCGAAACGTGGAACAGCATCCTCGCTTCGATGCTCGAAGTCCAAGCTGCCCACGGCTGGCAAGCTTAACGCGTCCGTTCTCCCATCTCTTTTCCATTCAACCCGCCGCACCAGGAACGAATCCCAATGAAACCGCTAAACATCGGCATGATCGGCTACGGCTTCATGGGCAAAGCGCACACCAATGCGTATGCTCAAGCCAACCACTTTTTTGATTGCGAATACCGCCCAGTCCTCAAAGCCCTCTGCGCTCGCAACAAGGAGAAGGCTCAGGTCTTTGCCGACAACTGGGGGTATGAATCGATCGAAACCGATTGGCGTGAGTTGCTGAAGCGTGATGACATCGATGCGGTCGACATCTGCGTGCCGAATAACTTGCACAAAGAAATTTCGATCGCGGCGGCCAAAGCGGGCAAGATGATCTTGTGCGAAAAGCCGCTAGCGATGAGCGTCGCCGAAGGCGAAGAAATGTGTGCCGCGGTTGAAGCGGCAGGCGTGGCCAACATGGTTTGGTACAACTACCGCCGCGTTCCCGCCGTCTCATTGGCCAAGCAGTTGATCGACGAAGGGCGTCTGGGACAAGTCTTCCATTATCGAGCAAACTTTTTGCAAGACTGGACGATCAACGCGGATGTGCCGCAAGGCGGCGCGGCAACGTGGCGGCTCGATGCCGAAGCGGCCGGTAGTGGCGTGACGGGCGACTTGCTAGCCCATTGCATCGACACCGCACTGTGGCTCAACGGCGACATCGCTGATGTCTCGGCGATGACCGAAACGTTCGTCAAAGAACGCGTGCATGCGGAAACGGGCGAGAAAATGCCGGTCAGCATCGACGATGCGTGCAGCTTTATGTGCCACTTCAAGAATGGCTCACTCGGCTTGTTCGAATCGACCCGTTACGCTCGCGGGCACAAGGCGCTTTACACTTTAGAGGTCAACGGCGAACACGCGTCGCTGCGTTGGGACCTGCATGACCTGCATCGCCTGGAGTACTTCGATCACTCCGACGATAGTATTGTTCGCGGCTGGCGCAGCGTGCATGTTTCCGACGGCGACCAACCGTACATGGGACATTGGTGGGTGCCCGGTTTGCAGATCGGGTATGAGCACACGTTCATTCATCAAGTGGCCGACTTCCTCAAGTCGCTGGAAACGGGCGAGCCGGCACGGCCGAACTTCCGCGACGCGTTGGAAACCCAACGGGTGTGTGACGCCGTCCTCAGCAGCGCCGCCGAGCGCGCATGGAAGAACGTCTAGAGGTTGGCTTTGATGAAGACCCTACAACTGAACCACGTTGCGCTGCATGTCGCCGATGTCGACCGCAGCGTGGCGTTCTATCGAGACGCGTTAAAGCTGGAACCGATGCCGCGACCGGCATTCGATTTTCCCGGCGCGTGGTTTCGGTTGGGGGTCGATCAAGAGTTGCACCTGCTTGGTGATCGCAGCCAAGCGGTCCATTCTGATCATCGGGGCACCCACTTCGCCCTGCTGGTGGACGACATGGACGCCTGGGATCAGCATTTGACGGCCGCCGGCGTGCAGCGGATTCCGCGGAAGACGCGGCCCGACGGCGCCGAGCAGATCTTCGTGATTGATCCCGATGGCCACTGGGTGGAACTGTGCAAACTGCCGTTGCAGCAGTAAACAGCGACCGATGTTCGCCCGCTTGCCATTACAAGCGCCCCGCTATCCAAGATCCCGCTTGCTCGTCTGGCAAGCGGCTACTTTTCTTTCAGCGAACGCACCGCTTCTCGGGCACGTTTCAAGAACTGTGCTTTCGGTTCGCCCGCTTCTAAGAAAATAGGCGGTCCGATCGTGATGCAACTCAGCAGCGGCACCGGCAGGACTTCTCCCCGCGGCAGAATCCGATTGACGTTGTCGATGCAGACCGGCACCAACTCCAGGTCCGGTCGTTTCTTCCCTAAATAGTACAAGCCGCTTTTGAACTCTCCCATCTCCTCGCCGCTGGCTCGACTGCCCTCGGGGAACACGATCAGCGAATAAACGTCGCCCATTTGGCGGATCATCATATCCACCGGGCTCTTGTGGACTTTGATTTCCGTGCGGTCAATCAGCAACGCGTTGAAGGCGTCCGCGATGTGCGGCCGGAACCTGCCCTTGGACCAATAATCCTTGGCGGCGACCGGACGCGTCAGCGCCCGCAGGTGTTTGGGCAGCGCCGACCACAGCACCACCGCATCGAGGTGGCTGGTGTGATTGGCAAAGTAAATGCGTTGGCAGGTATCGGGCTGGCAGTTAACCCAGCGCACCGTGCATCCGCTGAACAGCTTGGCCAGCAGCACAATCGCATGTCCAGTTAGTTTCATGCAGATTCAAACACGGACGAACAAGGGGCAAGGTCGGTAACGCCACATTGTAAGTCGGCAGCCGGTCGGCTCCCAGGTGCCATTTGCAGACGGCCATGGAAGCCCCTTTCAGGCGAAATCACTGCATTCCCACGCTGGGGCTGCCCAGGACGCTGCTGGGGCTGCCGAAGGAGCCAAGCTGCGGCGATGGGTCGGAGGGCAACAGCGACAGGTCGCCAGCGGCTTGCCCAGCGATCGCACTCAGCAGGTTTTCGATCTGCTCGTGACCCCGTTGAGTAGTATGCACAATCAGCAAATCCGAACGCACTTCGGGAGCCGGATTGGTGCTGGTCAAAGCAGCAATGGTCGAGGGACCGCCGAGGTCTTCCCAGAGGTCGGGTTGAATCGTTTGCACGATTAACTTCCTCGCGTCCGCGGCTTGCAAGCCCGCCAAATCCACTCGATAGATGGCTCCCAACAGGTTCGACTCCGCAGTTGCCGTGGTGGTGACTTGCAAGACTTCATCACGGATTTGATAGGTCAAATCGAGCGGGTCCAACAACATCCGCAGCGCGCTGCGGAGCGAGACCTCCCGCACATCGATCGATACCGGCACATCGGTCGACTCACCGATTTCTTCAAGAGATCGCTGATCGATTACTATCGGCAGATCGTGCTGTTGAGAGAGGTTATTTACCACCGCCAGGAGGCTCTCTTCGCGAAAGGAATAGGAGGTCGATTGGTCCAGCTTTTTGTCCATCGCTTCGGCTTTGGCCGATGCGCGTCCCAGCCAAGTGCGCAGACGAGGCGAACGGTTGGTCACCTGCGTTGGATCGTCAAGCGCCGGAGCTTTCGGCGGTGCCGCAAAGGGATCGGGCGCCGTTGCACCGCCGAAAGGATCGCTCGTCAAAGCATTCTTCGGCGCGGTCTCCTCAGCCGGTGTACCAAACGGATCCTGAACCGTCGGATTTGCAAAAGGGTCTGTATTCCGTTGAGCTAGTGCCAGCGGCCCGGTCAGCCATAAGCAGCCAGCAGCCACAAGAAGAGGAAACGCAGAGACGTTGGGCATTGTGCGACCAAGGTTCGAGAAAAAAAACGGCCCACGGCTAGCGCCTGAGGTTCACGGTTACGGCTGGCGCTGGTCGCTTCAATGGCGAAGCCATGGCAGGTTGTAGCCACGGACGTGAGTCCGTGGTGCCAAGCTTTTCCTAGGGCTAGCGTCCTAGGTTTGTGCCGATGATCGCTTTGCGTTTGGGAGCAAACGGCCCACGGCTAGCGCCTGAGGTTTACGTCGTTCGTGTCGTAGCTGATGGTCAGTTTAACGCATCCGTGGAAAACAACGCAAAGAAAATTCTTTACGAGACTGGGCCTGCAGTCTTTTGCTTTCACTCTGGCGGGGTGATCAGATAATGGCATTCGATGCACGATCTCTCGAGCCGCAAGATCGCCTCTTTGGCAGATTCCCGATCTTTCGCGTTCGCGGCGACTCGGATGTCTGCAATGGCTCGATAAAAGTCTTCGCCGTATTTTTCGTAGACATCCGTGGCCAAGTAGCCATTGATGGTGTTGGCGCTACTTTTCATTCGGACCGCCGCCTCGCTGACCTCTTCCAGCCTTCCGCGGACGACTGCGTGCAACACGTCGTCCATCGCATCGGATTTCTCTTGCATCAGTTGGTTCTTCAGTGTCGCCTGCTGAGGATTCGCGTCAAACTCACCCGCCCATTTCCAAGCCAACTGCAAAAGTAAAAGCAACAAAACGCCGGCCACGATACCGCTGACCACGGCTACAGGCTGTTTGCGAATCAGACTCATTCAGCTACTCCCGCGACAAACATAATTACCAGCCAGCCTTCCTCTGCCGCATCCTTTGGGCCGGTCCGCCAAACCAGACGCTTCCGCTGGTTTCCCGCTGGCTAACGAATGGGAACGGCAAAGCGTTCAAGCATGAGTCGCTGCCGTTTCGCTGTCTACACCGTCTAGCGCTAAGAAAAGCATTGCGATTTTCGAAGAGTCGCTGAACTATCGGCTTGTCGTGTCAGAAACGATGGCGACGAGGGTTAAACTCTCTGGGGACATAAGGTGTGCTCTGTGAGAGCGTGGGGCGTTCGCATTCGTTATCATGAACCGCCGAGGGACAATGGGATGCCCAAATTCTCAGAAACCAGCGAAAGCCTGATCGTGCGGGTTCGCGATCCGTCGAATCAGGCGGCCCGGGATCAATTCGAACAGCTCTATTGCCCCGTCATTTTCAGAACCGCCCGAGCCAAGGGACTGCAGCACTCCGATGCACTCGATTTGGTGCAACAAGCAAGTCAGCACGGTTTTCGGGCCGTTGGCCCCGAAACTCTCCTCCGACATTCGTCAGAGGTAGGAGCCGAGCCGGCATGCGGAACAAAAACAAAGGTTCGAATCGTTTTTTCGGACGGCTAATTTTTGCTTGCCTGGCCGTTGACAAGCGAAATCGCTGCAGCTAACTTGCTGAGACTGATTCTCAATAGTTGCTCAAGCCAGCCATTCTTTGTCGCTCAAGTCGCGATAGCCAGCCAGGGCCTGAATCACACGGAGACGCGCCGATTTTGTCGTGCAGCGTCTGTTTCTGTTTGCTAGATCCCTGCTCTGTGGAGAGTCAGGAGGTCTGCTAAGCCATTTTACAGAGGTGATTTTGTGTCCCTACCCAAATCCTCGGGCAGGTCTGCCTTTACGCTCGTCGAGCTCCTTGTGGTCATCGCCATCATTGGCATTTTGGTCGGTTTGCTGCTGCCCGCGGTCCAGGCCGCACGGGAGGCGGCGAGGCGGATGCAGTGTTCCAATAATCTCAAGCAGGTCGGGTTAGCGCTGCATAACTACCACGACGTCCACAATAGCTTGGCACCAGGTTGGGCCGATTGGGATGGCGTTTATTCGGCACCGACGATGGTTAGGTCCGCGCATGTGAATGTCGCCGTGCTGCCCTACTTAGAAGGTGGCAATGCCGAGCAGCGATACGACTACGACGTGCCTTGGAATCACCCGAACAACATCGCGATGGCGAACATCATGCCGGTGACTTACCAGTGTCCGTCGACACCTGACGCGGGCCAGCTGGGGCCCGATGGTTTTCTTACGTCGGACTACACCTATGTTCGCAGCGCGTCGGACTGGAATGCTCACCTAGGATCGGAGCACGCCATGTTCGAGATCAACCACTTTCGCAGGTTCCGCGACGTGCTTGATGGGCTTTCCAACACGATTCTGCAATATGAGTCGAGCGGTCGGACTCAATCTTGGGTCAACGGTCGGCAAACCGGGGCTCCCGCGTGGTGGGACGGTCGCTACCGCGCCTGGACCGGGAACTTCAATGCCAACTGGTTTTACACTGCGGAGTTCACTCTGGATCCGAGCGGTGGCGAGCCACTCGTGAACTGGTTCGTTGGCTCGCGGATCATTAACACGCACAACTGGAACGCACCCTACTCCTTTCACCCAGGCGGGGTTCAGATCAGTTTGGGCGATGGCTCGGTGCGTTTCCTTAGCGAACACACCAACATCGACATCATCAACGCGCTGACTTCGATTAACGGATCTGAAGTGATGGAAGGGTTTGAATGATTCATCAGACATCGCTGCGTCGCCGCACGTCGCCATCGTGGGCAGCTAAGTCCTGGGTGGGAAACCTGCTGATCGTGAGTGCAATCTTGGTTTGCCAGGGTTGCGGTGGAGAGGCTTGGCAGGCTGCGACCCATCCATCATCGGGCAGCTTGACCGTTAACGATCAGCCGGCAGTCGGTGCCGTGGTCGAACTGCACAGTGTTGGGAAGCAGCCTGATACACGGAACTCTCGGCCGTGGGCGATCGTCCAGGCGGACGGTTCTTACACATTGTCGACCTATCAGTCGGGCGACGGCGCTCCGCTGGGCGATTACGCGATTACCATTCGCTGGCCTCCCGATGTGACACAGCCTTCGATGGAGGATCAACTCGGCGGCGCCTACGCGACGGCTCAAAAAACGAAGTGGAAGGTCACGATCAACGACGGTGAAAATGTTTTGCCGGCGATCGCGATCGAAGATGTCAAGTTGCAAGGCAAAGCGTCGGCGGATGGGTCGCGTAAGGCACCGCCCATGCCACACCTCGGCGAAGAGACCGCGGGACGATGAAGCGGAAAACAAGACAGCTTTGGCTGGGAATTCACCGCTGGCTCGGCTTGACCGTCGGACTGGTGTTTGTCCTGATTGGGCTGACCGGAAGTGCCTTGGTCTTTGACCATGCGATCGACGAGTGGCTGAATCCAGATTTGTTGCTGACACAAAACGAAGGCACGCCGGCTTCGTTGCAAACAATCATCGCATCGGCGGAATCGACCTTCTCGGGTCAGGCATTGTCGGTTTCCAAGCCTCGCGTTCCGCAGGGTGTGTACGAAGTTTGGTTTCGCGTGGGTGAAGAGCAAGACCCGAAGTTTTGCCAAGTGCTCGTCGATCCTTACACGGCCGAAGTCAAAGGCCAGCGTGTGTGGGGCGAGTACCTGATGACTTGGATTTACCGTTTACACTTTCGCCTGATGGCAGGAGAAATCGGCGCGATTCTTGTTGGCGCGATCGGCGTGCTGATCCTCCTGTCGCTCGCTTCGGGGATCTACCTGTGGTGGCCGCTGTGGAAGCACAGCTTTCGCGCGGCGTTCAGCGTTCGGTCGGGCAAAAGGGTCTACGATGTTCACAAGACCACGGGCATCGTGAGTTGTCTGTTGCTGGGGATGTTGGCGTTTACCGGCACCTACATGGAATTTCCGAACGCCTTTCAAAAGTTGCTGAAGCCCATCTCTGCGGTCAGTGAGCATCCCGAAGGGCTGAGGTCGACGGGGGGAGAATTTCAGCAGCCTCTCACCCCAGATCAAGCCGTCGCGGCGGCTAAGAAACATTTCCCGGAAGCGAAGTTTGATCATTTGCATCCTCCGGAAGGCAAGGATGGAGTTTATGAAGTCGCGTTTCGGCAACCGGGTGAAGTCCAACTGTCTTTTGGGAGGTCCCAAGTCTTTCTCGACCAATACAGCGGCGAGGCTTTGGTGATCCGAAGTCCAGCGGGCTTTACCGCCGCGGATGCCTTCATCGCTTGGCAGTTTCCACTGCACAACGGTGAGGCGTTCGGGCTGTTCGGGCGTTGGCTGGTCTTTGTTTCCGGAACGCTGCCAGCGATCTTGTTTGTCTCGGGGTTGCTGGTTTATCGGCGGCGAAGCGGCAAGCGGAAAGCCTTGTCGTCGACAGCCAACGCTGCGTCCTGACCTTGCCTGGCCGAAACAGATTTACGGCAAGAAGGGAATCTCATAGCGAAGCTGTTCGAAGGCGTCTTCGTCGTCGTGTGAATCCGCGTTGTGGAAGTAGCTCCAGATCGCTTGATCGACCGTCGCGGCCTGTTCGCCCTGCGATGCAGTCTGTTCACCCTGGCCGCGCAGCTGACGGTTCAGCGCGTTGATCACCGCCAGTGCATCGGCAGGCGAGACTCCACCGTCGGCGTTCGCGTCCCCAAAACTAATCGCACCATCAAAGAACGCATCGGTAATCGGAATGTTAATCCCCAGACCCACGCGTTGCCCGCGGTTGAGCGTGTTGATCACCGCCAAGGCGTCGACCGCTTCGACTCGCCCGCTGTTATCGACATCGGCGGTCTGCAAGAAATTGGTTCGGTAACGCGTCGTCCAGACATCGATCTGTTCGCCGCTTTGCTGATGCCGCCCGATCAAACGACGTTCGTCACCCGCCCCCGAGTCAAAAGGATTGACAGAGCCATCGGGCGGAACCGTAACGTCGATCCGCACGTCGATCCGCCAGTTTGTCACCTCGCTCACACGAATGCGGTCGAGAGCTCCCTGGCGGACGGCCAGCGTTTGCTCGGCGGGATCTAACAGGCGGACACTTTCGGTATCTAGCAGCAAATCGTTGTGTTGTTCGGCATCCAATTGCAGTCGCGGAAAGTCGCCCGCCTGGATGTTGGGATCGGTCAGGTCCAGCGTCCCGGCGCCCAGGAGATTCAACACGTTCTGACCGCCGTTGCCCTGCACACTCAGGCCACCCGGAGGAGGCGTGAAGCCGCTGCCGAAATCGATCGTCACCGAATCGTTGCCCGCCCCGGCGTCCACAACCAGCGCATCGCCCGAGTCGGCTGGACTGCGAAACAGTTCGGTGGTCTGGTTGCGGACCACATGCTGGTTGCCCTCAAGGAGGATGACGATCGCCTGATCCAGGGCCTGCTGTTCGTAAGCCCCGATGTCGACGGTGCCATCGGATATACGGACAAACGGCGCGCCACGTTGGTCGGTCGTGAGTGGGTTGCCGTCGGAGTCCACGGCCAAGGCGTCATCGCCCGCATCGATGGCGGGGCTGCCGTCCAACAACGCATGCGTTTGGGTTGGTCCGCCGTTGTCGGCAAGCAGCGGGGCAACGGTACCATCAACCGTGTGACTGACCAGAACAGTCGTCCAGTCGACACCCAACAGGTTGCCGTCGGCTGTGTTTGTCAGCGAAGTGCCTGAGGTGTTTCCGATCAGACTGTGGCGGACTTCCAGGTCGTTTTCCGGGTCGCCGGGGGCAACAAAATCGGGTGCTGGGGAATCTGCATCACTATCTTGATTGCCCGCGATCATCGAATTGTGAATCGTTAGGCGTTCATCGTCATTGAAGTTATCCGCGAGCATCCCGATACCACCGCCGCGCGCTGAAGAAACGTTACCCGTGATCGTGCTCTGAACGATGCGAACCGTCGAGTCGTCAAACCACAAGCCACCGCCGTCCGCACCATTCCCCGCCGTGCTGTTGCCCGAGACGGTGCTGTTGGTCAGCGTCACCGCGCCAGAAAACGTAAAGATCCCGCCGCCAAAAGCGAAGTCTCCCACGGTGCTGTTTCCCGGGACGGTGCTGTCGGTCAGCGTCACCGCGCCAGAAAACGCCCAGATTCCACCGCCAGTTTTAGTGCTCTGGTTTTGAGATAGGGTCGAGTTAATTGCGAGCACATCACCCTGGAATATTCCCACACCGCCGCCAACGCTTGTGGCGACGTTGCCAGTGATCACGCTGTCGATTAGCGTAACATCTCCGGTTTCCGAATGAACTGCGCCACCTCCTCCTCCGGAACTGTCTGCTCGATTGTTCGAGAGGGTCGAACGTACTATTTCGATGGCTCCGGAATCGGTTTCAACAGCACCTCCGCGAGCGAATGCACCACTGACACGATTGTTCGTCAGCAGGCTGTCCGAAATCGTGAGACTCCCCGTGGAGATCGATCGAATCGCACCCCCGCTAAAGGTTGAGTCTTCAAATCCCGCGTTGTTTCCGATCGTTCGTCCTTGCGTCAAGGTCAAACCCCCGACATGCACATCGACTCCATCTCCTTCGATGTTGAAAATCCGCGACTGCTGGTTCGCATCGATCGTCAAGTTGTCTTGCCCGGGGCCGTTGATCGTCACGCTGTCGGTGATCTCCAGATGCGTTCCGCCCAGTGTGTTCCTCCCACCGATGCCGGTCGCATCGATCGTCAGTGAACCGCTCTGCAAGTTGGCCGCCTCGATCGCGTCGCGAAGGGTCACCTGACTATCACCCAACAACAACGTGTCCTCGGTCGAGGTGACGACAAGATCCGCGCCGCCCAGGGTCACCTGCTCGAACGCTCCGATATCCACACCGCCGAACGAGCGAGTGAAAATGCCACGTCCGTCGACAAGCAGCGGCACGTCATCGCCTCCCCCTACGACGCCGTCCGGCCCCGGATCGACGGCCAAGGCCGGATCCCCACCATCGATCGCCGGGTTGCCGGCGATGCTGAGCAGCGCATGAGTTTGCCGAGGCCCACCGTTATCCGACAGCGACAAATCGATCACCGACGGGGTGATGAAAGGGAGGTCGGTGGGATCATTCAAACGCCCGTTGGCGCCGTCGTCAGAAAGATTGTTGCCCAACGAAATGATCGTCGCACCCGTGCCCCCGTTAAAGTTGAAGTCACCGACGTTGCGAAACCCGTCGGGATGATTGGTGATGATCGAATTTCCGATGCGAATCACCGACGAAGCGGCACCGTCCTGAGACAGCGAATGAACGGCCGCAGACCCGGACTGTTGGTTGCTTGTGACGGTAGACTGCAACAGCGTTGTTCGGGCCGTCTCGTTCTGCCCCCCAGCGATGTTGAAGATCCCGCCGCTCTGATTGCTCACTTGATTTCCAGAAATGGTGCTATTGACCACATTCATCTGGCCGTTGTAGTTCGTGATCGCTCCGCCTGAATTCGCATTGTTGTTGGTCAAAGTGGACGATCGCACGCTCGCCGTCGCCTTCAAGTTGAGGATGCCACCGCCCAGTCCCGACGCGGTGTTCCCTGAGAGCGTCGATTCGATAACACTCAACGCACCGGTATTGGCGATCCCGCCGCCATCACCCGCAGTCACCTCGTTCTGCGTGATTTCGGAACGGATCAGGTTGACGGTTGCTTGGGTCGCGGTCGCGATGCCGCCGCCTTGTCGGCGTGCTCGATTGTCCGTGACCACGACGTCCAGCAATGTCACATTGCTGCCGACACTGCCGCTGGCAAAGATCGCACCGCCGCTGGCGTCGGCTCCGCTGGCAGCGACCGCCCGACCGCCTCGAATCGTCAACCCCTCAATCGTGATCGCGTGGTTGCCGAACGTCTGGAAGACCCGTTCGTTGATCCCCGAATCGCCGCCGGCGTCGATGACGGTCAGGTTCGGGCCGCTGCCGAGGATCCGAACCGGTGTATTGATATCCAGATCGCCGAACGCGTTGTCGTTCTCGGCCGTGCCACTGCAAGTTAGGGTGAATTGACCCGACGGCAGGATGATCTCATCGACGTCGCTCGACCCGTTGGAATTGGCGGTCGTGATCGCCTCACGAAGACTCAACACGCCGTCGCTGGGATTGACGACATCCAGGGTCGTGCTGACCAAGAACACCGCCAGCAAGCGGCGATCTTCCAAGCGTTCAAAACCGCAGCGTTTGCGGCGGAGCCGTTCCATCTCCTAAGACGCGCGAATTCGGCGGGTTGAACGGTTTTTGAACATTGGCACGTTCGACTCCTCAGTCAACTTGCTTTGGCATGAATCGAAATTACAGCGCTATCCTGAAACCAACTGCGCCTACCCTACACGCACAGGATCACCAGCGCGGGAATCTGAAAAAAAAACTCATAATCCATGAGGGCGTGCTCATCGAAACTTTTATCGAGACAACTTCATTTAGCCTAGCGGCAAGAAAACGCTGCCAAGTCGCAGGCACCCTCCCGTGTGCCGTCCGCCTAACCGGAACCGAATTCCAGCGTAAGCAGACGGCAGGACCGACCGTCGGAGGACGACGTCGGCGTTTCCAGTCGCCGGGATGCCGGGCCGATTCCAAATTCCGACCGCATCGATTTCAGGACGGAAAACGCAAGTGCTCAGGCACGCTTTGTAAGGCTTCATCGGGTAATTCATACGTCCGTGCGACCAGGTCGCGATCTTCGTTGACCACTGCGGGATAGACCGAACCGGCGAGCACCTCGACGGCGAAGATCTCCTGCACGGCGTCTTCGAAGTTGACATAGCCGACCAATTGGCCGCTGTCGATGTTGACGACCCAGACGCCACAATTCCGCTCGGTGAGCGCCTTTTCCGCGATCGGCACGCCGCCAAAAACAGCCGACTCGCGCACCTGCGACAACCCAATGAACGCCAGCGGCCCGCAAAACGACAACCCGCGCGTGAATCCGGATAGCTCGATGATCGATTCGTACTGGCCTGTCGCTAGATCGACATACCCAAACCCGCCCGTCCCCGAGTGCAGCAGATACAGCCGTCCGTTGTACCATCGCGGCGAATGCGACATCGACAACCCGCGAGCGATATTTTCACCCGTAGGGACATCGATCAGCACGCCGCCGTCGCCTTTGTTTTGCCGCCAGCCGTTCGGTTCGTTGGTCTCGCCGAGCGCCGTGACATAGCGAACCGCTCCGTCGCGAACCGCCATCCCGTTGAGATGACAGCAATCGCCGGGAAGGTACGCGGTGATAAACGGCGGCCGCCAGACCGGTTGGAAATTGTACGTGCCGCTGCGTTTCGCCAAGCAGGAAAACCGCGTGTTGATGAAGACCACATCGTCATCCACCCACGCCATCTCGTGGATGTCGATGTCGCCGGTCGAGTGCGCGACCCGAGGCAAAAAGCAGGCGTCATGCGGGCGCGGCGGGTTGACCCGGGGCGGGACGGGATTGGGATCGCTTTTAGGATCGGTGTCGGTGTTCTGTGCAAATTTCTCCGGTTCATTCAAACGCGGACAGACGGCCGGAATGTTATGAAATTCCCAAACCTGCATCGCGGTCCCCATCGCAAATCGATGCGGCTGGACCGCAGGCCCCATCGGCTTTTCGAACATGCGAAAGTGCGTGTTCAGGACGCCGTTTTCCGCACGCAGCAACACCAACTTGCCCGCTTGGTAGGTGCTGACCAACAGCGTGATCCCCAACTGTTCGAGCATCGCCGACAAACTCGACGTGTGGACCGAACGGAGCGGCTCGTTGGCGAGCGGTTCATGATTCACGGGAAGCTCTGGAAACAGAAGACGATCGGCAGACAAAACGGTTGTTAGCTTGGCGAGCCGACGCCAACGGTCGCAGGATAACGGTTCTCACGGTAAGAAAGGAAGGTCATAGCGAAGCTGGTCGAAGGCGTCTTCGTCGTCGCGTGGATCCACGTCGTGGAAGTAGCTCCAGATCGCTTGATCGATCTCCTTGGCCTGTTCGCCCTGGGACTCGTTCGGTGACTCACCCTGCCCGGCCTGAGTTTTCGCTTGCTGATGGAGGGCGTAAATCACCGCCAATGCATCGGCCGGCGAGACCTCTTCGTCTCCGTCGACATCCATGGAATGGCCCCCAATACCCAACAACGAATCGGTTGTCGGAATGCGACTCCCCAACCCCGCCCGTTGGCCTCGTTGGAGGGCATTGAGCACTAACAAAGCATCAAACGCTTCCAAGCGACCATTGTCGTCCACGTCGGTCGCCTGATTGAAAACCACGCTGGGACTCGCCTCGCCCTGCGCGCCGGTTGGCTGAACAAGCGTCTGCCGCTCGTAGGCTCCGATGCACGAATTGCCAGTCCACCCAGAGAGGCCTGATTATCGGGACTGGTAGCGGTTACTAAAACATCGATTTGCCCTTCAGAGTTCGGCAGCGTCTGCACGGCAAACTCATCCAGTGGCGCGTTCGTGCCTTCCTCCCCGTTGACCCACAAGCGCGACTCTGTTCCGCTGATCTTCGGGATTTGGGTGAAACGGACCTAGTCATCGTTGATGTCGACCGACTGACTGGCGTTCCAGCCGTCGCTTGCTAAGCCAAACACATACACGTCGTACCGCGTGAATGGAGCAAGGTTGTTCCATGTCGCTCGGATCGTTTGGTCAGCGCCGTTGACGAATTGCCGACCGCCCAAATCCTCCAGCGACGGCTCGCCAGCGTTCCGCGTCGGAATCCTCGCGGCCGCGATCGCTTCGGCGGCGGGCAGTGCCTGCGAATTGCCATCACCTCCACCGACGGACGAGGTTATCGCCAAACCGACATTGGTTGCCTGGCCCAGTTCGTCGATCAGGTTGTTTTGATCGAGCGTCAACGATCCTGCGGGTCGTGTGCTGAAATCGGCGAGATTCCAATTCGTTGGACTCGCCGGCGCGGCCGCGTCACCAGCGTTGAAGTCGACCCCAACAACGCCGCCAGCAAGCTCCTCGCTTTCAGACGCTCCAACCGGGGTGCGACACATCGTTGTCGCCGGACGCCCGAGCGTCGAATCTCCTTGGTCATCTGCAGGGAACTCAGGATTTGAGGACTGACAAAAGACCTCGGTGAGGCATGCCATTGAGCCGCACCAGGACGCAAACAAAAATCTCGGTTCCATCGCAACGACCAAAAACCTCCTTGTCCTCGGGGGAATTCCAACTCTCCAGAACGAGGGCGACCAAGCTTGACGCCAAGTGTAATTGCCATCGAAAGAGGGGGTACATCATCCCGCCGCGGGACCGACGGCTACTTCGTTTTCAACACGTTTTGCTCGACAACGCCAACAGGACCCTGCACCTGAACCACCTTGGCCTGGGGGTCAGCGGAGATTGCCGTGTTGCCATACACGTGAGCGGGTTGCGGACTGTCCGTGATCACGATGGCCGTTTTCTGAAAGTCACCAATCGTATTTCCCGAAACCAACAGCGTCGAATTTTTAGCGGCGACTGCCGTCCGGTAACCGGTGAATGTGTTGTCGCTGATCGTGGCGATGGACGCTTCCCACACCCAGATCGCGTTGCCTTGCTGCGCTCCTGCACCCGCCAATGTATTGGCCTTGATGGTTGCGGTTCCCTGCACCAAGATCGCCGCCACGCCACCGCCCGTGATGTGGTTGCGTAGTATCGTTGCCGTCGAACCGTCTTTGACAGCAATGATCGGTGCCATGCCCCGGCTACGCGAGAGCCGGTTATCGGTGATCGTTGCGGTCGCCCGATCGGTCACTCCAATCGCAACCAGCTTGTTGCCAAGGCACCGGTTCTGGTGAATCGTTGCCGTCGCTTGACCTTGAAGTCCGATGCCCGCCCGTTCATTGTCCTGGCATTCATTACCGACAATCAGCGGCGACGCTCCATTGCAGCCAATGCCGGCCAGCTTGTTCTGTGTGCAGACATTGTTTCGCAGCAGCGGGCTGGCGCCATCTCGACAACCGATCCCGGCCATTGCATTTTCATAGCAGGCGTTGCCTTCCACGACCGGTGTGGTGCCTTCCATGCGAATGCCGATGCCGGCCCGTCGATTCCGGTAGCACTGGTTTCCCCGCACGATGGGCTTGGCTCCCTCCCGGCAACCAATGCCTGCCCGGACATTCTCATAACATTCGTTGTCAACGAGGATCGGACTCGCGCCGCGGCAACCAATCCCGGCGCGCAAGTTCTCGCGACAGACGTTGCCTCGGATGATCGCTTTGGCCTCTTCGGCTACGCCGATACCGCCACCCATATTTCGAAACACAATGTTATCGGTGATGAGCGATTCGGTCGTTGATCGTTCCTGACCGAGAATGCCGATCCCGACATCGCCGTTGTGATGGACGATGTTGTGCAGAACAACGCAGCGGACCCCTTGAATCGCGATCGCAGGCACGGTCCCTTCGGCCTGCACGGAACCTTCATCATCGCCTAGCGCTTCACCTTGGGAATCAAAATGTTTTTTCCAGAGGGCATCGTCGTAACGTCCGACGTTGGTGATCGTGAAGCCATCCAGGGTACTGCCTTCGGCCATCACCACTCCCGGTTGCTGACCTTCGACGCCACCGTCAATGATCGTTGCCTCGGCGCGCCTCAAGCCTGCGGTGCCTTGGGTGTCATCTCCCTCGCTGCGGATGATCACATGCGGCTTGAGCCGAAGCCGCTGCGGATACTTGCCCGCAGCAACGAGAATCACGTCATCCGCCGCGGCTGCGTCGATCGCGGCTTGAATCGTTTGGTGGTCCCGCGGAACCCGAAGCGTCGCTGCGTCGACGTGATGAGCGGTCGCAGTTATCAATAGGCTGAATAGCAGTCGGCGTAGCATAAAGAGGGTCCTGAAGCGTAAGTCAGCATGTAATGGATCGGATATAAAAAAGCGTCCGTCGTCAGGCGAATATTCGGAACTGGCTCGGCTGTGACTTCCGGCCGCAGCCTGCATGCGAACGTCTTACGAACGTTGGCCAACGAGCTGCCTTGATCGGTTGAGTTTGTTCTCGTCGTGGTGCGTGGATCTGCCGGGGAATGATGCGAATCATCGGGAATCCAAGCCATGTTATCTTACTAATCACATTCGCAGTGAATCGCGTTAGTCGCGAGCAACGACTCCACCTTTTCTTCAAACCGAAACAAGTCGGAGAACGTCAAGCCACCAGTCAGCGTTCACGCCGCGCGCCTCTCAGAGCAGACGGCAGCTGTGGAAGGCGTGACGGAGAGAGTGGAGAGCCTTTGCCCGCTAATCACGCGAATCAGGTTCAGGGGAGTATCTTCTTCAATCGTGGGGAAATTGCTCCCAGCGATCATCAGGATTTCTTTCTCGTGTGTACGAGTCGCTCCCATGCAAGCTTTGGATGACCACCAAAGTTAACCAAAATGCCCAACTCGTAGCCGGACGCGTTTAGATAATTGATGACTTGTGCGCGATGCTGATCCGTTAGTCTGCTGATAGCTTTGATCTCGACAATGAGCTTTTCGTAGCAAATAAAGGCCGGAACGAACTTCTGTTTGAGTTCTCTCCCTCGGTAAGAGAAACGCAACGCTTGCTGAGGCACGAAAGGTATCTACTGGGATTCCTTTTCAATCTCTAAGAATTCCTGGTACACCGACTCCAGAAAGCCACATCCTTTCTCGTTGTCAACCTCGAAGCAGGCACCGATGATCTTGAAGCACTCTTTCTTGTAAATTAAATCTGCCATTTCATGCTCTCCGAGCAGAGAAGGTTTGCCCGCTAAGAATTTCTCCAAAAATTATTGAGAAAAATCTGCCCCCACGCGTTAGCTCTTCGTTTGGCTTAACGCCTTACGTCTAAATAAGTTGTACCGAAAACCTTATTGCGAGTTGCTGAATGATGCCAACGCACGCTTCGAAGAACCGATTCCTGGCACCCTGAAACGAATTCTTGTGCGCGCGTCTTCGCGGGCACATCCCTGACCCATAAGACCATGCTCGCTTAATAATTGGCTCCATTTATCTCCCGCTTCCCACGCAGCGTACAAACTCGTTTTCAGGTTCTCGATCGCTGTGGCAACGGCGATCCTTTCTTCTTCGATGATTCGATCGATGTATCGCGGGAAGTTCCGATTCAAGACGATCTCTTTGATCTTGTTATGCGGAACGCAGCGGACGACGCAGTTGACGTTTTAGTCATAGTGATACGGCTAGTAAATCGGATCCAGGGGGCTTGAAAGCCTTTCGTTTTGGGCACGGCGTTTCTTTAAAGGACTGGGCGTCAAATCGACGGGCCACCTGATCGTTCGTGGTCGGCCAGATCGTTCGTGATGGTAACGGCGTCGCGCTTGCTCGGTGTCGAAACGAAACAAGGTTGAATCGAAGACGATCCAACCTTGTGTGTTCCGCTACGTTTCAAATCGCAAAAAAGGCTAGCGTCCCTGCGGCAAAACCCTGTTAGGCCTACCTCCTGGTCTAGCGTTGCTTCAACGCCACGCGCGTCCCTCCTGCTCGGACCGATCGATCGAGATCGAAGCGGTCGAGATTCATCACTTTGTTCCAGGCTGCTACAAAGTCGGCGACGAATTTTTGCTCCGCGTCGTCACTGGCATAGACCTCTGCCAGAGCGCGAAGTTGTGAATTCGAACCGAAGACCAGATCGACCGAACTGGCTTTCCATTTGACATCCCCTGTTTCACGATCAAGTCCTTCGAAGAAGTGATCGCAGACGGGCGACTTTTGCCACACGGTATCCATATCGAGTAGGTTGACGAAGAAGTCGTTTGTCAACGTTTCGGGATGCTCGGTGAAGACCCCCAGTTGCAAGTTGTCCGCGTTCGCGTTCAGCACTCGCATACCGCCAACCAAGACGGTCATCTCCGGTGCCGACAGCGTCAGCAGGTGAGCTCGATCGACCAACAACTCTTCGGCAGGTCGGTCGATCGTCTGACCGAAGAAGTTGCGGAATCCGTCGGCGGTCGGCTCGAGCGGTGCGAAGGACTCTACATCGGTCTGCGCTTGCGAGGCGTCGGTTCGTCCCGGCGTGAAGGGAACCTCCACCTCGTGTCCCGCCTGTTCGGCGGCCGCTTCCACCGCCGCACAGCCACCCAGCACGATCAGGTCTGCCAGCGAAACGCGTTTGCCGCTCGATTGCGAGCCGTTAAAGTCTTGCTGGATTTGCTCCAGCGTTTTCAGAACTTTGCCCAACTGTGCGGGCTCGTTGACCGCCCAGTCCTTTTGCGGAGCCAGACGCAGGCGTGCGCCGTTGGCTCCACCCCGTTTGTCGGTGCCACGATACGTCGACGCGGAGGCCCAAGCGGTTTCGACGAGTTGTGAAATCGAAAGACCTGATGCCAAGATCTTGCTTTTCAGTGCCGCAATCTCGGGGGTTCCGATCAGTTCATGATCGACAGCGGGAACAGGGTCTTGCCACAATTGTGGCTCGGCCACTTCCGGACCAAGGCAACGCGAGACCGGTCCCATGTCGCGATGCGTCAGCTTGTACCACGCCTTGGCGAAAGCTTCTTCAAATGCGGCCGGGTTTTCGTGAAAGCGTTTGGAGATCTTCCGGTAAGCCGGGTCCATTTTCAACGCGATGTCGGTCGTGAACATCATCGGAGCGTGCGACTTGTCGGGGTCATGGGCATCGGGCACGGTGTCTTGTGCGGCTTCGTCCACAGGCGACCACTGCCAAGCTCCGGCGGGGCTTTTCACCAACTTCCATTCGTAGTCAAACAGGTTGTCGAAATAACCGTTGGACCACATCGTCGGCGTCGACGTCCAAGCTCCTTCCAAGCCGCTGGTGATGGTATCCCCAGCGTTGCCGGTACCGTACGTATTCTTCCAGCCCAGCCCCTGTTCTTCGAGTGGAGCGGCTTCGGGTTCCGGACCGACGAACTTGCTCGGGTCCGCGGCACCATGCGATTTGCCGAACGTGTGTCCGCCGGCGATCAGGGCCACGGTCTCTTCGTCATTCATCGCCATTCGGCCAAACGTCACGCGAATGTCTGTCGCCGCGGCGACCGGATCCGGTTTGCCGTTGGGGCCTTCGGGATTGACATAAATCAGTCCCATCTGCACGGCGGCGAGCGGGCTTTCTAGTTCGCGACCTTCGCTGTAGCGTTTGTCGCCCAACCACTTCGTTTCAGGGCCCCAGTAAACATCCTGCTGCGGCTCCCACACATCTTCGCGTCCACCCGCAAATCCAAACGTTTCGAAACCCATCGACTCCAAGGCGCAGTTGCCTGTCAAGACCATCAGGTCGGCCCACGAGATTTGCTTGCCGTACTTCTGCTTGATCGGCCACAGCAATCGACGGGCTTTGTCGAGATTGGCGTTGTCGGGCCAACTGTTCAGCGGCGCGAAACGTTGCGTGCCGTACGATGCACCGCCGCGACCGTCGCTAACGCGATACGTTCCCGCGCTGTGCCACGCCATTCGAATGAAGAAGGGTCCGTAGTGTCCGTAGTCGGCCGGCCACCAATCTTGAGAGGTGGTCATCAATTCTTTGATGTCTTGCTTGACCGCCTCAAGGTCGAGTTTTTGGAACTCCGCGGCGTAATCAAAATCCTCATCCATCGGATTGCCCATCGGCGAATTCTGATGCAGGATTGCTAGATTCAACTGGTTGGGCCACCAGTCACCATTGGAATAGACGCCCGCCGCGGTGTGGCGGTTACTCGGCGCGTTGACGTCGCCCATCACGGGGCATTTGGCGGCGGCGGACGCTTTGCCACCGGGGCTCGCTGTGGACGGCTCCTGAGCGAAACCCGACGTGGCAATGCAAAGCAACGCCAGGCTGGTTGTCACACGAGCCAACGGGACTGTGAACGTCATCATCATCTCTCCTGAAGGGCGGGGTAGGGTTCGACACCAAGCGTAGCAGCCAGATGCGTCGACTCCCTTCATTATCCGTGATAAGCAAGGATTCTGCCAATGCATTCGATCGATATGGGCTATGCGTGAAACGCATAGCAGGGAGGGCAGCGAGATAGCCGCCTGTTTCCGAGCCTATCGGAGAGCCTAGCCGCGGTGATTCCCAATCGCGAAGCGATCACAGCGACTTAGAACAGCCAACTGCTAACGAGGCCGGCTTCCAAGCGGTCAGTGTCGAACTGGACATTGTCCGACGCAAAGCGTTCGTAAGAGGCAGACAGCGTCGTTCTCCAGCGGTGGCTCCAGTGGTAACTCAGCCGAGCGCCGACGCGATAGATGGTTTCGTTCCTCGGAACCTCACCGGTGAACTGGCTGTAGTCACGATAGCCGAGGCCGCCATCGAAAATGGAGTCCCACTTGGGTGATAACTGAAGGGTGAATGAACCGTGCGCGCCGATGCCGCTGTACTGAAAATCTTGGCCCCGTGTTGCCGCATGTTCGACGTCCGCCCCAAACGAGTATGCGGTGAAGTAGGAGCGTTGGATTTGGAAGAAACGGCTGGCACCGAGGGTAAACAGCGGACCATCAAGCGACGTGACATCGGGATTCGAGCCATCATCGACGAAGTCCGCTTGGCTGGCCGCGAAGTAAACGTACAGAACATCCAGACTGGGCAGGATGCCGGTTGCGGAAAGCTGCATCGCGTGCCGATCGGCGGTTCGTTCTCCCGCAAACGAATCGATCGAGTAGACGTACTCAGTGCGTCCGATCCAATCGATACCGTGTCGCGCAAAGTCGGTTTCAAGGAACAGGCCAGGCTGGAAGCTGCTGAGGTTGAAGTCGCGATTTTGCGATTCGTTTAGATTGAAGAAACCTCGCAGCAGTGGGCCTGATCGAAGACGCTCGCGCTGAAGCAATGACCACTCCGTATCGGGGCTGAACAGGGCTTGGAAGCCGGCCGCTTCGGATGCCAATAGTTCGCGGCTGATCGGCGTTAGCGAAATGTTCGAGTTGTATAGCAAACCGACATCCCAGTACCCTCGCCAGCGACTTTGCGGCTCGCTGGACAGCGATTCCAGGTCCTCAATTTCTTCTTCCAGATCATCCGAACCATCAAACGTCTTGACTTGAAAACCGGCTGGCAGAACGGGGATCGAAGAGTCGTCGGGATGGGGGCCCGCGGGCAGCGTCCAAGGTTTGTGAGCTGAGGGAATCGGATGTTGCTTCAACTCATGTTGGTTGTTGCCGGGCGCGGTAATCCCGCGTGCGGCAACTTGCTGGGCTTGTTCGGTCGCCGGCCCCAATATCAGCACCTGCTGAAAGTGGAGCAAAGCCGCTGCGGGTTCGCCCGTCGCTGCCAGCAGTTCCCCGAGGTCGTGGTGTGCGGCAATATTTTGCGGATCGAGCTCGATCGCTTTGAGATACTGCTGCTTGGCATCCAGCAGCTGATGGGACCGCTGGTAGACGCGGCCGAGCAGCCGCCAAGAATCCGAATGTTGCGGTTGCTGGACCAGTTTGTTCCGCAGGTACGCCAGCATCGGATCCGCAGGTTTCGCAAGCGGTTTCGCAATGACCTGCGGGGGCTGGTCTGTACCATCCGCAGCAGGTTCCTCTTCCGAGGAGACCGTCGCGTGATTCAATTGGCTGAAATCAATTTTGTCTGGAAAGCCGGCAAGGGGAGCTTGGGGGGAGCCGAACTGGGCGCGTGCTGAGCTAGTGTGCAGCACGCCCGCAATCATGATCAGCGGCATCCATCGCGCCGAAGCCAAAACCCACTTCCAACGCGACGTCGGAGCGGTCACGTTCCGTTGCGGTGCTTGCAGGGTCCGAGGCAAACATTGGATGCTCAAGAGGGAACGTAGGTTTGCAGGCAAAAGAACCGCTCGAAGGAAGGCAGAGGTTTCGTTTCCGCAACAAGAAAGAATTGATCGGCAGCACACTCGCTCGCTGCCGATAAACAGGGTGATTCGATTCGGGGTTGGAGACGAAGTCGAAAGTTAGCTAATGTGGCTGCCGCACAGCAAGGGCTGTTGTGTGGCGGGTTACGAAACAGTGGAAGTGGGCCGTTCGATAGCCACACGCGTGTGCTGTGCTGGTTGGTTTCGGTCCGTAGGCAATAGCATGAAGGAACATTGCGTGCGAAATCCATTTAAAGTCCGTCATCTGTTGACGGCAGCATTTTTAAGCGGATCGGTAGTGCTGAGCGGATCGGTAGTGCTGGACTGTGTAGAGGCAGCCGCTCAGTCGCCCGGTGGGGGACGAGGGGCTGGGGGTGGCGGCGCACCGAGGGCGGGCGCGGGGGCTGCGCAAGCCGAAGCGGCTCGCGGTCGCTTGGAGTCGCGGGTGCAGAATCAGATCCAGCAACGTGCTCAACAACAAATCCGACAAGCGATGCAAACTCGCGCGCAAGGGGCGGCCCAAGCTCGAGTGCAAGCTCGGGTTCAGGAACGCTTGCAAGCTCGGTTCGAGGGCCGGCCCAACGAGCAGGTGCGGCAAGCGATGCAAGCGGCCGACCGAGCGAATAACGCGCTGCGGCAAGTTGGCAGCGAGCTCTCGGCTGGCCGCGATGCATCCAACAATCGACGCAATCAAGCCGGTGCCGAACGCACTTCCGGCAACGCTTCTTTGGCAACCCGCCAAGCTATCGCCGACCAGTATCCTGAAGGCTTCAGCGTCGAGACGCTGACCGAAGCCGATCGCGCTAAGCTGCCGAAGGGGTTTCAGAAAGCGAATGAAGCCGCATTGGAAGCGGTTTTTGGTCGGTTTGCTAATTTCGTGACAGCCGATGCGCAACCGAGCGCCCAAACCAGGTCGGTCGATGCGGGGGAAGAGCGAGCGATTGAAGGACTGGCGGCAGGTCCCGCCGTGGAACTGGAAGCCTTGGTGGCAGCGAAGGGACGCCGCGGTTTGGGCAACCGGCGCGAACAAGACTTGGAGAACCGGATCCAAGTCGCCGCTCGGCATCGACGCGCAGAAATCGCTTCGATGCGCGACCGCGCGCTAAACGCCGGCGATGTGTCGATGATGGCTCGCGCCGATCGGTCGGAGCTGAACCTCGAAGCCTTCTTGGAATCGCGACGGGAATCCCGGCAAGCTCGCGTCGCCGAGTTGCCAACTCCGCAGTCGCTCGACCGCTGAGCATGAGCTGGCCGGATAGCTGTTGCAATTTCCAGCCCTGGACCGCCGGCGGCGGTGGACCCCGTACTCCTCACAAGGGTGCGGGGCGTTGGCGTAATCGGCAAAGTCGACGCAGGTCCTCTTTGTGTACTTATTTACCCAGAATGCCCAATGGCCTGGGTTTGCCTTGCCTTCCTTGCCTATTATGATCAGGCGGAGTCGGTGGCGGGTTTGCTTTTTGGGCGAGCTCGGATGCCGTTCCCAACGTCCAAGTAGAACTTTGAGGCACGCCTGATGGAAGACTCCAAAATGGCAAAAGAATCTAAAACGCACGCCACCGCCAATTTGCGAGTGTTGCGAAGCCCTGAATTGGGTGAGCTTTCCGAGCCAAATTCGGCTCGCTTCCGTCCGGCCAAAGTCCTCATGGCATTGCCGGCTTTCAATGAGCAAGAAGCGTTGCCCGAATTGCTCGAGCGGATCGGCGAAGCGTTTGCCGACAGCAACATTCCATACGAAGTGATCATCGTCGACGACGGCAGTACCGACGACACGCTGAAGATTGCCAGTCAGTGGTCGTTTCAGATGCCAATTCATGTACTGCAGCATTTGCAGAACCAGGGATTGGGAGCGACGATCCGAGATGCCTTGCGTGAAGCGACCGACCGGGCGGGCGAACGAGACATCATTGTGACGATGGACGCCGACAACACGCATCCACCGGGACTGATCGACCGCATGGTCCGCAACATCGGTGAGGGGTGCGATGTGGTGATCGCGTCTCGTTTTCAGAACGGGGCCCGCGTGATCGGGGTGCCGGCTAATCGGGCGGTGTTGAGCATCGGAGCTCGAGCGTTGTTCACGCTGCTGTTCCCGACTCGAGGCGTTCGCGACTACACCAGCGGCTATCGCGCTTACCGTGCCGCGGCGCTGCGTCGAGCGTTTGAAACCTACGGTGACAACTTTGTCGGCGAACGCGGTTTCTCGTGCATGTCCGACATTCTGCTGAAGCTGCGCGCTCAGGGGTGCATGTTTGGCGAGGTTCCTTTGCGATTGCGGTACGACCAAAAAGGCGGTGCCAGCAAGATGCAGGTTTTCAAGACGATCTGGCTGACGCTCAAGTTGCTTGGCCGCCGTCGGTTCGGCAATCAATAAGCACTCTTTTCGCTTCGCATCGAACGGGATTCATTCCATGGCTTCATCTACCGTTTCCGCGCGTTGGTTGGTTGTTGGCGGAGGCATGATGGGGCTGACGATGGCTCATCGGCTGGCCGGCCGCGATCAACAGGTCACCGTCTGCGAGGCGGCACCGCAATTCGGTGGCTTGACGAGCGCCTGGAAGTTAAACGATGTCCGGTGGGATCGTTTCTACCATGTGACATTGAAGAGCGATTCGCAGTTGCGAGCGTTGCTGGAGGAGATTGGACTGGAGCAGGAGCTTCGCTGGGTGGAAACCAGGACCGGTTTCTATTCGGGCGGCAAGCTGTATTCGATGTCCAACACGATGGAGTTCTTGAAATTCCCGCCGCTGAATTTGATTGAAAAACTGCGGTTGGGCGGCACCATCTTCTTAGCCTCGAAGATCAAGAATTGGAAGCGTCTGGAAAAAATCCCCGTCGCCGACTGGTTGCAAAAGTGGTCGGGTAAAGGGACGTTCCGCAAGATCTGGCTGCCATTGCTGCGTGCCAAACTGGGAGAGACCTACAAGCAGACTTCGGCGGCTTTCATTTGGGCGCATATTTCGCGGATGTACAAAGCGCGACGGAGCGGCATGAAAGTCGAAATGTTTGGCTACGTGCCGGGTGGCTATGGCCGTGTGCTGGAGCGGATGGGCGAAGTCCTTCGCGAGCAGAACGTGCGCATGCTGGCGGGGCATCCGGTACGGAGTGTCCAGCAACTCGAGAGTGGCGAACTGGAAGTCGATTTCGGGGACGGCCGCCGCGAAACATTCGATAACGTGGTGTTTACGATTCCGTCGCCACTGATCGCCGGAGCGTGTTCGGAATTGAACCCAGACGAACGCACGCGGATGGAAAACATTCAGTACATGGGAGTCGTCTGTACTTCGCTGTTATTGAAGCAACCGATCAGCGAATTCTATGTCACCAATATCACCGACAATGTGCCGATGACGGCGGTAATTGAAATGTCGACGATTGTCGACCGTGACGAGGAACTGCAGGGGCACTCGCTAGTCTACCTGCCGAAGTATCTGCCTCAGGATGATCCTGGTTTGCAGGAAGACGATGCGGTGGTTGAAGAGCGTTTTCTGAAGACCCTGGAAGGAATGTATGACCACTTCTCGCGAGACAACGTGGCGGCGATCCGAACGGCGCGAGCCAAGTACGTGATGGCGCTACCGACACTGAACTACAGCGAGAAACTGCCGCCGGTGGTAACCAGTGTGCCGGGGCTGTATGCACTCAACGCGGCGCACATCGTCAAAGGCAATTTGAACGTGAATGAAACGATCGAGTTGGGCGATGAGAAACTGGAGGCAGAAGTCTGGCCCGATTTCCTAGCTCGGGCGTCGCAGCGGGTGCCACCACCGCAGCCGGTGGGAGCCCTCTAGTCCGCTTTGGCGGTTACGGGAAAACGCGTTTTGCTTTCCGCCCTTGCACCGACGCCGCGCTGGCGTCGAGGAGCGACCACAGGCCGAGGCTGCAGTCGTTGGCGAATGGTGGTGGGGACGCCATAATTCAGCCATTCGGATTTCTGCTTCCGCGCCTCGAATGATTGACGCATGCCTACCCACCAAACTCCCATGTTGCTGGCGACTGAATTAGAGGGGGTCTTGTTGCCCTTGCCAAACGACCCGCGCAATCGGGCCGATCTGATGTGGCTGGTCGAGTCCCGTTATCAATCGCCGTGGCAACTGGTCTACCTCACCCAGCGAACGCGAGCCGCCGTCTGCGAGGCGATCATCACGCATCATTTGCCGTTACCGGATGTAGTGATCGCGGATGGTGGCACGACGATCTATACCGCGGAGGTGCCTTTCATGCTGACTCCGCTGGCGGACTACGAAACGCACCTGAGAGGTTTGGTTGGCGAGTGGGAAGTCGAGGCTTTGGACCGCCTCGCATTGAATCACAGCGGCATGCGTTTGCTTGACGAAGAGCACCAAGGTCGGTGGCAGCGCTGCTTTCATATCGCGGCGGAGCGTCTGGCAGCGACGCTTGCGGCGCTCGAGAAACGACTGGCCGACGAGCCGCTGCGGTGTCGAGCGCGGGCGACGCCACCAGCGGTTGGCGAAGAGGACGCTCGGATCGATCTACTACCGGCGTCTGTCGATTTTCTCTCGGCGTTCGAGTGGTGGATCGCCAACCAAACGACGGAGCCGCCCAGTGCGGTTTATGCTGGACAGGCAAGCAATGCGACGGCGATCTCGCGGAACTTTCGGGCGATCCTGGTCGCTGGCAACGAGGTGTCGAGCGGAACCACGGTCGTCGAGCCGCCGGAAGCGGACGAGCGGTTCTATCACGCCACCGCGCCCGCCTCTTCGGGGGTGGTGGAGGGCTGGCGGCATTTTCTTGGGCAAGCCCGTCGCTGAATGCGTTGGTCTTTCGTCGGCAATCGCTGATCCGTTCTCTGCTGCCTTTGCGGCTCGCCAGTGAAAGGGTCGAGTCCCACGCATCGAAGTCGCTTACGGATGCTTGGGCGTGGTTCTGCGAAGCTTCGGAGCACTGACGGCGACCAAGCAAACCGCAATCGCAACGGGCAGTGGTGCGAGGATGAAGCCGATCAAGCCGATCGCGAACAGCCAGAACGCCGCCGAAGCGAGCAGCGGTTGCAGGCGATCGCGAAACTGCAAGACAGCGACCGCAAACAGCAATCCCAGCAGCAGCATGCCGGCCAGCCGAAGCTGGCTCTCGGCGACCGGTTGGGCACCATGCAAGAAGGCAACCGGCAGGTTAGCCGCTGCCCCCGGAGTGGTCTCGGTCTGCCCGATGGTCCAGCCGATGGGAACCAGCGGCGAGGGTTCGGTTTCTCCCGTGGAAATCTCGTTGGCTCCTAACACGGAGTTCAGGTAATCGGTCATCCGCGTTTCCATTTCCGATGGAACCGCCGGCGTTGTTTCGTTGGTCGCGATGGGGGCAGCGGAACGGGTTGACGGTGTCGATTCCGAATCGGCCGGTGTGTCGCTATTGCTTGACGGAAGAGCCGTCGGCGTCAGCTTGCGAAACCGCGAAAGCCAAGGGGCTAACCAAGCGCCGACTTCTTCGCTTGGCCGATTGGCCAAGCTGTCTCGCGAGTCATCGAGTGCCGTGAGCACCGATCGCGCGAGCGCCTCGGCGCGAGCGGGCTGGGTGGAGGGTTGCCATGGTTTGGGCACGTCGACCGTACCGCCGTAGGGCTCCGCTTCCAATCGCGTCACCCACGTTTGCTGAACGGGAATGTCGAGAATCTTGGGCAGGGAAACAAAGGAATTATTGTTCGGCGTGTATTGTCCCAGCAGGACCACGGGTTGCGCCAAACGACTGAGGCTGAGCGGCAACTTCACAACTCGCCCCTGTTGTTCCAAAGGGACCGGCATGCCAGCGGACCATTGTCCAAGAGGTTGAAAAGAAGGCGGGATATGGATCTGCACCGCGCGTCTTCCGGCGGGAAACAGGTCCCAGCGGCAGACGATCAACGACGGACGCTCTCGCTGGGCAAAAATTTGCACATCCATCACACTGGCCGCCGCCTGAGCCGGTGTTTTGGAAGTGGTGACCATCTTCACCGACCAGGCACCGCCGACTTCAAACGTCTGATGCGTGCTGGCGGCCGGTAGGTATGCCTTCAGTTCGAGCGGTTCTTGACCGCGACGCGTCCCGGTGGCTTCCCAGGCCACTTCGGTCGATTCCATGGCGCGCGGAACGCTGACAAACAGGCGGCGCGTCCCCGCGCCCAACACGCGGATCTCAGGAACCGAAACCTGGCTCAAGTCGCCCCCTACCAGCCGACTGCGGATTCGCAGTTCACGGCGAGCCTTCGTCGAATCGGCCGGTAGGATGCGGATCAGCCGTTTGGAAGGATCGGCTGCTGGTTGGATCGACCATGATTCCGCATTCGAAACCGTCAAGTCTTCTCCCCAACGCGACGGGATCTCGACCGTTACAAAATCGATCCGGCCGCGGACCGGACGCATGTTGATGATGGTCTCCATTGTCCAACGTCCCGCGTCGAATGCCAAATTCGTTAGCTGTAGGGTCGCCGTTTCGGCCTCGTTGACGGTCACTTCATATTGGCCTTCCAGTCGCCCACGGGTGGCCTGCATGTTATCGGGACTCAGTTGCCAAGCCCACTGCGGAACGATGCTTTGCGCCAAGCGTTCGCTCGTGGGAATCGTTTGCGTCGAAACACTCAGCGTGGTTGGCGTGCGTTCGGCAATGGCGACCCCGGCACCCCGAGCGATGGAGTAGACGCCACCGAGGTTTTCGATGCCAACCAGCCGCACCAAAGGTGGCGAAAATCGTCCGTTTGCAGGGGCATCCAGCGATCCGCGAAAACGAACGCGGTAAGGTTCGCTGACGCTCAATTCGGGTAACACCAGTTCGCTGACTGTACCAGCACGTTGCACCGGAGCGGCAACCGACGAACCGGCCACGGAGACATTGTGAATCCGAATCCCATTGGGGATCGTCAAATGCATCGGTCGCGACGACCCTTCGCCAGGTCGGACAATCGCTTGATAATCGAGCAACAGTTGCGCCGGCCCGATGGGAGCCTCCATCCGCACCAGCAACTGCTGCGTCTGTTCGACTTGCCAAGGCCGAGGCTGTGCGGTCGACAGCACCAGCTTGGGCATCACATCTTCGGCGACGACGACCTGTTCGATCACATCGACGTTGGAATTCCAGCCGGCTAAAAAGCGGTCGATCGGCATCGCCACGGCTTGCCGCGGATCGTCAAGACGAAGCGTCTGTCCGGCTTGTTTGTTTAACGCAATAAAGGTCGGTCCCAGCATCGTGCGCCCCACCAACTGAACGGGAGGCAGCGAATAGACACGCAGTTTTGGATCCTTCGAATCGGTCGGCAGGTCGGTCGTGCGAGTCTCCCAGATCAGCCGGATCGGCGGCAAACCGCGGTCGTTACATCGCAGCCGTAACCGCCCGCTGCTGGGATCGGTGTCCTCCGAATCGCGGACCACGGACCACGCGGGAGAGAGGACCGCCGGAGGTGCGGCGTTCCCGAAATCGAGTTCCACCAGTTCGCTGCGATCTTGCACGATCGTGCTGACGTCCATCAGGCATTCGGTTACCAGTTTGGCGGGACTGGCTTGCAGCAAGAAGCGCCTAACCAGTGGCGGGGACTGGGCTTCGCTCTGACTGCGCGCGACGCGCCACTGCACCGAGAGCGTTTCCGCCGGGCCGAGGTCGGCGGTCAGTTCCCCCATCACCAAGTCGGCATTCGACTTTCCTAGGCAAGTCGGAGCGACCAGCCGATCGAGGGTTGCGTCGGCATCAAATCCCAGCGTGCTGCTGCTGACTCGGGGAATCGGAAAGTCGACACTTTGGACGCCATACTCATCGACCGAAATCGGCACATCCAAGATCAGTCGCAGAGTCGTCAAGCCAGCCTTGGGAAGCTGTAAGGAGATGGCGTTATCATTCGGCAGCCACCGCACCGAACGCGACAGACCGCCCGAAAGAATATCGACCTCGCGCACCGAGGCGGCGGGGAAGGGCAAACGCACGGGCCGCTCGATCGCATCGGTTTCCAGCTCGATGCGGGCTTCCAGTTTGACCGTGCTGGTCATGTCCGTTACGCCGTTGGTGCGCATGCGGTAATCGACGCGGCGCAAAAACACGGAGGCGGGCGACGCGTCTCCGTTGCTGGGGCGGAACAACTGTCCGTACAGCTTTTCGGGGACGTAGACTCGACTGCCGGCAAACTCGCCGTCGGCAGTCAATGGAATCAAGATCGGGAACGCGTCTTTTGAAACACTGTCGGTCGCCTCCGCAAGGTCGGAACCCGCCTCGGCGGTGTCCGCGGGGGGTTGTTGTGCCGTCGCGGTCAAGCCGCTGGCCAACAGCGTCACCCAGGCAATGAAAATCGTGACCGACGCGCGAACAAACGAGAAATCGAGCTCGCTCGTGCCACGTGGCTGTTCCAGAAACACGTCACTTGGTTGCCGCAGCGCAATGGCCATCAGAGCGGCTGCGATTGCCGGGGTCATCACGAAGCCGACGATGACAAAGAACCAATCGGGCCATCCCATCGCGCCGGTGAGCATCCACAGCACGCACAGCAAAACGGCGCTCAGCGAGCGGCGTGCCAGCATCCAGCAGAAAGCGAACACCAGCAACGACACGACGCCGGCGATCCCCCACGCCAGTTCGGCGGAGATCAACAATTGCTCCGTCTTGAGATCGGTGATGGCGATCCTTTGGGAGCGATCGGCCATGGCGGTCAGCAGATCATCATCGGCCAGCAATGAGTCGCTCGGATCGCTCGCCAGACGAACATGCGTTGCCGCCGGGGCGAAGGAATCGATAGCGGGCCACATCCGCCAGTTTCGCTTTAGAACGACGCCCGCGGCTCGCAGTTCGGGCGGGCTCCACATGCGAAAGAAACCGCTATAGGCTTCCACATGATCGAAACGCAACATCACGCGACTGGGGACACCCAAGCCGGGAACTTGAATCTGACCCAACGCACTCGTCACGGCATCCACATCGATTGGCTGGCCATTGACGCGACCTTCGGTTAATCGCAAGCCAAGAGAATGCTCGATCTGTAGCGGTTGGTGGCCATCCGTTTCGTACCGAGCAATGACCGTGTCGCCCCATCGTGCCGACGCGATCACGTCGACCGCCTCTTCCCACAACACGGCCGGCGACAGCAGGGCTAGACGACCGCTGATTTCGATCGAAGCGGGCGCGTTGGGCTGGTAGCGCAACGGACGCGCCTCCCCGTCGACCGCGATCCCAGGGACTCGTTGCACCGGTCCGCTGGTGCCGGCAAGATGCAAACCCGCGCCGACGATTGCCTTCAGTTTTTGATTGACCGAAATCGAAGCCAGCGTTTCATCGGACGAAACCTGCGTAATCGAAGGCAGGTCAATGGCCTGCGAATCGCCAATCGCATAACGCCGTCGCGCCGTCAATTGAAGGTCCCCTCGTTGCCCAGGCGGCAATGACACCAGCCAGGTCTCTTCGTCCTCTTCGCTGGAAGCTTGTAGGCGGGGCAGCGACCATCCCGAGCCCGCTCCCTTTGCCAGCGACCACGTCAGCGCGGGGCGTCCCTGATATTCGCCACAGCGAAGCAGCAACTGCGTCGCGGTCGCGGAGGGCGACTTGCAAGTCAACGTGAGCAGTTCCGAAACTTCATCGGCGTCGCCGGTCACCTCCAACAGCACGCTGGCATCGATGGTCGGCAGCGGTCGCTCCAGTTCCAGCATCGGCGTCGTGTCGTAAGGCAAGCGAAACAGCAACGACCCATCGCCGACCGGGCCGAGCAATTCGAGCATCTCCGACGACAGGTCGCTCCGTTGCAGGAGCGGCCCACGCAGCACGGTGCCGGCAGCCCAGCGAAAGCTCTGAGGCGGCGCGATCGCAGCGACCGATTCGGTACGGCAATCGTTCAGCCTGGCAAACCACGTCGCCGGAATGGTGCGGGAGGCGTCTCTTTCCGACGGCCGCGGAAGTCGCTCGCCTGTCGCTCGGATCCGCAACTGGCCTCCCTTTAAATCGGCAGGTTCGGGCCAGATCGTAATACTCCGTTGGTTGCTTGGCAGTTCAATCAGTCGACCAGAATCGGCCAGCAACAGCGAATCGATTCTCCAATTGCGTTCAAAGGCCAACCGCAGCGGGCCGAGTTGATCTCCGACGGCCAACGTCGCATCCCAGCGGGCGCGGATCGCCCGATCTTCGACGCTCAATCGCAAGGCGGCATTGGCCGGGATGGCATTTGGGGCACCGGTTAACTGGATACTCGGCGGGACAAAATCCTCCGTCACATCGCCTTCCATTACCAGCGTCCGTGCGCCATTTTCCGAAACCACGGTCGGCCGCAAACGCCAATTGGTTGGAATCTTCAGGTGGGCCAGCGTAATTGTGGGATCGGTCTGGATTTGGGCCTGCACAACGGGCGTCGCGATGATCACGCGGCGATCGGTAAATTCCGGCCAGGGGAGCGGGAAACTGCCGCTTGCATCGTGATTCAAGAAACCGCGGATCGTCAACTCGATGGGACCGGCGATCGATGACCGCGGTCCCGGAACGGGCGAGAGGAACTGCAGCGTCAGCGCATTCGGCTCGGTGATCTCTTTCCACGACACGGTTTGGTTTTTTAGCTGTACCTCGGTCAGCCGCCCGCTGCCCAATCGCATGCTGGGCAACGCCGTTCCCGGAACCGCTTCGAGAGTCATCTGAGCGGTCCACTGCGTCGTCCGTTTCCCGACACGGTAGGTCAACGATTGACGGCGAATCACCAAGGGGGGGTGGTCCGCGGCGGAGGTCTGCGGCGTCACCGTCATTTCGATTTCGCTCAATCCACCCAGTTCCAATCGATACCAGCGGCGTGAACCCTCTTCGGTGGCTAAACCGGACTCCGGCGGCGCGCTGGTCAGTTCCCGCAACACGCCGTTGTCGATCGACAGTGTGAAACCCGCGGGAAGATCGATCAACATTTGGCTGCGCGCGCAGCGAGGGATCTGCAGGTTCCAGCGGACCGCCTGGTCAGGCAGTTCGACCCCGGCGAGCGACCAGGCGACATCGAGCTGGGAATCGCCGCGAAGCGCGACCACACTGTTCCCAGAGTCGGATGTCAGCCAGCGTGTTTTCTGTTGGGAGTCGTCTCCTGAAAGCGATGGTGCGGTCAGCGCCCAATTGACTCGTCCCAAATCGAGCCGCGTCGGTTGCTCGCCCGAGTAGGCGATGTCCAGGGTGGTTTGTTTGGACTGCAGCGACATCGTGCGCGGATCGTAGCTGACACGATACATCACACGATTAAGCCGCGGCTTGGAATCGTTCAGCTGGTCCGCTTTGCGACGCTGAGCGGCGAGTAACTCTTCCAGCAAGTCGGCCGCGACCGGACGGTAGTCACGCGGGATCAAGGTCGCGGCTTGATTTTCAAAGAGGAAAATACGTCGATACCGAATCGGCTGCGGCGACTCCGGTTCGGCATCCTGTGCCCGCAGCGCGTCCGCCGACAGGCAAACCACCAGTAGGCAAACCACCAGCAACGCGTAGCCGAACCGCGGAGAATCGCCGCTCACGATTCGTCTCCGAGATGAGCGGCGAGGGGAACCGATCGGGTGCGTGTGGAACCAGTGGGCGCCGGCGGAGCATTCCCGGCCGCCGCACCGGCGGTCAGCGTGCGTGTCGAGCCCTCGCGCGAGATCGGTTTACTGCTGTCCAGAATCCGCTCATGCGGTCGCGTTCTCAGTGCCGCTCGCACACCCAGCATGACCGCGACCAACGACAACGCCAACAATGTGAGTTGACCGATGAGCACCGCCGCGTCGGGAGCCAATAGCGTCAGGCCGCACAGCGCAACGGCGGCAAAAATGACTGCCAAGGGGTGACGCGCGCCGCGGACACTGACCAACAAGGTCGACACCAACAGCACCACACTGCCGACGATCGCCCAAATCACCGAGCGACCAAACGAGACCGTGCGGAGTGCCGCCGCATCGGTTCCGATAAATAGATAGCGGTTGCCGATCGTGGCCTGTTCACGCGGATCGCCGCCAGCCCATTCGGCTAGCTTGGGTTCGGTTTCTGTCGGTACCCGGCGAATCCGCCAGCGATCGAATTGCCAGTCCATGGCACGCCCCAGGGTTGGTGACGCCCACACGACATGCTGATCGGCCGGCATCACAATATTCCAGTAGACTTGGCCGACGCCCACCGGCAGACCAATCGCCGGACGGATTTCGCTGCCCAACGAAGAGGACTCGCGGCCAAACCAAATCTGCAAATCGACCGTATGCTGCGGCTTGTCCGCAGCGAGCGCAATGCTGAGGGAGCCGTCGGCGGTGCGCACCGTCGGTTGAGGTTGGTCGTCCACCTTCAAGTCGACCGTCAGGTTTCGCATGTCACTGGACAGCGGAATCGTTAAAGTGCCCGATCCGCTGACCATCGCGAGCAGACGCTCGTAGCACGAACTGCGACCGCACTGCGTGGTCAGCATGACACGGCTCATTACCAGACGCTGCTGTTGCATCGCCCGCCGTCGAAGCCGAATCTCCAGCGGTCGTGAGGGCAAAGCGTCCAGCGTCAGTTCCGACACCGAGCGTCCCGCGACGTCGGTATCGACTTCGATCGCAGTCGAACCGCGGAGCGTGATTGGGACTTCACCAAGCGTGGACAGGTCGGCGATACCGGGCCGCGGCAACATCACTTCCAGCGTCGTCGGAAGTGTGGTTTGCGGGTCGAGCGGCCGCTGATTACGAAAGCGGACTTGATGCATGTCGCCGCTCAGTTGATCCGACAATAGGAAGACTTGACCATCTTCATTGGGGCGTATCACCGCTGGACGTTCGTTAACCGTGACCGACCAATTCTCCCAGCCATCGGCAGCCGACATTGCCAGCGGGATTTTACCAGCCAGCCCGCGTTGCGGACGAAGGTTCCAGTCGACGATCGTCAGTAGGTTGCCCTCCTCGATCGCCACCGAAGCACTGGCCTGCAGCGTCACGCGCGGGCGATCGTTTTCTAAAAAGCCCACCAGTTTGGCATCGGCAGCCAGCGTCTGCACGTTAAACCGCAAGGTGGGATCGTTCGCATCGGCGTCTTGGTACAACGGTTGTTCGTCGACGTTCGTGGAATCTCCCAAGTCCACCACGAGGGTCAAACCAGGCTCGGTGCGAACGGTCAACTGTCCCGGTTGGATCAGCATGCTGTCGTCGTCCGCCAAGATGTGGGGCAAGGGCAACTCGATACGATTCTCGTCTGCCGCGATCGGTCGTACCGCTTTCAGCACCAACGCGGTCTCTTCGCTGCCGGCACCATCGAGCGATGACAGGTCCACCTCTTCGACCGTCCCTTCGACCAAGGAATCAAGCGGCTCGCCGGTCGTTTCCGTCTCAAACGATTGGACTTTCCAACCCCGCATGTCGATCGGCATCGAGCGTCCGTCGGTGGTCGCCCCCCCGATCTGCACCACCGCCGTCAATTCGGCAAGCGTTTGCCGGATGCGGATTTCAAATTGGGGATCGACCTGTAGCCGTCGTTGTCGCGCGGCCAGCCAGATAGGCAACTCAAACGGTACCCGGTCAAAGCTGAAGCGGTACAAGGTCGGATCGTTCGCCGAGCGTGATTCGCTGACTAGGTTCCGCACCCAAGGTCGGCGCAACCACCGCAAACGGTAATCTTCGTCACTGCGAATTTCGACTTCGCCCCCTTGGCTGACCGCCCCGACCACATGGATGCCCCGGAGCCGCAGCGGCGTTTCGGCGTTCAGCGTATCGTTGGTGAACTCGATTTCGAACTGCAGTTTGATTTCGTCACTCGCCACGGTATTGCCGGGAATCACCCGCAGTCGCTGACCGCCGTCGATCACGGTGCCTTTGCCGGTGGGAACGATTTCCGAACCGAGTTGTTCCAGCAACCGCACGTCGGGAGGCAGTTCCAGCTCGAAGGGCGTCAGATCACCGCGTTGATTGGTGACTGTCAGGTCGACCGATGCGGTCGGTTTGTCTTCGATGCTCAGCCACCGCAGCGCCCAGCGCGATTTGGCCTCGAGCACCTGCCCGGCGCGTTCGGCTTGGTTGGCTTGCCCCCAAATCAATTGGAAGTCGCTGCCGCTGCTTTCGACCATCAGCCGCGTTTTCTGAGCTGTCTGTTCCATCGCGCGAACGACCTCGTCCCCGCGGCCTTCGGTGGTCGCCACCAAATCGGTCCCGTTCACATCCAGCGAGACTGTTGTGGGCGATGCCGGCAGTTGGAAATCGATCGACGAGCGACCTTCGTTCTTGATCAACGAAACGACGCGCATGGAAACCTCCACGTCACGCGGTTTGTCAGCCTGCACCCACAGCGTGTGACTGGAAGTCGCGGGGTCAAAATCGGTCCGCGATTCTTCCACACCCGACACGTCGGCCGGAGCAATGAGGTGAAAGTTTCCCATCCGCAGAGGGATGCGCACGCTGCCGCCCGGCACCGGATCGACTCGCAGTTGTACCGTGACCTTCAAGTCCGCACGATTTTCTTCCGCCGTCCCCTCGATCTTGACCGACTTGAAACTGAACGGCCGAGTCGGTTGGGAGTAGCCCTCGTCCAGCTTTTGCAGCCTTTCGAGCTCTTCCAGCGACATGCCGGGCATCATCACCCGATTGCCATCTTCGTCTAGCAAATAAAACGCCGCCGAGCTCAAGCCATCGTCCAGCACTTTTGGGCGGTCACTCGGCAGGGGAGGCTCTTCGGCTGGTAACCTAGATACCGCCAGCCAGCACGTCGCCAAGCAGGCAATCGCGGTCGCGACAACGATAGGAGCAAATCGAAGCGGCATCGGCACGGGACAAGAGAAAAGTGGCATCGCGAGAGATCATCATAACCGACGCGGCAAAATGGCAGCCTTCGACTTTCCATTTTATGCAACCGATCAGGCCAGAAACAGCGACCGCCACCGTTCCCGCTAAAAGCTGATCCGCCCTGCACACTATAAACGATCGAATCGCCACAATCGTCACCAGAAAACCGTGCGTCAAAAACGCAATGGGCTGTCGATGGTGGCAACCCCCAGGACGGTTTCCGACGCCCAGGGCACCCCGCGGCCGCCAGCACGCTACACTTTGGGCTTGAAACAGGTTTTCAGGCTACGGCGATGGAGTCGATCGATGGGAGGCGGAATTTAGATGAATGAACTAGAGAACCGGCGACACAATCAGCGTTTAGGGTTGGGATTGTTCGCCGTTTACCTGCTGCTGTACGTCGGGTTCATGCTGTTGTGTGCGTTTGCACCCGCGGTGATGGAACTGCGGCCGATGGGTGGACTGAATCTAGCCCTGCTCTATGGATTCGGGCTGATTATCGCCGCGGTCGTGCTGGCCATGATTTACGGCGGTTTGTGCCGCGTCGCCCCGCCGC